>Ga0114999_10003740_pt1 | contig 18869 bp, 25 predicted proteins | sample ArcticOcean_MG_C_3_FD_89820 | JGI IMG/M metagenome (GOLD analysis project Ga0114999, IMG submission 89820) | Marine microbial communities from western Arctic Ocean - ArcticOcean_MG_CB8_126 | ecosystem: Environmental > Aquatic > Marine > Oceanic | place: Arctic Ocean: Canada Basin | collected...
AAGTCCTCTTCCATCGGTAGAAGGAAAACGCCCCGGCCGTACAGGCCAACGCCACCGCCGACGAGGCGCATGAGCGCCAGGGCCAGGACGACGCGCCAGCCGAAGAACGCGAAACGACCGGTGTTCGATGCTGTGTTGCTTGCCTCCGCCATGCCGCGATGCTAGGCGTGAGTGACAGCCAGGTCAATCAGCGATCCCTTCCTCTCAGTTTGCTTGAGAGTGAGCATGGTGGAGGTGCCAAGGGCAGGCGTCGACACTGAGGGCAAGGGTAAGAGCGTGGTCTTTGTGGCACTTGGGATACAGGCGCTGCTAGCGGTATCGGTCTGCCAGCCCACCCCTGCCGCGCCAAGCCGTAATGATGACGCACATGCCGCCGTTGACTCGCCGCCAACGCCCGGTACGCCGAACGACGCCGGATCGGCTAACCCCGGCCGAGAGCCAACGCGACCACTCCTAGGCCAAGCGGCTCGACGAACGCGCCATCGGCCTACGAAGGCCACGGCGAACGTTGGGGCGCCGTGGCCCCATGGGCTATCGAGCGCATCGTTGACATCGAGCCCATGGGCCGCATGGCGGGGTTCGCACGTCACGCCGACCGACCACTTCTATGCCCGCCGCGACGACCCCCGTTGAGACGCAGGTGCTGGGCGCCGCACTGGCGGAACTGGTGGACGAGCGCACTCTGCGCTTCCAACTGTTCTTTGGTGAGCTTTCCGCGCCTTAGGCAGGGGTCACCGACGCCGCAAGCATCTACCGTCGCTAGTAGCCGCGCTCCCAGTTGATGACATTCTCCATCTCCTCGCCTTTGAGCAGGCGCTCGAGGTTGGAGCAGAAGTTGTCCAACCCGAAGATGTGATTCACGTCTGCCCGCTGCGAGACGTGCGGAGTCATAACCACGTGAGGGTGGGAGGTGAGTGCGGCCGGAGGCGGGACGTTGAATTCGTCGGCGTAGACGTCCAGGTAGGCGCCGCTGAGCTTGCCGGACGCAAGTGCGCCCGCCATGGCAGGCTCGTCGATGATTTCCCCGCGGGCGATGTTGATCAGGTACGCGCCGTTCCTCATTGCCGCGAAGGCATCAGCATCGACCATGCCCTCCGTCTCCGGCGTCCACATCGCCGCCACTACGACGAAGTCACACTCGGCCAGCATGTCGTGGAACTGCGCCGCAGGGTAGAGCACGTCGACTCCTTCGGTATTCTCAACGCGCGCCGGGGTCGAGCGCCGAGTGGCGACCACCCGCATGCCGACGCCCTTGGCCAGCCGGGCAAGGTGCCGACCGATGCCCCCAAGCCCGATGATCCCCATGGTCTTGCCGTCGACCACGGTCATCTCGTAGCCCTTCGCGTCGAACTCCCGCGTGCCGGTCTGGCGCACGCCGACGTCAAGTTTGCGCGCGTGCATGAGCGCGCCGGCGAGCGCCGATTCGGCGATGGGCAGCGCGCCGGTGTAGCCGCGCGAGCTGGTGCACACCACGTCAGAGCCCCAGAAGTCGGATGGTCGCAGGTTGGAGATACCGGCGAACCCCCAGTGGACCCACTGGGCGCCTGGCATCCTCGAACGGAGGTCGCGCGGGAACGGGAAGCTACCCAGCGCCACGTGAGCTTCCGCCAAGACCTGGTTCAGCGCCTCGCCCTTGGGCTCGTCGCCTGTGGGCTTGGTGCGATTGAAACGGTCCACCAAGTCCGGCGGCCACTGCGCGCGGAGCTCGTCAAGCAGGCTGTGCCAGAGCGGCGTTACCGTGATCCTGCCAGGCGCTATGGCGCGGATGCGGCCCAACGCCTCCTCGGGCTCGTCCCTGATGACGACGACGTTGATGTGGTCAGGTAGGCCTAGTGTCATCTCGTTCGCAACCTCGTTAGTAGCCTCGCTTCCAGTCAACGACATTCTCCAGCGGCTCGCCCGCCAGCAGCTTATTAAGATTGTCGCAGAGAACGTCCGTTGAGAAGGCGTGGCTGACGTCCGAGCGGCCCGACACGTGCGGCGTGATGACAATGTTCGGCGCCGAAGCCAGGTCCAGGCTCGGCGGCTGGGTGAAGTCATCCTTGAACACATCGAGATAAGCACCGGCCAGCTTGCCTGCGTGGAGGGCCGCCACGAGAGCGGCTTCGTCGACGATCTCTCCTCGGGCCACGTTGATGAGGACGGCGCCGTCCCGCATCGCCGCGAATGCGTCTGCTCCCACCATGCCTTCCGTCTCGTCCGTCCACATGGCCGCGACGACGATGAAGTCGCATTCGGCCAGCATGTCGTTGAGCTGCGCCGCTGGGTAGAGTACGTCGGCGCCGTCGGTGTTCACGGCAAGGGCCTTGGCCGAGTGGCGGGTGGCCACTACTCGCATGCCCAGGCCCTTGGCGAGCCGGGCCACGTTGGTACCGATACCTCCCAGGCCGATGACGCCAAGCGTCTTGCCGGTCAGGAGCCGCATGAGCGGTGCAGCCGCGCGGTCGAAGTTGCCCGCTTGCGAGTTCACCGCAGCCACATGCAAGCCCTTGGCGAACATCATCGCCGCACCAACCGCCAACTCCGCAATGGGCAGCGCCTGCGTGTAGCCCCGCGAGGTACTGACGGGTACCTTCGAACCCCAGTAGGGCGTCCCTTTGAAGTTGGACACGCCGGCGAACGGCGCGTGGAATAACAGGGCGCTCGCCGCGCGCTCGGGGAGGCGGTGCGGGAAAGGGAAGCTGAGGTAGACCACGTGGGCGGCGGCTAAAGTTGCCTCACGCTCGGCGGGCGTCCATCGCGGCTGGGGCGGAGGCCCTCCGCGCCGCCTCATCATTACAGCGTTGTCCTCAATCGTTTCATCCAGGAACTCGGCATACGCGGGGATGACGTTGAGCCGCGAGGGCGCGACCGCCTTGATCTTGGCCAACGCCTCCTCGCTGGCCTGGGCCAAGACGAGCACGTTGAGAATGTCGGGAAGTTCAGTTGCCATGTGTGATTTGAGCACCTTCGCTGCCAGTCGATGATGTGCTTAGATCTTCGCTCATGTTGAGCCCATCGAAGCATGAGCGCCTGCAAACCGGCTCGTCCTTCGGCATGCCCAAGACGAGCGTGCCTATTCTTCCCAGTCTCAGCGTTCGCCTCACTGCGGGTCGAGAAGAGAGCTTCGCTTCGCCCGGAGTGAACGTGGGTGTCCTTCCCAGCCTGCCCCGGTACGCTCCGATGGAGGCCAAGGCTACGTCAATCGTCTTCCAGTGTGGAAGTGTCGCCTTCGGGCAGGCCCATCTCCCGTGCCTTCAGTAGCCGGCGCATGATCTTGCCGGAGCGCGTCTTGGGCAACGAGTCGACGATCTCGATCTCGCGTGGCGCGATCGCTGATGCCAACTTGGTTCGGGCGAAGCCCATCAGCTCGCGGCGAAGCTCGTCGGTTGCGGTGTAGCCCTCAGTAAGTGACACGAAAGCCTTTACGACCTCCATGGCGATGGGGTCTGGCTTGCCGATGACTCCGGCCTCGGCGACCGCCGGGTGCTCGATGAGCGCGCTCTCGACCTCGAAAGGCCCGACCAGGTGCCCGGCCGTGTTGATGACGTCATCGGCCCGGCCGACGAACCAGAAGTAGCCGTCCTTGTCTTGCGACGCCTCGTCCCCGGTGATGTACCAGCCGTTCTTGAACGCCGAGTCGTAGCGCTCTTCGTTCTGCCAGTAAGTCTGGAACATGGACGGCCAGCCGGGCCGCACGGCGAGGTTGCCGTCCTCGCCAGGTGGCTTTTCGTTGCCCCCGGCGTCGACGATGGCGACCTCGACGCCGGGCAGAGGCCTGCCCATGGAGCCGGGCCGGATGTCCATGGACGGGTAGTTGGCCACCATGATGGCGCCCGTCTCGGTCTGCCACCAGTTGTCGTGGATGGGCAAACCGAAGGCTTCCTCGCCCCACACCACCGCTTCCGGGTTCAGCGGCTCACCCACAGATGCGATGTAGCGCAGCGAAGACAAATCGAACGACTTGGGCAAGTCGGCGCCCTGCTTCATCAGCATGCGAACGGCGGTCGGCGCCGTGTACCAGACCGTGACGCCGTAGCGCCGGACAATCTCATACCACTTGCGCGCCCGGAAGCCGCCTTCGTAGACGACCTGTGTCACGCCGTTGGTCCACGGTGCGATCATGCCGTAGGACGTGCCAGTGACCCAGCCAGGGTCGGCGGTGCACCAGTAAATGTCGTCGGGGTGCAGGTCCAGCACCCACTTACCGGTGACGTACTGCTGGAGCACCGAGTTGTGGCGATGGACGGCGCCCTTGGGCTTGCCCGTCGTTCCCGATGTGTAGTGCATGATCGAGTAGTCGTCGCGCGTCGTTTCTAGCGGACTGAGCTCGTCGGATGCCTCGGCCATCAGCGTCTCCCACGACAGGTCGCCGGCCGCCAGAGGTGCCTCAGAGCGTCCGTTCTTATTGACGACGATGACGTGCTTGAGGCCGGGCAAGGCTGAGAGAACCTCTGCGATGCGGGCGCGTAACTCGGGCTGTGTGATCAGCACCGACGCGCCCGAATTCTCCAAGCGATCCTTCACCGGGTCGGGGCCGAACGCCGAGAACAGCGGCCCGATAATGCAGCCCGCCTTCAGTGTCCCAAACGTTGCGATGTAACTCTCTGGCAGGCGCTCCATGAACGTGAAGACGCGTGCGCTCTTCTCCACGCCGAGGCCGCGCAGTACGTTGGCGAATTGGTTCGTCTGGCGGCGAAGGTCATCGAAGGTGTACTCCTCGACCTCGTCATTCTTGCCTTGCCACAGCAGCGCCTTCTTGGCCCCGCGCCCCGCGTTGCAGTGGCGATCGATGGCCTCGTGGGCGATGTTCAGGCCGCCCCCCGGCAGCCAGTCCAGTTCCGCCTCGACGCTGGACCAGTCGAAGCCGGCGCGCGCCACCGCATAGTCGGCGAGGTTGGGCGCAACGCGGGGCGTGCCGGTCTTACGGATCTCTGGGTAGTTCATCGCTATGCCTAGTCCTCCGCGTTGGCAGGCGCAGGATAGGTTCGGCCCTCGCGACCGTCAAACCGGTATCGCTCGCCGGGCTAGAGCCCCGCGGTCACCTCGATGGCCTCGCTCAAATCCACGGTGCCCTCGTAGATGGCGCTGCCGACGATCGCTCCCTCGACGCCCAACACGGCGAGCCGCTGAAGGTGCGCGAGGCTCGCCACGCCGCCGGACGCGATGACCTGCGGCCTTGACGGCCAATCGCCCGCAACCACGAGATCCTTGCCGTGCCGGATCAGCGAGACGACCGCGTCGAAGTTCGGCGAGCTCAGGGTGCCGTCGCGCTCGATGTCCGTGTATACGAATCGGCCCACGCCTAGCTGCGCCATCAAGGCCAGCAGCTCCTTGGCGGTGATGCCGCCCGACTCTTTCCACGCGTTGATGGAAACGACGCCGTTGGCCGCGTCCAGGCCAACCACGATGCGCTCGGCGCCGAACATGCTGACGGCCTGGCGCACCATGAGTGTGTTCTGAATGGCGGCCGTCCCGAGAACGACGCGCCCTACACCAATCTCGAGCACGGCCCCCACGGACTCGATGGTGCGGAGCCCACCGCCGAACTCGACGGGGACGCTCGCTTCCTTGACCATCGCAGCGACAAGGTCAAGGTGCTGGGGCGAGCCCGCCAGCGCGCCGTCGAGGTCGACGATGTGGATGCGGGCCGGCTTCGCGCGAGAGAAGAGCGAAACAACCGACAGGGGGTCCGTGGAGTAGACGGTCTGCTTGTCGTAGTCGCCCTGCCGCAAATGGACGACTTGCCCTGCGCGCAGATCGATGGAGGGGATGATTTCCATGTGCGGTGTTGCCTACGGCTGCCCGGCGGCCTGCCTCGCCTCTCCGACCATGTAGCGCATGAAGTTATCGTACAACCGTAGACCAGTCGGCCCGCTTTTCTCAGGGTGGAACTGCGTGGCGACGATATTATCGCGGGCCACTGCGCTGGCGAACCGCACGCCGTAGTCCGTCGTCCCGATCACGCCAGTGTCGTCCTTGGGGGCAGCGTAGTAGCCATGGACAAAGTAAAAGTAGGACGCCTCACTCACTCCTTCGAACACCAGGTGAGTGCCGTGGAACTCAACCGAGTTCCAGCCCATCTGAGGGACTTTTAATCCGATGGGCGACACGCTAGGGAAACGCCGGACCGTGCCAGGAATGATTCCCAGGCACTCAGTGTCAGCCTCCTCCGACCAGTCCATTAACAACTGAAGCCCAAGACAGACACCAAAGAACGGCGTGCCGTCTTCGATCGCCGCGCGGATGGCGGCGTCCATGCCATTGGCCTTGAGGGCGCGCATGGCCTGCGGCGCCGTGCCCTGCCCAGGGAACACGACGGCGGGGGCGTCGGCTAATGCCGTGGGGTCGGTCACGATCTCCGCGCTGTATCCCAGATGGTGAAAGGCCTTCTGGACGCTGCGAAGGTTTCCGGCTCCATAATCGACGATGGCTATCGGCTGCACGAGAGTGATTCTACCGCGCGGCTCGCGACGAGAGCCCTCGCGGGGAGGGCCGGCTAGCGCCTGACTCGGTTGTAGGGTAGGTGGCGATCAAGGTGGCGGGCTAGCACGAAAGCCAGGTCGCCGGCGCGATTGAGGAAACGTACCAACTCTTCGCCGTCCAATAGCCCCGCATCTTGGAGTCCCACCGCTTGACGCTCGGCTCGCCGCAGCACGGAGCGTCCCACGTCCATGGCGGCCGAAGCCGGCGAGTCACCGGGTACGACGAACTCCCTCGGCAAGTCGATCTCGGCTTGCAGTGCCTCCAACTGCTCGTCCAACTCCGCGGTCATGGCGGGCGTGACGACACCGAAGGCTTGTTGGAATTGCTGGCGGAATCCGGGAGCTGTCGCCAGCTCGGCACCGACCGTGAACAAGTGGCGCTGAAGCCCTTCGATGATCGTTCGGGTGTGGCCGTCCTGCGTGGTTGCTCGCGCCAGACCAAGCGCTGAGATGGCTTCATCGACAACCCCGTAGGCCTCGACCCGTGGATCGGCCTTGGAGACGCGGCCACCGAATAGGAGCCCGGTGGTGCCGTCGTCGCCGTGTTTCGTCGTGATACGGGCCTGAGGTTCGGGAGCACTGGGCATGATCTGATTATAGGCGACACTATCGCGGCTCGATGCTTCGCACCGTTGTCCGGCGAACGGGTCGCAGGGGGCCGTACTTCGGAGGGCGACGAAAGTCGTTGACATGGTAACGGCCTAGCGGTAGCATCTCTCCGTTACCGCGCGAGAGGATGGCCGACTGGGTGCGCCCAGGACGCGCGCTAATGGGAGAAGGTATGCCGACCGTCAATCAGCTGGTGCGTCACGGGCGAAAGCGCGTTATTAAAAAGACGAAGGCGCCTGCCTTGCGCTTTATCCGTAACACGCTGCGGAACAGGGTCTACCGCGGCACGGGGAGCCCCCAGAAACTGGGGGTCTGCGTCCAGGTGCGGACGGTCACGCCGAAGAAGCCGAACTCGGCTCTGCGCAAAGTAGCCCGAGTCAGACTGACCAATGGGATGGAGGTCACGGCCTACATCCCGGGCGAGGGCCACACGTTGCAGGAGCACTCGGTCGTACTGATCCGGGGAGGTCGCGTCAAGGACTTGCCGGGAGTGCGCTACCACATCATCCGGGGAGCGCTTGACGCCACTGGCGTTAGCGCCAGGCGGCGTGGCCGGAGTAAGTACGGCGCCAAGCGTAGTTTGCCCAGCGCCAAGTAGTCACCACTCTCGTACCAGCCCTCGCGGGGGCGGGTCGGTCGCCGCGAGGCACGGCGTACTTTTGCCCAGTGCCAGAGGCGGGCACTGGCCGTCGTGCGGAGGCTTGATGGCTCCGGGGACGCCGTGAGCGACGTCGAACGAGCTTTCGTTAGTCGATTAAAGGCAATTAGGGACGATTAGGACAGAAGAGCAAAAAAATGGCTCGTCGCCACAAGTCAGAACACCGAGTACCGGCCAAAGACCCACGCTTCAACAGCACCGAGTTGTCGAGCTTCATTAACCGCGTCATGCTCAAAGGCAAGAAGACGACGGCCCAGCGCATCGTCTACGGCGCGATGGATGCCGTCGGCGCGGAGACGAACCGTGAGCCCATGGAAGTCTTCGAACAGGCCTTGCGTAACGTCACGCCGGCCGTCGAGGTTAAGTCTCGCCGGGTCGGCGGTGCCACCTACCAAGTGCCCATTGAGGTAACTGGCAACCGGCGCAACGCACTGGCGATGCGCTGGCTAATTAACGCCGCGCGCTCCCGGAAGGGGCGCCCGATGCACGAACGACTCGCAGTCGAGCTCGTCGAGGCCTCTCGAGGCCAGGGCTCGGCCGTACGCCGCCGAGAGGAGCTCCACCGGATGGCGGAGGCGAACCGCGCCTTCGTTCACTACCGGTGGTAGGCATCCTGGGCCAATAGGGCAATAGACCATGGCTGAAAAAACCGACCTGAGTAAGGTCCGCAACATAGGGTTCATCGCCCATATCGACGCCGGTAAAACGACGGTGACCGAACGCGTGCTTTTCTTCTCAGGCCGTACCTATAAGATCGGCGAAGTCCACGAAGGTACCGCCGTCATGGACTGGATGGCCCAGGAGCGGGAGCGCGGGATTACGATCACCGCGGCCGCGACTAGGGCTGAATGGGGCGACCACACCGTCAACATCATCGACACCCCCGGCCACGTCGACTTCACTGCCGAAGTGGAGCGGAGCCTCCGTATTCTTGACGGCGGCGTTGTCGTTTTCGACGCGGTGGCAGGTGTGCAGCCGCAATCAGAGACGGTCTGGCGCCAGGCCGACCGCTACTCGGTCCCTCGCATCTGTTTCGTCAACAAGATGGACCGCATGGGCGCCGACTACGTCCGTACCATGGATATGGTGCGCCAGCGGCTTGGCGGTCACCCCGTTCCCGTGCAGTACCCCATCGGCGCCGAGGACTCATTCCGCGGCATCGTTGACCTGATCGAGCAAAAGGCATGGCTCTTCGACCGTGACGGCGACCCCGGCGCGCTCACCGAAACCTCGATACCCCCAGAGATGGAGCAAGAGGTTGCCCGCATCCGCGAGGAGATGGTCGAGCGGATCGCGGAGAATGACGATGCGCTCATCGAGCGCTTCCTCAATGGTGAGCCCATTCCTCCCGCAGACCTCAAGGCCGGACTGCGACGTGCCACTATGGCCAACAAGACCGTCCCGGTGGTCTGCGGCTCCGCGCTCCAGAGCCTGGGCGTTCAGCTCATGCTTGATGCGGTGGTCGACTACCTCCCTTCCCCCTTGGACGTGAAGGCCGTGCGTGGCATCAACCCGCAGACGCAAAAAGAAGTCGAGCGGTCCGCCGACCCCGACGCGCCCTTTGCCGCCCTCGCATTCAAAGTCGTGACCGACGTGTACGTTGGGCGGTTGGTCTATTTCCGCGTCTACTCCGGCACCATCAAGTCCGGTTCGGGCGTCTATAATTCCACTAAAGGCGTGCGCGAGCGGATCGGCCGCATCGTGCTCATGCACGCGAACCGACGAGAAGAGGTTGAGGAGATCGGCGCTGGAGAGATCGGCGCCGCCATCGGACTCAAGAGCACATTCACTGGCGAGACCATCTGTGATGAGCGCGAGCCGGTGGTCTTGGAGACCATCCGGTTTGCCGAGCCGGTGATCTCGGTCGCTATCGAACCCAAGACCCGCGCGGAGCAAGACAAGCTCACCGACGCGATGCTCAAGCTCGCCGAAGAGGACCCGACCTTCCGGATCCGCTACGACGAGGAGACGGGCCAGACTGTCGTCTCGGGCATGGGCGAATTGCACCTCGAAATCCTGGTCGACCGCATGCGGCGCGAATTCAGCGTCAACGCCGCGGTCGGCAAGCCGCAAGTCGCCTATCGCGAAGCCATCACTCGCAAGGCCCACGCGGAGGGCCGCTTCATCCGCCAGACCGGCGGGCGTGGCCAGTTCGGTCACGCCGTTATTGACATGGAGCCTGGCGAGCCGGGCACAGGGTATGTCTTCGAGAACAAGATCGTCGGCGGGAAAATTCCCAAGGAATACGTTCCCGCCGTCAACAAAGGGGCCGAGGAGGCCCTCAAGACTGGCATCGTTGGCGGCTACCCCGTCATCGATGTGAAGGTATCGCTGGTAGATGGGTCCTTCCACGCGGTCGACTCGTCGGAGATGGCCTTCAAGATCGCAGGGTCAATGGCCGCCAAAGAGGCGCTGCGCCATGCTGGGTCGGTGCTGCTAGAGCCGGTGATGGAGTTGCAGATCATCACACCGGGTCAGTACCTTGGCGACGTGATCGCCGACCTCAGCAGTCGGCGCGGCAAGATACGCTCGATGGAAGGCGAAGGCGAGACACAGGTCGTGGACGCCGAGGCGCCGCTGGTCGAGATGTTTGGTTATGCGACGGACCTTCGCTCTGCGACGCAAGGCCGCGCAAGTTACAGTATGGAATTCAACCGGTATCATGAGGTGCCGAAGGCAATGTCCGAGCCTGTCGCGCGAAGTGCGTAGGGCGCGTAGGGTCTGACGAGGCGAAGGCATTCACGACTACGAGGCGAAGGCCTCACGAAGGAGCCGAGAGATGGTGGAGCAAAGGACAGCAGCGCGAGCGCGAGGGAGTGCCGTAGCACCGGCCGCCCAGCGTGAGAAGCTGCGCATCACGCTCAAGGCATTCGACCATCGGCTGTTGGACCTGTCCACCGGCCAGATCGTCGAAGCCGCCGAGCGAACCGGCGCCGCGGTCGTCGGCCCCGTGCCGTTGCCGACGCGCATCCGCCGCTGGTGTGTCATCCGCTCACCGCACGTGGACAAAGACTCACGAGAGCACTTCGAACTCCGAATCCACAAGCGGCTTGTGGACATTCTTGACCCGAACTCCAAGACGATCGACGCGCTCACTCGGCTCCAGATGCCGGCGGGCGTGGACATCTCGATCAAGCTCTAAAATATGATCTCCGGACTCCTAGGCAGAAAAATAGGCATGACCCACTACTTTGGTGGGGAGGGCCGGCTCGTGCCAGTGACGGTCTTGGAAATTGGGCCGTGCGTCATCACCCAACTCAAGACGGCACCGACCGACGGCTATGAGGCAGTCCAGCTCGGCTTCGGCCAGGCCAAGCATGTCAATCGGCCTTCGCGCGGGCACCTGAAGGATGCCGGGGACCTCCGTCATCTACGCGAATTCACAGCGACAGACGTTTCGGCGCACCAGCGCGGTGATCGGCTCGACGTTACCGAATTCCGCCCCGGTGAGTTGGTCGACGTCATCGCCACGTCAAAGGGACGTGGGTTCCAGGGCGTCGTCAAGCGATACGGTTTCGCGGGCGGCCCCAAAACGCACGGCCAAGGCGACCGACATCGCGCGCCCGGCTCCATCGGCGCAGGGACTTTCCCTGGCCGTGTGTGGAAAGGCAAAACCATGCCAGGCCGCATGGGCGGAGACCGAGTAACAGTACGCAACCTGCGCGTCGAGCGGGTCGACTTGGAGCGTAATCTCCTGCTCGTGCGCGGTGCCGTGCCTGGCGCTACCAAGGGACTGCTTATGGTTCGCCATGCTGAGCTCGACGAATCCAAGCTCCCGCCGCGCGTGGAGCCCGAGGCCATGGTTGACGAGGCTCCAGTTCAAGAGGCACCGCTGGAAGAGCAAGCTCCCGAGGCTGAGGCGATCATCGAAGAGGCGGCTACCGCAGTCGCGGACCAGCCCACCGCAGGGGCCGAACCGGACGAACCTGATGCTGGGCCTGCAGCCAGCGAGAAGGACAGGTCATGAAAATCCCCGTCCTGGATGTGACCGGCAAAGTCCTCAAGCAGGTCGACCTCAGCGACGTCGTCTACGCGGCGCCGGCAAACCCTGACCTGCTGCACCAAGCCTTGATCTACTATCAAGCCAACCAGCGCCAAGGGACGCACAGCACACTCACCCGCGGCAAAGTCTCGGGGGGCGGCCGTAAGCCTTTTGCGCAGAAGCACACCGGCAATGCCCGTGCAGGCACGACGCGCTCGCCTCAAGCCCGCGGCGGCGGGACGGTCTTCGGGCCAACCCCCCGCTCACATCGCAAGCGCCTCCCGGTCCGTATGCGTAGGCAGGCGATTCGCTGTGCCCTGTCCGCCAAGGCATCCGAAGAGCGCCTGCTGTTGCTCGACAAGCTCGAGCTCGGCGACGCGAAGACTAAGGCGATGGCGGCGGTTCTGAAGGCGCTCGCCGTCTCGTCGTCCGCGCTTGTGGTCCTGCGCGAACCACAGGAAGACGTGGTTCGCGCCGTGCGAAACCTGCCGCGAATCAAAACACTGGCAGCCGACCTCCTGAACGTCCTTGATCTGTCACGCTACGACGTGGTGCTGATGACTGAGGATGCGGCGAAGCGAACCGAGGAACTCTGGGCGGACCCCAAGGTCAAGCGCGGAGAGGCGGTGTCGGCATGAACGTCTTCAAAGTGCTCCGGCGCCCTATCGTGACCGAGAAGTCGACCCTCCTACAGGAAAACCACAAGTACGTTTTTGAAATCCACGACGCCGCCACCAAACCGCAGGTACGCGAGGCGGTCGAGCGTGCATTCGAAGTCAACGTCGTGAGCGTCAACATCGTGCGGACTCACGGCGAGGTACGCAGGTTTGGCGCCTCAGGCCGCCGAGCCCTCGTTGGCGGCAGCAAGAAAGCCATCGTCACGTTGGCCCCCGATCAACACATCCAATTCTTCGAGGGGACGTAGGAATGCCACTCAAGCGCTTGCGACCCACCAGCCCCGGCAACCGAGGTGCAGTACGGCCCGATTTCGCCGAGTTAACGACGCGCACGCCTCACAAGGCACTGACGAAAGGCAAAGGCACCCACGGCGGACGCAACGTCCGCGGCAAGATCACCGCCCGCCATCGAGGTGGCGGCGCAAAGCGGTTGCTGCGCACCATTGATTTCAGGCGCGACAAGCTTGGTATACCTTGCCGCGTGGAGACCATCGAGTACGACCCCAGCCGGTCGTCCCGGATCGTGCTTGTCGTCTACGCGGACGGCGAGCGCCGCTATCACCTGGCACCCGCCGGAGTGAAAGTCGGCGACCGTTGGGTTTCGGGGCCGGGCTCCGAGATCCGCATCGGGAACGCCCTCCCCCTCGGGTCTATGCCGACAGGCACCACGATCCACAATATCGAGATTCGGCCCGGCCGCGGCGGCCAGATGGTTCGCGGCGCCGGTACCTCGGCCCAGCTCCTCGCTCGCGAAGAAGAGTTGTACGTCACGGTGCGGATGCCTTCCGGCGAGGTGCGCCGTGTCCTTTCGACCTGTATGGCCACCATCGGAGCCGTCGGCAACCCCGACCACAAGAACCAAGTTCTAGGCAAAGCAGGCCGAAGTCGCCACCTGGGCCGCCGGCCCAAGGTTCGTGGCTCGGCCATGAACCCCAATGACCACCCGCACGGTGGCGGCGAGGGCCGCTCACCCATCGGCATGAAGCACCCGAAGACGCCATGGGGCAAACCGGCGCTGGGTCCCAAGACCCGCAAGCGCATCCACACCGACGTCTTCATCGTCAAAGACAGGAGGCAGCGCTAAGTGTCCCGGTCCATCAAAAAAGGGCCTTTCGTCCACCCCAAGCTCGCCAAGAAGGTTGAGCGTGCGCGGGTGGCCGACTCCAAGGTCGTCATTCGTACTTGGTCGCGTGCCTCCACCATCATGCCGGACATGCTCGGGCTGACCATCGCCGTCCACGACGGTCGCCGGCACATCCCGGTGTTCGTCTCGGAGAACATGGTTGGCCATAAACTCGGCGAGTTCGCGCCGACGCGGACCTTCCGCGGCCACATTTCCAAGTCCGAGCGCTCCTCGTCGGTGAGGAGGTAGCAGTGGCTGTCCGAGCGATGCTGAAAGGTGTGGGGATATCCTCGAAGCGGCTGCGCCCTTCTCTGGAAATCGTCCGTGGCAAACTCGTGCAGGAGGCGCTGGATACTCTCAGGTTCCAGCCCGGCCCTGCGGCAGAGCGTGTCGCCGAAGTGTTGCGCTCCGCCGCAGCCAACGCGGAGAACAACGCGGGCCTCAACGCCTCCCGTCTGCGTGTGATCAGCGCAGCCGCCGATGCTGGGCCCGTCGTCAAGCGCTGGCGCGCCAAAGCCCGAGGCCGAGTGGGGCGCATCCGCCGGCCTACTAGCCATATCACTATCGTCGTTGACGAGAAGGAGGCCTAGCATGGGACACAAGGTCCACCCCGTTGGCTTCCGCCTCGGGATCACAGTGCCCGGCCATGACCAACCAGTCCGCGATTGGCAGGCCAAGTGGTTTGCCGGCAAAGGGATTGAGTACGCGGCACAGGTGATCGAGGACGCAAAGATCCGCCGAGTTATCGACCGCCAGTACGGCGACGCGGGTATCGCCCGGGTCGAAATCGAACGCAATTCACAAGACCTGATCGTCAACGTGCACACAGCCCGGCCAGGCATCGTCATTGGCCGTGGCGGGCAGCGCGTCGAGGAGCTCCGCAAGTCGCTGGAGGAAGTGGCCGGCACCAAGCGCGTCCGACTGAATGTCCTCGAGATCCGGCAGCCGGAACTCGACGCCTTCCTGGTGGCGCGCAACATTGCCGACCAACTGGAACGCCGCGTTGCCTACCGGCGGGCGGTCCGCCAGACTGTCCAGCGCACCATGCAGGCAGGAGCCAAGGGTGTGAAGGTCAACGTCGCTGGACGGCTCGGCGGCTCCGAGATCGCCCGGCGCGACAAGGCCATGGAGGGCAGGGTGCCGCTCCATACGCTGCGAGCCGACATCGACTACGGGCTTGCTGAAGCCGCCACGGCCATGGGCCGCATCGGCGTCAAAGTTTGGATATACCGGGGCGAGATGGTGCCGAAACAGCGCATCGTCGCGCTCGAGGAAGAGACGATGGCCCCCGTAGAGGTCACCGTGACCGCAGCCGAAGCCGTGGCCCCAGTGGAAGCCCGGGTTGAGGTTGACGTGGTGAACGAGAGCGAAAGCGATGCTTCAGCCCAAACGAACTAAATTCAGGAAGACCCACCGCGGGAACATGCGAGGCCTCGCACAGCGAGGAAACTACGTCGCGTTCGGTGACTACGGACTCAAAAGCCTGTCGGCATCGTGGGTGACATCACGGCAGATTGAGGCCGCCCGGCGTGCTATCGTCCGGCACCTGCGGCGCGGAGGCAAGTTATGGATTCGCATCTTCCCGGCCAAGCCCATCACGAAAAAGCCGCTGGAAACGCGGCAGGGTGGCGGCAAGGGGCCAGTGGATGCCTGGGTCGCGGTGGTGCGGCCGGGCAGGATCATGTTCGAGATCGGCGGCGTCTCCGCTGAAGTGGCGCACGAAGCGCTCCGCAAGGCTGCGGCGAAGCTGCCGGTGGCGACGCGTACCGTCGGCCGACAAGATGAGATGACGGCGGCTTAGGGAGAGCACGGTGCCACGATCACAAATTAGTCCTATTCGTGAACTCGCTGATGAGCGCCTCGCCGAAGAGGAAAACAGCACGGAGCTGGAGTTACTCAACCTACGCTTTCGCCTGGCGACGCGGCAGTTGGGTGACCCGAACGAACTGCACAAGACGAAGCGGCACCTCGCCCAGATCAAGACCATCAGACGCGAGCGAGAGATTGAAGGCGCCCTTGAGGCCGGAGAGTAATCAGTACTGATGACCACGACGCACACAGAGCGGCGCAAAGAGCGCACCGGCCGGGTCATCCGGAGCGGCATGGATAAGACTGTCATCGTGGCAGTGGACCGCCGCTTCCGGCATCGCCTCTACGGCAAGGTGCTCAAGCGCATTTCCAAGCATGTCGCCCACGACGAGGCCAACCAATACCGGATCGGTGACGTGGTGCGCATCGTCGAGACGCGCCCCATGAGCAAGACCAAGCGCTGGCGTGTTGCCGAGTTGCTGCGCCGCGTCGAAGTCCCCGACGTCGAGGTCGCCGAAGCAGCAGTCGCCGACCAGTCGACTGAAGAGCCCGTCGCCGAGGTCGAAGCCCCAGCCGAAGAGGCCGTGGCTGAAGAGCCTGCCGCCGAAGAGGCGCCCGTCGCCGAGGTCGAAGCCCCAGCCGAAGAGGCCGTGGCTTCGACTCCTGCACCCAAGCGCAAGCCTGCGGCGACAACCTCCGCGACCGGAACACGCAAGACGAAGGCAGCGCCCGCTGATAAGCCCGCCTCTGACGGCTCGGGCGATGAAAAGGCAAGCGAATGATCCAGACATTCACCCGCCTCACCGTCGCTGACAACTCGGGCGCCAAAGAGATTATGTGTTTCAACATTCCCGGAGGCTCGCGGCATCGCTACGCCCACGTCGGCGACGTCATTGTTGGCTCGGTCAAAGTGGCCCAGCCCAACAGCGCCGTGAAGAAGGGCGAGGTTGTTCGCGCGGTGATCGTCCGTACCAAGGCCATTACCAAACGGCCTGACGGATCGACGATTCGCTTCGACGACAACGCCGCGGTGATCCTGACGGAAACGCAAGCTCCCAGAGGTACGCGCATCTTCGGTCCAGTCGCCCGCGAGCTCAGAGACCGCAACTACATGCGAATCGTCTCCCTGGCCCCGGAGGTCCTGTAGCGATGGTTGCACGGATCAAACGTGAAGACCTTGTCGAGGTCATACGAGGCCGGGACAAGGGAAAACGGGGCACAGTCCAGCAGGTTATGCCTCTCGATGGCAAGGCCTTGGTCGAAGGTCTCAACATGGTGAAGAAACACATGAAAGCAGGAGCTACGACAGCGCGCCAGGCCGGCATCATCGACATGGAGAAGCCTATTGCTATCTTCAAAATCATGCCCGTCTGTCCCTCCTGCGACCGGCCAACTCGCGTCGGAGTCCGCGTCCTAGAAGACGGCTCAAAGGCACGGGTGTGCAAGCGCTGCGACGGTATGCTGGTATAAACGGACAACGAGATAATGGCAGAAGAAGAACAACAGAAAGACACGACGGAGCAACCGGAAGCGGCCGCCAAACGGCCAGCCCGCACCCGAGCGCCAGCGGGCGGTACGAGCAAACCAGCTGCCGCCCCTCGGCCTCGCCGCGCGGCGAAGCCCGCTGCCCCCAAGGTCGCCGATAATGCGTCGGACGCGGCGCCTGCGGGAGAATCTCTCGAGCAGCGCCCCACTGGGCAAGTGCAGAGAGCGAAGCCCCGGCTGGAGCAGCGCTACCTCGATGAGATTCGGGCCGCGCTCATCCGTGAGTTCGGCTACGCCAGCCCTATGCAGACGCCGCGCCCCACCAAGGTTGTCCTCAACATGGGCTTGGGTGAGGCACTGACCAACGCCAAGGCGCTCGAGACAGCGCCAGCGCAAATGGCAGCAATTACTGGACAGCACCCCGTGATCACCAAGGCGAAGCACTCCATCGCCCAGTTCAAGATCCGAGAAGGCATGTCCGTCGGCTGCATGGTTACACTGCGCGGTCGGCGAATGTACGAATTCTTGGATAGGCTTATGAGCCTATCCCTGCCGCGAATCCGCGACTTCCGTGGCGTCTCGCGTACCGCCTTCGACGGCCAGGGCAACTACTCCTTGGGTTTGCGTGATCAGACCATGTTCCCGGAATTGGAGTACGGCTCCATCGACAGGGCACGAGGCCTGCAGGTGACGGTGACGACGACGGCCCGGACGGACCGCGAGGGCTTTCGGCTGCTCGAACTAATGGGCATGCCGTTCGCGCGCGAAGACCAGACTCGATAGGCGACTGAGGGAGCACGTGGCGAAGAAAAGCAAAGTAGCTAAGAACGATCGAATCAAGAAGACGGTGGAGCACTACGCCCAGCGGCGGTCAGAGTTGCGATCCGCAGTGGTGGACCGTAGCCGCACCCCCGAAGACCGAGCGAACGCCCGGACGGAGCTCGCGAAGCTGCCCCTGAATTCGATGGCTGCGCGATACCGTAACCGCTGCGCACTCACCGGGCGCCCGCGCTCGTACATTCGCTACTTCGGGATCTCGCGTATTAAGTTCCGAGAGCTTGCGCTGCAAGGCAAGCTCCCCGGAGTCAGAAAGGCGAGCTGGTAGCCCCATGCCTGTTACCGATCCCATCGCCGACATGCTTACTCGCATCAGGAACGCGCAGATGGTGCGTCATTCCACGCTGGTTATGCCATCGTCCAAGAACAAGGTGGCCCTGGCTGAAATCCTGAAGAGCGAAGGCTACATCCAAAACTATGAAGTGACCGTACTGAAGCCGCAAAACACTCTGCGGGTTCAGCTCAAATACGACGACCGTCGGCCCGCGATTGCCGGGCTCAAGCGCGTCAGCCGCCCAGGCCTGCGGGTGCAGGTGCAGCGCAAGGAGATCCCGAGAGCCTATGGTGGCCGAGGTATCTCCATCATCTCAACGTCCAAGGGCGTCATGACCGGTAAGCAAGCCTGGGGCAAAGGTCTCGGCGGCGAACTCTGGGCATACGTGTGGTAGAGATATGTCGCGGATAGGAAAACAGCCCATAGCCATTCCCGCTGACGTGAACGTCGAGATCGGCGACGCTGAGGTCTTGGTGCGCGGCAAGCAGGGCGAGCTCCGCCAGGCGGTTCACCAGGACATCACCGTCCGGGTCGACGAAGGCCAGATCTTCGTCGAGCGCTCGTCGGACCAGCGCTTGCCCCGTTCGCTCCACGGGCTGACGCGCGCGCTCGTCGCGAACATGGTCACCGGCGTGAACGAGGGCTTCACCCGCACGCTGGAGATCGTCGGCTACCGCGTGCAGCAACAGGGCAAGAACGTGAACATGCAGTTGGGCTTCAGCCACCTTTGCGTGGTCGAGCCCATTGATGGTGTGACGCTGGAGGTGGAGGGCAACAATGTCGTTCACGTCCGCGGTATCGACAAGCAGCGCGTCGGCGAGCAGGCGGCACAGATTCGCCGTCTGCGCCCGCCGGACGCTTACAAGGGCAAGGGTGTGCGCTACCGCGGCGAGCAGATCCGTCTGAAGCCCGGCAAGTCTGCCGCTGGGAGGTCCTCGTAGCCATGGCTCG
>Ga0114999_10003743_pt1 | contig 18847 bp, 22 predicted proteins | sample ArcticOcean_MG_C_3_FD_89820 | JGI IMG/M metagenome (GOLD analysis project Ga0114999, IMG submission 89820) | Marine microbial communities from western Arctic Ocean - ArcticOcean_MG_CB8_126 | ecosystem: Environmental > Aquatic > Marine > Oceanic | place: Arctic Ocean: Canada Basin | collected...
GACTATACTATCAGTATGAATAATTTAAAGGTAGTTGGTGGACTAGTAGGTGGTAAGATGGGCACGGATAAATAGAAAAATTGAATACTAAAAAGTATAAATACTTATCTAATATACGTCTCAATGATTACAGCCCAAAAAGAACTGGTATTCGAAAATATGTCAATATATATGTTAAAATTAGAGGAAAATAAAATTTATGTAGGCAGAAGTAAAAAAACTACCGAGAAAGGTGTAAAGGCACGTATCACTCAGCATTTTAAAAACGGGTCAACATGTGCTGCCTGGTGTAAAAAATATAATCCAATTGACATCATTGATATTAAGTATAATCAAACAAAGCATGACGAAAACAAATGGGTTAAAATTTATATGGAAAAATATGGTATTGAAAATGTGCGTGGCGGCGATTATGTAAGAGTACAACTTCCAGCAGAACAAGTTACCATGCTACGCAACGAACTAAAGGGTGCAAATGACCAATGTTATAAGTGCGGTATGACGGGACATTTTATTCGTTTTTGTCCAGAAGAAGAGTCGTCAGATTTATATACAGTTTGGGCATGTAATATATGTAACAAAGAATACGAATTAGAAACTGATTGTGAAATATGTGAACTAAAACACTCACATAATATTATACTGCGTAATTTATGCCGGCGGTTTACAACATTTCACCATCGTATAATTTCTAATTTATGCGAACAACTTAATTATCATGGTGGACATGTAGCTGCTGCACTAAGAAAAAAAGAAAAGGTTATTTTAAATTTTAATAGGAGCACAGTTCATATTAAAAAGGTATAAGGATTATAATAAATATCATATAAATGGTGGAGACCGCTCTCGTTTTAATAACTATGATATTTACAATAGGTATATGGTTTGACGCGACTCCTGTAGTGGAAAACATAAGAAATACCTTAAGATTTTAAAAGGTGGGAACTACGTGGTCTTTAGCACGTATCAAACCGGGTGTCCTGGCACGATTGACAAATACCACTATTTGAATATTCTTTTTTTGAATTATCATTCTTGAATTGTTCAGGTATGATTTTTTTGGAACATTCAGGACAATAATGAAAACCAACAAGAACACGTTTTTTTGGAAAAAGTGAAAACACCAGTTTATTGATGTCAGGACCAATCAAGACGTTATTTTCCCATTTAACGCGAATTTCGATATTGTTATGTGGATAGGATGTCATAATTATAATATGTATGTATAATTATAATTATATCAATTTTTTACAATAATTGTCATCATTTATGTGAATACTTTGTTGTAACGATTACAAACGAAAATAGCTGCGCAATGGTCTTTTTATAGCGGGAATCAGTTCTGTTTTTCCAGGATAAAAGATGGGTTGTCCCAGAGGTTCATTAATATAAAAATCGGTCACGGCGAATATACATTCTTCAAATCCTTGCTTTACTGTAATAATCTCTCTATAAACTATTCCTAACTCTTCATATCGAATGATTCCGTCCGATGTTTCATAACATTCGTCATCATCTTCAGTGTAGCAATAAGAGATAATGCATCCAGAAAGGGGGATATAAACAACACCATAGGGGTGCTCATGCCACCACACCCAGCCATCTTGAGTCTCCGTGGTTATTAGTAACCACGGAGACTTGTTCCAAGAAGAGTTCCAAGCAAAGTTGAATGCATCGTTTGTGCCGTTATTAATATGTTTGTCGGGTCCTTTAAAATCAATATTGGAATACTTGTTATAATAAAGGTTAGTGAGGCTGTCTGTGCCAGGTGGAGAGTAGAAAGGATCGGTCAAAGACAAATTAAGAGAACCTCCATAGAAGAAGATGGAAGAATATGGAGAGATTGAAAAATTAAGATAGCTTTGATATGGGGCAACTGTCCTTTCGCCAATATTATTGAGGGTAATACTGGGGGAATCATAATTTAATGGGATGATTTCTACAGACCCATTTTGAATCACTATATTAATCTCTCCGTAAACTATATATCCTTCTAATTTAAAAGAGGAATCATTCGTTGTGATGTGTGAAACGTAGGGGCAGCCGACAGAGGAATCATCAGAAACCCCTTTCCAAGAAGACACAGTGGTGCCGTCGGGCGTTACTGTCCGTGATTCTATAGTGTCCTGATTATAAATCATAATTGCGTAGGAAGGTCGGGGAAATAAAAAAAACATAACCCCAATAAAAATACCAACAAGGACATGCTTAACAGTGTGTGTAATCATATATATATATATTTACCAAATTAGTTCTATGTATTTTTAAAATTATGTTTCGCTATAGAGAACGTATAGTATGTTATCCGAGCCAGTCCCATAAGGAAATACTTTACAACTATTGGAATCATATATAAAATATGGAATTTCACTATATATTTTGACTCTAAAAAAGTTTAAATATACTCCACGAGTTCTTATATAGATGTGGGTAGCCGAGACTGAAAAGAAAGAATTGGATAATAAAAGTGGGATAAAATTAAAATATGGAGAGATTAGAAGAATAAATGGCAGTAATTACTATCAGGTAGCAAATCCCAGTAATTTGTGGTTTGGCGAACAATTTGGCGTTTTTTTGAATCCCACTACCTGTAATGATAAAGCCAAGCGATAAATCCGATTATGGGGTCTAAAAGTAATATAACCCAAGAGAGGTGTTCTTTTTTGAAAGCATAACTGGCAAAAAGTAAAAACATCATGGCATGTATTGGTCGCATTTTATTCCACCAAATGAGCCCACCTGCTTCTTTGCCGGTTTTTCTTAAATCAAATAGATAAATAGATAAGAATGCAATCCCCACTAGTGCAGCTGGGAAACTAGTATAATAAAGATGCTTCGCGGATAGGTTTTTAACCGCATAGGCAAGCATTAATCTAGTGCCTAAACACCCGAATAAAAAGGTAATATTTTTGTTCATATAATTAAACAACAATATTATTATTTAATTAATTAAATATTGAGCAAAAGGTGTCGTAATAAAACTAAATATGGTTCCATATATTAATGGCACAATAATATGAACTTCCCATTCCGTTTTTTTTGTATAATTAAACAATAATATTGGAAGGTTTAATTGAAAACGAGCGATCACTGATAATAATAATCCTAGAAACATACCCACTACAAAGCTATAATGGATGCCGTATTTGTTAATAACATAATAGTTAATAACTCCAAATACACCATATAACAATGGAATAATTATAGGAAATAGTTCGTATGGAATAGCAGAGGGACGATTATGTTTACGATATGTTATACCCATATAGATAAAGGAAATGATGGACATAAATCCAGAAATAACAAAACTATTAAGATATTCTTTACTATTTATTTTCATTATAAAATAGAATGAGATTAAAATGAACGAACTTGAGACAAACATTCCTCTAGTAGACGCTCCTGTAAATTATATTGTTTTAGACATATATCAATGTTTTTTTTGAACTGTGTCTCACGCAGAAGATTTTTATGGCAAATATTATGAATATTATTGTAATCATTTTGTTGCCATTCGCGTAATATTATTCCTTGAATGGTTAGATAACATATATGAAGTGTTTTATTCTTCTTGTCCCCTGGTTCCAGGGGATGTGGGCAAGAATAAGCTTGACACACAATGCTGTAACAATAGCGATGAGGCGTATAATGTGTATAATTGTCCTCGGGAATATTATAAATGTCATTTATTATATTCATAGGATTGTAGCAATAATATATCCATTCAAGTGTATAGATAGGGTCTATATACTCATTGCCGAGGGTACAGTGCGTGTACAGAGTCTTTATAGAGCGGAGCACATTATTATGTTGTTTGGTCCGAGAGTTCATGATTCGTATTAGAGATAGTATAATCGTGCAAAATTAATTCAACTTTTACAAAATTTATATAAATAAGTTAAGATATAAAAGTTTTTAAATATTAACATAAATGAGTTTAGATATACATAAAGATATAAAAAAACGTCTGAATAATTTTGTGCGGGATAAAGACATACCAAACATCATATTTCATGGACCAAGTGGAAATGGGAAGCACACAATCGTCTATGATTTTATAAATGAAATATATGGTAATGATAAAACAGTAGTTAATAGTTATGTTTTAAATGTAAACTGTGCACATGGTAAGGGTATAAGATTTATACGTGAGGATTTAAAGTTTTTTGCAAAGACCCATATAAATATTCATAAGGGCAAGTTGTTTAAAAGTATTGTTTTATCAAATGCGGATAAATTAACAATAGATGGTCAATCTGCGTTGCGTCGTTCTATAGAGTTATTTAACCACAATACAAGATTTTTTATAATCGTGGAAGACAAGTACAAGTTGTTAATGCCAATTTTGTCTAGATTTTGCGAGATATATTTACCATTACCAATGATAAACAATAAACAGCAAAATTTACATCAATATAAAATATTGATGGAGGTCCCCGAATTAAATAACAAAAATCGTCAAATTTGGTTAAAAAAAACACTGACCAACGCACCAAAAAAAGATTATAAGGATTTGGTCAAATTATCAATCAAATTATATGATAAAAGTTATTCAGGACTCGATTTATTGAATTATATTGAACATACCTACATCAGTAATACGTATGACAGATATAAACTATTGGTTGTGCTACATAAAATCAAAAGGGAATATCGGAATGAGAAATTATTTATGTTGTTTATATTAAATTATATGTTTTTACGTTCTGACATAGATTTAGAAAATATCACATTTATGTAAATGGATGATTATAGCACGATTAGTTTAACTGAATCCAAAAATGAATGGGTAGTACGTCTTGTTAATTTGCTCACACCTTGTATAATAAAGGGATTACAGGAATTGTTTAAGGATTCATGGGAATTATGTATAGAAAATGACGAAGGGGATAAGTATTTGATGACTTTTCAAAATTTTTTGGGGCGCATACCAAAATGGAATAATGAAATTATTCAAAAGGAGGTTGATAGGATAAAATCCGACAGCACATGCCAGTATTTAGAAGATTTAATAACATGTGTCCATATTGTTCAACTTAAGGCTTTATCGTGCATGAGAGTAGGAAATAAACAAAAAAGAGTTGAAATAGACACTCCTTCTCTTAATAGTTTTATACATCAAATTTATATACAGGTTGCTAGAAAAGTATATACCAATATTTATTTGTTTGAGATGGATGTATTACCTTTAGAAATACAAAAAAACAATAGGGAACTGGAGTTAATAATTAAGGAATGTATTATGAATACGGTTAGAGATAATGTGCCAATTGAGGGATTATTGCGAGCCTATCTGGATGAAACTGAAGAAACAGAGGTAATAGAGGAAATAAAGGAGGAAATTATGCCTGTGGTATCTAAATCGGAGGTAATAAAGGAAGGTATTGAAGATAAAAGTAATACAACAACTGTAGTTAAAACAGATACTGTTGCGCCCGCAGCCGTTATTAGAACCGAACCTTCTGTTGTCCCAGCGGCTCCCGTCATAGTCGTCCCAACTGCTTCTGCTCCCGTCATAGCTGCTTCTGCTGCTGCTCCAGTCATAGCTGCTGCTGCTGCTGCTCCAGTCATAGCTGCTGCTGCTGCTCCAGTCATAGTCGTCCCAGCTGCTTCCGTTATGGCTGAACAATCCCGCTCCGCTCCCTCGTCGCCTCGTCTCACATCAGTAGCTCAACCCAAAACATTGGAGATAAATAGAGCTGGAGGTAGTTTAGGAGTTCCGTCCTCTATTAGAAAAGAGCGTGAAAACAATTCATTACAATTTTCAAATACGGATAACGCGATTGACGCAGAAGGCATACAGAGTGTTATTAGTGCACCGAAGACAATACAACGTTTAGAACAAATTTCACATGAAAATAATGAACGCAGGAAATTAGAGGAGGAGGATGAGGATGAGGAAGACGGGCAAGAAAATATCAAAATAGGTAATAATATTTCGTTGAATTTTTCCGAAGTGAACGATATATCTCAGCAGTCCGCAATAGTTCCACCTCCAGCGTTAAATTTTGAAATATTAACCTAAATGCGTTAAAGTATAATTTAGAAAATTATATTATACTTTAAATGAGCAATTCAATATTTTTTACAGCAAGTATTATTTCCGTGATTTATTTTTTAATAAAATTTTTGGAAATGAAATATGTTTTAAAAGAGGATAAACCAGTAAAGCTTTTAGTAAGAGATGCATTAATGGTATATTTTAGCATAATAATAGGGGATTATATAGTTAGTCAATTTAATACAGAAAAATTACAATCTGGGTCTCCAGATATATTCACAGGAGCTCCCGAGTTTTAATATTACATATCTATTTGTAAATAAATATGTAATATTTATTTTGAACATTCTAATAAATCATCGATATTAAAGATGTTCCATTTTGTATCTATTTTTTTCACCAAATAACGGTTAAAATAAGACAAACCAATTACGTTCTGAGGTGTGTGTTTATGAACCGTTCTTACAATCATTTTATACAATTTAAATTCTGGATAACGTTCTTCACCATTTGTTTTATAGAGAATATTTCTGTCTTTGTTATCATAACACCAATTCGCAATAATGCTATAAATACCAGTAAGATTTTCGGGATCATCATCCTCCACTACAAAATCATATAATGCACAACCTAAACGACAAAGATCAAAGCTAAAGTTTGGTTCCAGGCGGGGTTTCTTTTTATTAAAGAATGGTTCGAAGTTATATTGAGTGGAAGCATCACCATTTTCATAAAAACTATCGCTGCATATAACATTTCCGCGGAACTTATAAATAGCCCTGCCAAAATCGATTATTTTAAAAATGCGACCAAAAGTAGGTATTTTATAGTGTTTGTTATTATATTTGTAATATAGGAATTCTTTATCGGTATCATTATACATAATGTTATTAGTATGCAGGTCGTTGTGTGTGAGATTAAACATTTTTTGATAAGTAATTAACATAAATAAAATCTGCATAACCATTGAACCCCATTCTCCTTCAGAGACATCGCTATTAACAATTAAGTTATCTAAGGTTGTTTTACATTTTTCAAGACAAATTGCGTGCACAGGAAACTGATTAATTGACACATATACCTCATCTTCATCTTCTTCTTCTTCTTCTTCTTCTTCTTCTTCATCATCAATATCTTCACTGTATGAATTCGTGTTTGATGTTCGTGACGAACATTCGCTATTCGTATCATTAGCTTCAGGATTAGTTTCAAGATTAGTTTCATATTCGACCTTGGCGTCTTCATTTGTGGATTCAACACTGTTTGTTTCAAAAATATTATTTAGATGTTCAAAATCATCGATATTGGACAAGCTTAAAGAGGATATATTATCTGCTATGTGAAGGCGTTTTTTATGTGTTCGGGTGTTAATATTAAACATGTCATAATGAATGGAGGATTTAAATTTGAATAATTTTGTTATGTTTTTGTAAAAAAACTCAGATTCATTTAAAAAATCAACATCATCCTCAATGTTAACTAAAAAGTTATTTTTAATTCCTAAAAACGAACCATAAAATTCTAAACCATGAATGAAATTATATTTACGTAAAAGCTTATCAGTTAAATAGGAAAAGAAACCATCAACATAAGCAGAGTTGTTTGGTTCCACAATTTTTTTGTCAATATTATTATTATTACTAAAATTTGGAAGGTTTAGTAAATTTTCAGGTTCTATTTTTGTTTTACCAATCATATACTTAATAGGGTCTAAGAGAGGGGAATATTTGATGAAAACATCTTTTGTTAGTTCATTATTATTCTCATCGTTTAGCTTAGCAATTAAATTATTTTTATTTTTAGAAATGTTAACTAATCTATATTTTGTGTCTAAATTTATAGAGTTATGATTATTTTCATTTATATTGAAAAAATTATTATATAGAGGAATATAATTTTGTAAATTGTCTATATCTAGATTTTTTTCTAAATTTAAAAATAATTGAGTATTAGAATTTTTTCGATATTCGATATCCATTTGATTAATTAGAGATATTATTTATGTTTTATTTAAACTAATTATCTTGCGTATATTATTTTCTATTCTTTTCTTAAAATTATGTAATGGTGCTTGAATTAAAAAAGTTTGATATGAGAGCAATTAAATTTAATCCTGACGAAAATTCAGGACCTGTTGTTGTTTTAATTGGGAGACGCGATACAGGAAAAACTTATTTGGTAAGGGATTTATTATTTTATCATCAAGACATACCTATTGGTACTGTAATATCAGGCACAGAAGCAGGGAACGGATTTTATAGTGCTCATGTGCCCAAATTATTTATACACGACGAATATAACACAGCAATTATTGAAAATATTTTAAAACGACAAAAAACGGTTTTAAAACAAGTTAAACGCGAGATTGAAGCCTATAAAAAAACGAATATAGACGCCCGAGCATTTGTTATTCTTGATGACTGTTTATTTGACGCATCATGGACTCGTGATAAAATGATGCGTTTGCTATTTATGAACGGAAGGCATTGGAAGATCATGTTAATAATTACAATGCAATATCCCTTAGGTATCCCACCCACACTAAGAACTAATATAGATTATGTATTTATTTTACGTGAACCTTATATTGCAAATCGTAAGCGAATTTGGGAAAATTATGCTGGTATGTTTCCCACATTTGAGTCTTTTGTTCAGGTCATGGACCAATGCACTGAAAATTACGAATGTCTTGTAATTAACAATAATGTTAAATCAAATAAGTTGCACGATCAAATTTTCTGGTATAAAGCGGAATCACACACGGATTTTAAATTGGGTTCCAAAGAATTTTGGGAGTTATCTAAAGACATTAACTCGGATGACGAAGACGAAGCATATGACCCAGTTGCGCAACGAGGACAACACCAACGTGGACCAAAAATAAACGTGCGTAAATCTCGGTGGTAACTAAGGTTAGGTTATTAACAAATATTAATTAAATCTATTTTAGGCGCGACACAACGCATTTGGTCTGCAATTAGTCCCGCTGTTTCTAAATGTGCTTTTTTAAAATCATGAGAACAATTATGTGTTTCAGGCAATCTATGTTTATCACAATGAAATATACTACAGTAACTACACTTAAAATTACTGATTTTGATTTTATTGTTACATTCGTCTAGGCAGCATTTCTTGGTTCGTTTCTTTATGTGAGCCATATATATATGTATATAACAAAATATTATATACATTTATTTTACCTCAATTTTATAAAATATCGCTTATCGCTTATCGCTTATCGCTTATCGCTTTTAATAGGGGTAATTATTACATTATCATGCAATAAATCAGAAACACCATGGTCGCCATCCTTATCCAAGACTACATTTTCATTATCAAACAGTTCCTTTCTAATATCGGCAGCCACAATTGTATCGCCATCTGCCTTATCCTCTAAATCGCTAATTTGCGTATTCATATCCTTCACATTTATTAATTCCCCCTGTTCATTTAACGTTTGTGTTAATACATTACCAGATTCTCTTGCCTTTACCTTATTTTCTTCAATGGCTTTTACTTTACTTTCCTTAACACGTTGTTCAAAAGCAATTTTTGCTTCACCTTCATTTTTTTGTTTATTACTCATTAACTCGTTAAGCTCTTCTTCTAAATATTCAACACGACCTGTTTTATAAGCTTCCGGGTGCCATGGCATCCAAACTCCCACCGGACCTACAAAAACATCATGGTTAGGGTCTGACTCCCGCAACATTTTGCAGCGCAGTTCTGCTTCTCCCTGTGAGGGAAATGACCCCCTAATCTTCAACCCTCTTACTGAAGTTTGAAATGAATTTTGTTCGTTAAAAACGTTTTCAAGTCGTTTTTCATTTGCATCCACAAAATTTTTATATTCGTCGTTAAGTGTGGTGGTTGTAAATAGATTTTGCTGTTCTTGCTTTAAAAAGTCTTCTAGATCTGTAGACAAATGTTCAAAAGAAAGTTTATATTTATAAGCAATGAAATCAAGAAATTGTGTATATTTCTCTATTGATTTAGCAAGTTCCCATTGCTTTAGGAATTCTTTGAAATAAAACAATTCCTTTCTTTCAAGAATTTTTTCAGGTGAGACAAAGGATATGCACGTATATTTTTGTCCAGCGACAGGTCGATCTTCGTCCAGGAGGTCTATATATTTAGTAGAAGTTTTTTCACTCATATTATAAATATAATTTATAACATTATTTTAAGTTTTTTTTCAAAGAAGTATATTTCTTTTTAATAGAGACATATTTATTTTGCAAGAAATATTTTTTTTTCTTTTTATTTAGTATAATATGATTGGTCTTGATCTTGGAGAATTACTTAAACGCGCAATTAAATATATTGTTGAGGGTATTATGGTTGCTATAGCGGCTTATGCTATCCCAAAGAAGTCTCTTAATTTAGATGAAGTTGCTCTTATCGCTTTAACTGCTGCTGCAACGTTCAGTATTCTTGACACCTATGTTCCGAGTATGGCAGTTAGCGCACGTTCTGGTGCCGGTCTTGGTATTGGCGCGAATCTTGTTGGATTCCCGAATTAATAATTTTTAGGGGTCGTCCGTATAACAAAGTTATCATAAAGATGTATTAGTGTTTTAATAATACATCTTTAGCTATTTGTAATTTAAAGTTGATTTAATTTAACATAATTATTAGATTGCATAATGTACTCCTCATCAGAAATGAATCAGAACACCACCGCCGCCACCGCACCTTCCTATGACTTGGTGTGTGTTTCCACTGATAAATTTAATAATAGCCTTGCTGCCGCTACCTCATTCGAGGAAAAGAAGACACTTGCGCTCGGATTCGTGCAACTTCTTCGTCGCACAAATGGGCTCAAGCGCATGGACGAATGCAGTTGGTGTTACAATTTGGACACAAAAAAGAACAACGACACGACTGTTTGTGTTGCTGATGCACTTTTCGAGGAGTTCGGTGCCGCCGCGTTTCCATTCCTTATTCGCATGTTGCCAGTGTGTATGATCCTTTCTGGTGCTAAGAATGGAAACCTTCGCCTGTTTTCCGAGACCTACTGTCACAAACTTTATGATGCCTTACCTCCAGAAGCCTTCGTCATGCCGACTCAGGTCAATGAGATGACCGTTGCCTCGGTGCTTATCTCCTCGGTCGACCGCGAGCTGTCATGGCAAACACGTGTGCTTGCCCTGACATTCCTTGCTGGCTTGGCAGATAAGGCTCCAACACAGATGGCAGCCATCATGGACCAAATTATTCCTGTTGTTATGGAACCTGTTACTGATACCAAGAAACAGGTTAAGGTCGCTGCTCTTAATGCCCTGACCAAGTGTACTACGGTTATTGGTAACAGTGACCTTGCGCCCCGTCTCATGGACATTGTCTCGTGTGTCAAGGACCAGAATAAGACTGCTGAGGTCCTCCACCTTCTTGCTGGGACTGCTTTTGTCCAGACCGTTGAGACCCAAGCTCTTGCCATTTGTGTTCCACTTCTTGTTCGTGGTCTTCGCGAAAAGAAGGTTGGACCACAGCGCCAGACATGTCAGATCATTATGAACATGGCCAAGCTCGTTGGATGCCCTTCGGAGGCAGCTCCGTTTCTTCCTCGCTTGGTGCCAGGCATTGAGAAAGCGATTGAGACAATAGCAGACCCCGAGGCCCGTGGTGTTGCTGAGAAGGCCTTGGAACAGATGCAGAAACTCCAGCATCAGATTGACATGTCCAAGGAGCCAGCACTTACGTGTCCAAAGTTCGCTAATATAGTCCGTGAGGCTGTTGACATGACCACCAGTGTTGAGACAAATAATGATGCGGCTAACATCATTATTCAGTTCATAGCCAGCATTGGACATAATATGGCAAAGAATCAGGTATTTGTAGATGCGCTTTGGCAGAGCAAGATCGCACCACTTATCGCACTTCTTGTTGAAGATGATATTACACGTGTCGTAGATATTACCCGACTTCTTGCCGTTCAAGCCGAAAATCTCATCGACCAGGTTGATGAAGAAGAAGAAGAAGAAGATGATGGCGCAGAGGTCCTTTGCGATTGTAACTTCACATTGGCATATGGTACCAAGATTCTATTGCATAACACCGATATGAAGCTCAAACGTGGTTATAAATATGGTGTCCTTGGACCAAACGATTGTGGCAAGTCGACCCTCCTACGTTCCATTGCCAATGGGAGTGTAGAAGGCTTCCCAGATGCAGATGAATGCCGCACAGTTTTTGTTGAGGCCGATATTATCGGCGAACAGTCACACTTGAATTGTATCGAGTATGTTCTCGCAAATAAGGAAATAGTTAATGCCAACATTACACCCGAACAGGTCGCAGAACAGCTTGCTAATGTAGGGTTTGATGGTGTTACTGCTGGACCGACCGATACGGTGAGCACTCTTTCTGGTGGGTGGCGCATGAAGCTAGCTCTTGCTCGTGCAATGCTCCAACAGGCAGACATTCTCCTCATGGACGAGCCAACGAATCATCTTGACGTTATAAACGTTGCTTGGGTCATGAACTATCTCAAGTCTTTGACTCACACCACGTGTATTATGGTTTCTACACACAAGGGTCTTCTCACAGAGATATGCAATAATATTCTAGAATTTGATGGTGTTCAACTCAATAACTTCCGTGGTAACCTCAATGCGTTTAAGGTTGTCAAGCCTGAGTGCGAGGTGTACTTTACTTTTAAAGCAACACGTCTCGCATTTACTTTTCCGAATCCTGCTCCCATTGATGGCGTGCGTTCCAAGGGCAAGGCACTCATCAAGGTCCAGAATGTTAGTTTTTGTTATCCAGGAAATGAACAGAACACGATTGAAGATGCGACATGCCAGGTCAGTCTCAGTTCCCGTGTCGCATGCGTTGGTCCGAACGGTGCTGGCAAGTCAACACTCATCAAGGTGCTCACCGGAGAGACCGTTCCAACCACTGGCACGGTTTGGCAACACACTGGATGCAAGATGGGTTATATCGCACAACATGCATTCCATCATATCGAGAGCCACCTTAACAAGACTCCGAATGAGTATATCCGTTGGCGGTATTCAGGTGGTGAGGACAAGGAAGCCATTGCCAAGGACACCATGAAGGTAACTGATGAGGAGGCTGCTCTCATGGCAACTGCGATACAGTGGCTCGTGACCAACGAGGAGACAGGTAAGCAGACAAAGAGCATGCGTGTAGTCCAGAAGCTTACTGGTGAGCGGAAGGATGCCCAACGTCGGGGTCAAGAGGACGAATATGAAATCAAGTGGAAGGACATGTCGAACGACAGCAACTCGTGGGTTGCCAAGACGAAGCTTGAGCGCATGGGGTGGTCAAAATACGTTGCTACAATCGATCTGAAGATTACTCAACAGGAGGGCATGTACAAACGTCCACTGACCACGAGCAACGTGGAGACACACTTAATCAATGTAGGTCTTGCGTCCGAGTCTGCTACCCATACTCGGATTGGTGCCCTCTCTGGTGGCGAGAAAGTCAAGGTTGTCCTTGGTGCTGCTCTCTGGATGTGTCCCCATCTCATCATCCTCGATGAGCCAACGAATTATCTTGATCGCGAGTCTCTTGGTGCTCTTGCTGGTGCCATTGAGAAGTTCGAAGGAGGGGTTGTTATTATCTCGCACAACGATGAGTTCTGTCAACAGCTCTGTCCCGAGACTTGGGTCGTTGAACGTGATGAGGATGGCATTTCACGTCCCAATATCCAGGGTGATGCCGAGTGGATGGCAAATGCAGTCCTGGCAAAGGTTGATGATTCACAGGTTGTCCAGGAGATGGTTGATGCCGCGGGCAACGTTTCTAAGACCAAGGTTAAGAAGAAGATGTCCAAGAAAGACATTAAGAAGATGAAGGTCAAGGTTATGGACAAGGTTGCAGCTGGACTTGAGCTCGATTCTGATGAGGAGGGATTTGCGTTTGAACACGATTTATAAACCTAGTTTATATTGAATATAGAAAAAAGAACAAAAATGACGAAATTCACGTAAGAGTTGAACCCAAATCCAGTGTTAGAAAAAACATAATAAAAACAAAAAAAGAAGAAACTGTCCATTGTTGGCTAATAGTCGCCGAACTTAAAAATAACCCAATTTTATGACACATTAGAAATGATCACTTCTGTTGTTGTTGAACCCGGCTTCCTTGAATTAATAGCTCTTCTCGCAATAATATTCTCGCAATTATACTCATTAAAATTTTCCATTACTAAATCAACCTTGGCATTACTCATAACAAACTTAATATTTTTTTTATTGAATTCCTTGATATCATTAAAGAGTTCAATATGTTTTTCCAAATTAAAACCGTCGGAGGTATAACCAACGAAAGAGTTGTCTGTTTCGGGTGCGTAAGGAGGGTCTAAATATACAAAGTCTCCCTGTTTAATATTTTTGATTGAATTACTGCAATCGCTGTGTATAAATATCACATCCTTTATCAATTCGCTAATATAATACAAATCATCTTTGCTAATAAGTGTCGGTGTTTTTTTATAATGACCATATGGAACATTATAACCATTCGGACCCTCACGATACATTCCTCTGAAACATGTTTTGTTAAGGAACATAAATAACGCTGAACATTCAATGCTGTTTTTGTCCATATTCCTATATTTGGTTCTGATCCAATAATAATAACTTTCCTTTGATGTCTTTGCCTCACCTATTGAAGACGCTTGTCTATTTATAACAGTGCCCTTGATACCATCATACTCATTAATATATGCATTTATGTATTCAAATAAAACATCCTTATTTTTTTGTATATTCACATATACATTTATAAGTGTGCTATTAAAATCATAAGCATAAATTTTCTTATTAACTACAATCTCGCCAAGTTTTTGTAAAGATAACAGTGCTAATAATACACTCCCACCTCCTAAAAATATCTCATGATAATTTTCAATCTCCTTTGGAAATTTATTCATAACTGTCTCTATTATTTGTGTTTTACCACCAATCCATTTTAGGAAGGGTTTTTGTATTTTTGGTTTGCAACAATGCTTTACCATCGTTTATTATATTAGTAATATGGCTTCCCTTTAACCTTAACAAATGTAGAGATCTAAATAAATCATACTATGGTCCGATAAAGTACTGTTTTCAACAATAGTAACATTAATAGGTATTATTTGTGTGACGCTAGAATTTCTATATAAAAACTTATCAATGACGGCTTGATTTGTAATTTCGGTTAAATTAAGAGAATTAATAAGTCTACCATAACTATCCACATCACTCGCATGTAGGTTTGTATCTCCACCGATTATTATTGCACGGTCACGCGACCACACACTCGCATATTCAATAAGCTGGTTAATTTCCTTTTCTCTTGCCTGTGAGTCCCCCGATGTTTTTCCTGCATCCATGTGTGTATTGTAGATGTCTATATTTCCAAGACGCATTATTTGAAACCCTTTATTTGCCCACATATCGTCATAACCATATCTGTCTGTATAAACAATTTGTGAGCTATTGTCAGGGACAACCTTTGACATTTGTAATAATCCAGACCCAAATATGCTATAAGCGTGGGTAAACTCTGTTAATCGTTGATTCCAGCTATATTTTTCCAGATTGCTAATTAATATTTTATTTCCATGTTGAGTCCAATCTTCTTGGAAATTAATAACATCAACGTTTTTAGCATTCATTACATCACCTATTTCTTTCATGCGCTTATAGGTTTCGTCAAAGGTCATAATCATTGGAAGTCCATGTATATTATAGCTTGCTAACGAAAAGGGTTGGCATTCATGACTTTGTACTAAAAAACAAAAGTAACATAAAAATACTAATATATGTGAAAAATCCATATATTATTCTAAAATATTATATTCTAAAAATATATATATTCAAAAAATATATATTCAAAAAGGTTATCTTTCACGGGATTGGTTGTAAAACTTCAAGGTTGTACTCTATACTAATATAGGTCCTTCAATGGGTTCGATATTGTTTGACGAAGGGGTAAATAAATTAATTACATAAACAAAAACACAATATAAGATTATGAGAATACCAGCTACCGATAGGATAAAATAATAGTCATTCATATAGACAATATCTTCCATTATCTTTATCCTTATTTCTTAAATAGTCGGAAAAAATTGCCAAGAGAGTTCATGACAGATTTGTTTCCATATTTCGTCTTGTTCAATACGCTTTTCCCGGTCTTTTAGCATGGGAAAATAAGGAAGGAATTGGTCTTGTGACAGCAATTCACAGAGTTTATAAATGGTATAATAGTAATTTAAGAAGTTAACTCTGTCATCTGGGCAATATTTTGCATAGGGCTCTTGAATGTCCATAAAAAGGTTGCAGAGGGTTTCTTCTAATTCCTGGGTCATTATGGGGGGCGGAATACCCAATTTATCTTTTATGAAAGGTATGTGTTCACAATATTTGTTATAACCTAATTTTTTTAGTATTTCCTTTGCTTTTTTGTTATTAATTTGATTTACAGTAATCCGTTCTTTTTTAATTTGCATTTTAATTGCTTCAATTACCTTTACAGGAATTTGGGTTGTTTCTTTTGCTTGAAATTGTGCGAGTATTTCACGGAAATGATTAATCCTGCGGTATGCATAAAAGCAAACCTCCTTAGGAGGTTCCTTATAGGAAGGTTTTTCGTTTTCAATTAAATATCTCAGACTTTTTGAACAATTATTACAAATAATAATCCCTTCATAATCAACAGGTATCATTTCGCCCTTATTGCAATTTTTACAAATATCGCTTTTCTCAATATAATTATTCATATCTAAATAATTATGATCAACATTTGATAAATATTTTTGAATGGAAGTGTCGGTTTTTTTTTTAAAAGAATCTTGTTCATACGAATTTGTTTTAATATTAAAAAATTCATCGAGTTTTTTAGTTTTATTGTCACATTTTGAGATTTTTTGCTTATTTTCAAAATATTCAAATATATGTTTAGAATTATTTAGCCAATAGTCCTTTTTTTCTCTATTCAACAGTTTAATCTTTTTTGAAATTTCAGCAATTTGGTCTTTTATATCTAATTGTTGTTCTAATTGTAAATTATTGCCAACACACAATTTTGATTTTAATTCATCTTTCTGTTCTTTTAATTCTGAGAGATGAATACTATTATTATCAAAATGTCGGTTCATTTGTTGATGTTTAGTATCAAGAGTTGGTTTTTTATTATTAACCGTAAATTTTTTTGTATGCTTTGGTTTAAAGTTAGGCATAATAGTTATAATAGTTATAATAATTATTATATTTTTAATTAGATATTAGTTAATTAGATATATTTTATTTATTTGATTCTTTATAATGAATAATATAAATGAATTACAAGTGGATTATGTGACTATGCAAAAAATGGTTTTTTTATTTAATGCGCTAGAAGATGGATGGCGAATTAAAAAACATAAAGATATGTATATTTTTTCAAAAAAACATGAAGGTAAAAAAGAGGTATATTTAGATAATTATTTACGTAGATTTATAGAAGGTAACATTGATATTAAAAAAGTTCTGAGCGGCACCTAATTTAATTAATTAAAAAAATTTAATTAAAGATAAAAAATTATTTTCTTTAGCAATATTATAACATGGCAGGAGCATTAATGGATTTAGTTGCATATGGCGCACAAGACGTCTACCTCACAGGTAATCCCCAGATCACTTTTTGGAAGGTGACCTACCGTCGTTACACGAATTTTTCGATGGAAAGTATTGAACAGACATTTAACGGACAATGTGATTTTGGACGCCGTGTAACATGCACAATTAGTAGAAACGGTGATTTAGCATACCGCACCTACCTTCAAGTAACACTTCCGGAAATTAACCAGCAGATGGCGAACTCAAACTGTTGTGATGATTCCGCATCAGGCGAGGGTGTTTATGCACGCTGGCTTGATTTCCCTGGTGAACAGCTTATTTCCCAGGTTGAGGTTGAGATTGGTGGTCAGAGAATTGACCGTCAGTATGGTGACTGGATGCACATCTGGAACCAGCTTACCCTCTCCGCTGAGCAGCAGCGTGGGTACTACGCGATGATTGGTAACACTACCCAGCTTACCTACATCACCGACCCCACCTTCAACAGCGTGGATGGACCGTGCTCATCTGATGCACCGCGCCAGGTTTGCGCGCCGCGCAACGCCCTTCCGGAAACCACTTTATATGTTCCGTTCCAGTTCTGGTATTGCCGCAACCCGGGTCTCGCTTTGCCGCTTATTGCTCTTCAATACCACGAAGTCAAGATTAATCTTGATATTCGCCCGATTGATGAGTGCCTTTGGGCCGTCACCTCGCTTGCCGCCCACACGGACTCCACCGTTACGTCCAAAGTCACGACTGCATACAATCAGTCTTTGGTCGCAGCATCACTTTATGTAGATTATATTTTCTTGGACACGGATGAGCGCAGGCGCATGGCTCAAAACCCGCACGAATATCTTATTGAACAGCTTCAGTTCACTGGCGATGAATCTGTCGGTTCGTCATCAAACAAGATAAAGTTGAATTTCAACCATCCGTGCAAGGAAATTATTTTTGTTGTCCAGCCGGATGAGAATGTTGATTACTGCTCGTCTCTTGAGTGCGGTGAGTTGCTTTTCTCAACGCTTGGTGCCCAGCCGTTCAACTACACCGATGCCATTGATGCTCTTCCGAACGCAATCCACGCCTTCGGTGGTCCAGCTGGTGGTGTTTCGGGCACTGTTGATAGTGCTGGTGAAAACAACGCCTTTATTGACGGACAAGGTCTTTTCACCAATGCGGGTGCATCCATCAATGCCGCCTCAGGTGCTGCTAGCATGTGGAATGGCGCAGATAACTTATACACGCAGCCCAACTTTGCCGTCGAAAGCAATGATTCTGGCACCAA
>Ga0114999_10003744_pt1 | contig 18847 bp, 15 predicted proteins | sample ArcticOcean_MG_C_3_FD_89820 | JGI IMG/M metagenome (GOLD analysis project Ga0114999, IMG submission 89820) | Marine microbial communities from western Arctic Ocean - ArcticOcean_MG_CB8_126 | ecosystem: Environmental > Aquatic > Marine > Oceanic | place: Arctic Ocean: Canada Basin | collected...
CAAACGCCAACGCAATCGACACGCGTTTGTCCGGGACGCAAAGATCGACATCGCCCACCGCCCAATCGTCATTCAGGCCCAGAAGAAGTCGGTAATGCGCATTCAGAGATTCCATCGTCTCGATCTCGGAAATCCCCCATGATCCCGAGATCGATTCCACACGTCAAATCAAGCAGCACCCACTAAAATGCGCGAAGAACCCGGAGAAGCGGGGCGGTTTGGAAACGGGTCGCGTTCTGCCGAAGATTGTGGCCGATGGTTGGCTCAATGGGGACGCCCCGACCGCGGAGCAACTCAAGGGGAAAGTAATCGTGGTCAATGCCTGGTTCACCACCTGCCCGAATTGCCTGACCGAAGCTCCATCACTCGTTGAAACACATGCCGCCTACCGAGACCGTGGCGTCGTTTTCATCGGTCTCACACCTGACCGTGCCGATCAGTTGGCTGATGTTGAGGAGTTTCTCAGCAAGACAGGCATTACATGGCCGAACGGTTATGGTGCGTTTGAGTCGCTGATTGATCTCGACGCTGAGTATTTCCCAGCCGCCTGGGTGATCGGACGGGATGGCAAGATTGTCTGGAATTACGATTCGCCAGGTGATTTGGCAGACGGCATTGAACTGGCGCTGTCGCAGAAATAGCCGCAAGACCAGCCCGCAACGCAAGCGAGGGTATGTGCGACGATTGCAAGCGAAAACCCTTACTTGCGCTGCGGGCTGGTTATTCTCCGATTTGGAACAACATCGCAGCAGATAGGGGAATCGCGTGCCGCATGTTGACCCACTGGCGATGGTCGAGATAAGATGTAAACGCTGCGGTCGACCGCGAATCAACTGCAGTACATCTGAACCTGATCCGGGCAATCGAATGCGTCGCGTTCCTCGGCACGAATCCGCATCGACATACAACACATTCTCGAAATACATTTCAGCGTATTCCAAGCAGGGCAATATCTGTGGCGTTTTTGAAGGTTGATAAAGGGAGCATTCCAGGACAGATTCTGGAATTGCATGGTGAGCGGATGGTACTCGGCCGCCACCCCAGTTGTCACATCGTTCTCGACAATGCCGCCGTCAGCCGCCAGCATGCCCAGATACTGGAAAGCCACGGCCAGTATTACATTGAGGATCTGCGCAGCCGCAACGCCACCATGATCAACGGCAAGCCAATTGCCGGACGAGCGGAACTGCACGATTGTGATCGCATATTCGTCTGCGATGTACAATTCAGCTTCTTCCTGTACGCTCCTGTCGATGACATGCCGGGGACTCAGGTACCCGCGGCAGCAGCGACGGATTTACCTGGCGGTCCCAATCCCAATGCAGACACACTGACTGAAACGCCCAAACTTCCGCCGGCAAAAGAAGCGCCGGAAGTTGATGATAGTGCCGCGGATGAGTCGTCAATTATCAGTACGTTGAACGCAAGTTCGGCCAGCAGCCTGCGGCTCGAGATTAAACCGGAAGCCAAGTTACGGGCGATTCTCGGAATCAGCAAAGCCCTTGGGAACACGCTCGATCTGAACGAGATTCTCGACAAAATTCTCGATGGTCTCTTTCGCATTTTTCCACAGGCCGACGAAGGTTTCATTCTGCTCAAAGACGAAGAGCGGAATAAGTTGTTGGTCAAAGCAACCAAAGTAAGACGCGGCGAAGACGAAACGTCAGTCCGCATTAGCATGACCATTGTGAAGCAGGCGATGCAGGATCGCGAAGCGATATTGAGTGCCGATGCGGTCAAGGATAGCCGCTTCAAACTCAGCGACAGCCTGACGCAACTTCAGATTCGCTCGATGATGTGTTTGCCGCTGCTCGACCAGGACGATAAAGCTCTCGGTGTGATTCAACTCGACACCAAGGATATTCGACGGCAGTTCTCACAGGGCGACCTCGATTTGATGGTCAGCGTGGCTTCGCAGGCAAGCTTGGCGGTGGACAATGCGCGGCTGCATGCCGAACTGGTCACGAAGCGAGACTTGCAGCGTGATCTCGACTTCGCCACGCAGGTTCAACTCGGGTTCTTACCCACCCATCCGCCAGGGATTTCCGACTACGACTTCTCGGACTTTTACGAGGCGGCACTGGGCGTTGGCGGTGACTATTTCGACTACATCGTTCTCCCGGACGGTCGCGTCGCCATTTCGCTGGGCGATGTTGCCGGCAAGGGCGTTCCGGCCGCGCTTTTAATGGCCCGCCTGTTTTCCACGTCGCGGCTGCATTTGTTAACGGCTCGCAACGTGGCCGAAGCCATGACACGGCTCAACGCGGAAATCGTCTCCAGCGGAGTGGGACACCGCTTTGTCACTTGTGTCATGATGGTGCTCGATCCGCGGACCCACGAGTTGACTATTGCGAACGCCGGACACATGGCCCCCAATCTCCGCAAGGGATCCCAGCAGGTCACTGAGGTTGGGGCCGACGTCTCGGGTATGCCGTTGGGCATCGTTTCCGATCAGGAATTCAAACAGTGTCAGATCCAGCTGGAGCCGGAAGACGCGATTGTGCTGTTTACCGACGGCATTTCCGAAGGCATGAACGATTCGAACGAAATCTACGGAACCGAGCGTCTGGCCTCGTATGTGGCAACTGGTCCGCAGAACATGAAATCCCTCGTGACGGGAATCATCGAGGACGTCGAGTTGTTTTGTGACGGACGACCACAACGCGACGACATGTGTCTCGTCGCTTTTCAACGAACAAAGTGAGCGCCGCTGGCACGCGACAAATGTCCCTTGACGTCGCTATCGGCGACTTGGATCATGGCGTCCCCCTGTTCCCATTCCGCCTCGATCATTCGCACCGGAAAGCCATCGGCACGTGACCCTCAAGACGAGTTCTATACTGGGATCATCGGGCCAGGTTGCAAACAGGCTGCCGGAGTACGAGAGCCGGCCCCAACAACTGCGGATGGCCGAAGCCGTTGAAGCGGCAATTGCCGCGGAATCGCATCTCATCGTCGAAGCGGGTACCGGTGTCGGCAAGAGTTTCGCCTATCTCGTGCCGGCCATCCTCGCAGCGACCGAACGCCGGGAAGGCGAAAAACGTCGGCGAGTTGTCATCTCGACCAACACCATCAGCCTGCAAGAGCAGTTGTTCGCCCGCGATATTCCCTTTTTGAATGCCGTGCTGCCGGTTGAATTCTCAGCCGTTCTCGTCAAAGGCCGTTCGAACTACATCAGCCTGCGTCGCTTAAAAGGCGCATCGGAACGGGCGGCGTCGATGTTTGCCCAACCCGACGAGTTACATCAACTGCAAAGTGTGGTGAACTGGTCGGGAAAGACAACCGATGGCAGCCGTGCGGATCTGGACTTTCAACCGCTACCCAGCGTGTGGGATGAGATTCGCAGCGAGCACGGCAACTGCCTGGGACGCAAATGTCCCACCTACGACGATTGCTTTTACTACAAGGCCCGTCGCCGCGTCTGGAACGCCGACATTCTCGTCGTGAACCACGCACTGTTTTTTGCCGATTTGGCGTTGCGACGCGAGGGGGCGAGTGTGCTGCCCGATTACGACGTTGTGGTACTCGACGAAGCGCACACCGTGGAAGCCGTCGCCGGCGATCACCTCGGCATGACAGTCTCCAACGGGCAATTGGATTACCTCTTTAACAAGCTGTACAACGAACGGGCCAATCGCGGTCTGCTGGTGCATCATCGGCTGGTCGAATGCCAGCAAATGGTTAACACGCTCAGATACCACACGCCCGATTTCTTCGACGATTTACGTGAATGGCTGCAGCAACACGGCTCAACAAACGGTCGCGTCCGCGCGATTCCGGAGGTCTCCAACAGTCTCAGTCCGCAGCTCACACAGTTGGCAATGTCGATTGCCGTTTATGCCGACAAGCTCGAAAGCGATGAGCAGAGGATTGAATTGACCGCTGTCGCCGATCGCTGCACCACATTGGCGGCGGCGTTAACACACTGGTTGACTCAATCGCTGCCCGATTCGGTTTACTGGATGGAAGTCGGCGGTCGCCGCGGACAATCGATCAAACTTGTCTGCGCACCAATCGATGTCGGGCCGGTCCTTCGCGATGAACTTTTCAATAAGGTCTCAACGGCGATTCTCACCAGTGCCACTCTCGCGGTGGGTGACGGCAACTTTCAGTTCCTCAAAACTCGGCTCGGATTGACGAAGACGCAGGAGCTGAAACTCGGAAGCCCGTTCGATTACAAGTCGCAGGTGAAGCTGATTCTGCCGCAGAACATGCCCGACCCGGCACAGAATCCCAAGGAGTACGAGACGGCCGTCTGCGACAGCATTCGCAAATATGTTGGCCGCAGCGGGGGCCGCGCCTTCGTGTTGTTCACCAGTTATAGCATGATGAAAAACTGTGCCGCCCGGCTTACCAGTTGGCTGGCTGAAGAGAATATGTCGTTATACTGTCAAGCAGACGGATTGCCGCGATCACAGATGCTCGACAAATTTCGCGGTGACGATCGGGCCGTGCTGTTCGGCACCGATAGTTTTTGGCAAGGAGTCGATGTTCCCGGCGAGGCGCTGCAGAATGTGATTATTACACGGTTGCCGTTCAGCGTACCCGATCAGCCGTTGCGCGAAGCGCGAGTCGAAGCGATTCGTGCCAACGGCGGCAATCCGTTTATGGACTATCAACTTCCCGAGGCGGTGATCAAGTTAAAACAAGGATTCGGCCGGCTCATTCGTCGGGCAAGCGACCGTGGTCAGGTCGTCATTCTCGACCCGCGAATTCGCACAAAACGCTATGGATCGCTGTTCCTGAATAGTTTGCCGGAATGTGAGCTGGTGGAGGATTGAACGATGACTGAACCACTGGCGACGCATCAATTTGAATCGGGTGGAGTCGATGCTGCGCTGGAGTTCTTGAAACGGACGCGGTTTGAATTGCGGATGCTGCGCAAGGTTCGCGTGTTCCGCGATTGTCTGCAGGTGTTCGATATCAACGGTGATCTTTTTCAGATCGATGGCGTCGGGTACCCCGATGAGCAGATCGTGCCGCTGCTCAACAACATTAACACGGCATTCAAACCCGAACGAATTCACGATCCCACCGACGACGAGTACAAGGAATTCAAAACCGGCCGCCGCTATCCGTGGGCGGCCGATCGCGTGATGTAAACCGGCTAAACTTTTTGCGTAACAACGACGGCATCAACGAATGGTCAATGTGGGCATTGTCGGGCTTGGCCCCGATTGGGACTCGCGATTTCGTCCCGCGCTGCGAAAGCTGCGCGAGCGGATTGCCGTCCGTGCGCTCTACGATCCGGTTGCCAGCCGCGCTGCGCAAGTCGCAGCCGAATGGAATGTCGATGCAGCGGATGGGCTGGTTGCCCTCTCGGGGCGTGCCGACATCCGGGCATTGCTGTTGCTCGATGCGGGTTGGCCCGGTTGGGAGTCGGTCCGGTTGTTGTGCGCCGCAGGGAAACCTGTCTTCATTCTCTCCGGTCTCAGTCACAATCAGTCAGCGCTGCGGCTGCTACACGATCAAGCAATGGCGTTGGGCCAGACGGTGATGCCGGCGTTTGGCTTGCGTTACACACCTGCTTCGTGCCGGCTGCGCGAATTGATGGCGACACGGCTCGGCCCGCCAAGGGCAATTACCGTCGATGTCGTATTGCCTCCAATCGGCGGGGTGTCTGGGGTCGAAGCGGAGCGGAGGCCCCAGACTGCGCGCTCGCTGGGGTCTCCCGCTGGTCGACCCCAGCCATCCGACGAATCTGCATTTGCGCCGTTTGTTGGCCTGATCGATTGGTGCCGCTACGTCGTCGGCGCCTCGCCGCAGCGAATTCATGCCGTTGCATCGAACGGCTCGACTGACGAGGCGGAGGGGAACTCGGTGCAGTTGGAGTTCAACGGCTCAAGCGATCATTCGGTCACCGTCCACGCCGAGTTGAGAATTCCCACATTGCCGCAGTCGTCAGCCCAATCCGGTTTCGTCACCGACGTTGATTCCCCGGCGAGGGTCCGGGCGACGGTTGTGTGCCAGCAGGGAACGGCGACGCTCGAATCGGGCACACGGATCGCCTGGCAGGACGGCGACCAAACAGTATGCGAAACTCTGACTTCCGAGCGAACGGAAACCGAGGTGATGCTCGACCTGTTTTGCCGCCGCGTCGTCGGCGGCCTCATTCCTGTTGCCGACATCTCCGATGTGTTGCGCGGCGCGCGATTACTCGATGCAGCCCGCCACAGCTTACAAAGCGGCGAACCGGTCGAAATTCCAGGTGCCGGTTGAACCTGTGAGTTTCTTCACGACCGCCATCGACCAAAGTCGTGCAAAGTCGTGCAACCGGTTTGCTCACGCCTTCCAGGCGCGGTCGCGATTTGCGTAGTGTTGGGAGGGCGAAGCTCCTGCTGAGCCGGGCGCTCAATCACCACACAGCGTCCCCACTTGATCCGGTATAACAACGACACGTCGTTCAGCAATGTGCATCGCAGAATAACCGTTCCCGCGGCTCGGCAGGAGCCTCGCCCTCCCATTGCTGCGACTTCATTGAACTACCGGGCTGCAGCCATTCCGCATCGACGTTCGGCCTTCATCAAGGCCGCACAGTCACCGTCAATTCTCCAGTTGCACATCTATGTGGACAATTCAAGAAATTTCGCAATCCGACTGTCGCATCATCGTGATGGATCGGGTATGGTGTGCGGTAGTCGATGGACTTCTGTTTCACAACGACGTTTTTGCTGTTCGATGTGATTTCCGCGTGAACCAGTCTTGAGGTTTCGTCGTTCCTAGTTTCCTAGGGGCGGTATCGCTGGCATGTCCTCGTGTATTCGTCGAATTCGATATGTACTGATCGTCTATCGCATGATCTTGACTGATAACTAGCTAACGCAGTGAAAGGGTGGAAAGACAATGGAAAAGAAAAGTTACATGACGGCGATTCTGCTTTCATTCTTCTTGGGGGTTGTCGGTGTGGACCGATTTTATCTCGGTTACACGGGGTTGGGAGTTGCCAAGCTTCTCACACTCGGCGGATGTGGTGTTTGGGCGATTGTCGATTTCATCATGATTGCACTCGGCAAGATGAAAGACGCCAACGGCAATGAATTGGAACGTTGATCGACCGCCACCAAACTCGCCGTTTCATTTAGCCGTGGGGCTTGCCCCGCGTGTGTAGCGGTGACCTGTCATCGACACGGCCCGCAAGCGGGCCGGCTAAAATGGATTCCCGGTCGCTCATCTTCCAACGGCCGTGTGGCCGGTGGTGGGTGTCCAGCCGCGCTGGTGCGCATGGCGCAGTGGCGAACTCTCGCCCTTGAACGCCGGGGAATGTCCCCGATCAAACTGTGGCCGGCGACCGCTCAGTGGCACGATGCCGGTGGCGCTGCCGCGATCGTAGTCGGCCAGGTGTTGAAGCAGAATGCGGCGGAGTTCCAACACCGTATGCGGATGACGTTGGATACTGCTGTGGGGCGAGTCAACGACAATCTCCGAAACAACGTCGACGCGATGCGCGCTGTCGTACGACACAATCCCGTCGGTGTTCTGCTCCAGCGGTGTGTCGCGAATCGCACCGATGATGTTGTGTTGCGGCACGTCAGCCGGCGGCGGAATGTCTTGCATGACCTGTAGAAACGGGGAGTCGGGCGAGAGTGAATCGATGCTCGTCATTCCCGCTATGTTTTCCAGGTCGCGTTCTAGGTTGGGATTGCGAACGAGAATCTGCCTCGTGACGCCAATCGTGCGACGCGGCAACGTGATCCACTGCTTCGCCAGCCAGCGGGTGATGTTGTTGGCAAAGTTACTGCCGCGAAACGGTGCGGCGATTGTTACCACGCGTCCCACCGTGCGGTTCGACTCGAAGTAGTAGATTTGTTGAAGTTTGGGTGAGGCATCAACGTCGGCCAGTGGAGTTTGGCTGACGCCGTTCCAAAACTCATCGCCGCTATCCAGCGTCATCAACTTCGCCAGCAGGCCGCCCATGCTATGTCCAACGAGTACCTTATTACGCAGTGCGGAACCACCATCGCGGGCCATGAAGACGTCATCCACGTGGTCCAGGTCTTTCCGCAGACGGACAGCCGCCTGTGAAACAGATTCGCCGGTTGGATACAGGTAGAACCAGAACTGGTAGTTTTCGCGAATCTCCGGCACGCTTTGCAGATCGTTCAGCGCTTCGATCCAGGTCATCGGACTTGACCACAGGCCGTGAATCATAACAACCGGAATCTTGCCCGGCTGATACGGCTGCACCATGTACAAACCGGCGATGCGTTCCGCCTTGTCGGGCCGCAAGAGTCCGTAGGTGTCGAGGTAGCGGAATTCGGGCCGATCCAGAAAATAGGCGAGCGGTGTGCTGATGTCGCTTTCCAGCGGCACCTGCCTGCCCGCAACTTCGACGGTGGTTGCTTCCAGCGGGTCGTACAACTCCAGCCGCAACGTGGTGACGTCGCCGCGCCCGGTGGAATCCGGTTCGAGTCGCAAGAAAGCGGTGATGGGAAAACTGAGATCGGGAGCGTAGTACTGCTCAATTTCTGGAGGTGCGGACCCCGCTTTGCGGACGGCGATAAGCGGCACACCCAACCCGTAGGTTCGATAAAGGTTCGTCAGCCCCTTCAGTTCGTAATCGGAAACAAACTCAAACGACTCGAAGTCTTCCGACCGCCAGTTGTTGGATTGCGGAGTGATCGAAACTTTCAGGCGGCGTCCGGCGACCGTGAAGTCGAGTTCCTGGCCCGGCTTCAATTGGCCGCGTTTGCGTGCGATGCGCAGGCAGCTTTCGAGCGACGAGTTGTACAAATCGCAGGCATTGCGGAAACGTGGGTCATAGCGGTTATGGTCGCTGCCGAAGCGGTCGTCAAACAGATACGAATACGAATAGGCGACCGAGTTAAAGTACATTTGCATCGCCGCCTGCGGACGAGTCATCTCCGACTTTTTTGCAGCAATGTAGCTCAGTTCTGCCAGCGCAAAAGTGCTCTCGCGGCTGGGGGTCTGGCGGTGGAATTCGGCGACGGCGTTCAACAGCGGTTGGGGGTTGTGGCCAACCTTTTCCGGCAGGTCGTGACGCCGCAGAAGTTGCCGCGTACGACTGCTGGCCTTGGGGCCGCCGCGACTGGTGAGCTTCAGTCTTTCAGCCAACGGGTTGTACGGCTGTTGGCGCAGCTTCACCATCGGCCCCGACGCACACCCGGCTGCCAACAGGCAAAACAGCAGCAGCGGTGCGAAACGGCCAAACGCACGCAAATAGACGTCAATTGCATGCGAATCGACGCCAATTGCATGCGAATCGACGATAGTGGAGATCGCCAAGGGGAAACTCGCTGGGGGGAAGTGCTGACGAAGACGACGTGAGCCAGGACAGGGGGGTGCAGAAGATATCGGAATTCGAGACAGCGTCAATCCCGGTTTGTTAAGCCGGGATGGCAGCGGGATATAGTGGAATTTGTGATGCGGAGCGGCAAAGCCGCGAGAAAACCCAAACCGACAGCTTGCTGTCGTCGTGCTGCCGATCGCTTGTTGCTGCGGTTTCCGGCTGCAAACATCAAAATCTGTAGGGATCGGGCTCCGTCCCGATCCGTCGTCGATGGCGCGATCCGGAACGCCACAGCGGGCGTTCCCTACCGGGTCCCATGCCCAACTGGGCTTGACCGGTGGCCGTAGAGTGACCTATAGGACGGCGGCGAATGCGTGTCGGCCGAGCGAGTTTTTCGGGGGAAAACTCGTGGCATTCGCCGCTGTGTCTTGTCTCCCGCTTTCCCAGGGAAACTTCCATCGCCATGCGGCTGCTGCAGCGATACATTCTGATTGAACTGATTCGCACGTTCGGCTTTCTGCTGACCGTACTGACTGTGCTGCTGGTGTTTGTGGGCGTGATTCGCGAGGCAAGCGAAAGCGGCCTGGGGCCGATGCAGATCGTGCAGATCCTGCCGTTCATCATTCCCAGTTTGCTGCCCTTCACCATTCCGGCAACTTTGCTGTTGGCTGTCTGTGTGGTCTACGGTCGCGTGGCGGCCGACCACGAGGTGACGGCAGCCAAGTCGGCCGGAATCAGCGTGATGTCTCTGCTGTTCCCCGCATTTTTGTTGGGGGGCGTGATGAGCATCTGCTCGATGTGGCTGACCGACCAGGTAATTCCCTGGGCGGTGGGCAACATTCAGCAGACCATTGCGATGGCGCTGGAAGACATTCTCATCGACCGACTGCGGGCCTCACACCAGGTCAACGATCGAGACCGTGGATTTTCGATCACCGTTATGGAAGTGCGAGGCAAAACGCTCATTCAGCCTTGTTTTCGCCTGGCCCGGGAAGGGCGCGGCAACGTCACGATTCAGGCCGAGACAGCTACCCTGGAATTCGACCTCGACCGGCAGGAAGTCATTCTGCATATGGAGCGCGCGAATGTCGATATTCCCGGCGAAAGGCAGGGATACTTTGAGCAGGAAGACATGCCGTTTCCCTTGCCCAACAGCGTGCCGCCGACAAAACCGCGGCACCTCAGCATCAGTGAAATTCGCGGCAACCTGGAAGACTTGAGAGTGGAGTTCCACGATCGCCGCCATCGGCAGGACGCGGAAATGGCGATGGCATTGTTGGTGAACAATCCCGAGCGTCTGTGGCAGGACGACATGCAGGACTTCGAATACCGCGACAACGTCGACCGGACATTGGCGGCAAAACTGGATACGGAAATCTACAGCCGCATGGCGATGTCGATGAGCTGTTTGGTGTTTGTGTTGTTGGGGAGTCCGTTCGCCATCATTCAAGCGCGCCGACAATTTCTCACCAGTTTTATGATGTGCTTTTTCCCGATTCTGGTGGGATATTATCCGCTGATGCTGCTGATGATGAACCAATCGAAGGCGGGGGTGCTGAACCCCATGTGGGCGATGTGGATACCGAATCTCGTCGCGATGGTATTCGCCGTCCTTGTGCTGCGCCGCGTTCGCATGTATTAGCGCTGGGTTCAATTCTCAAAATATGGGTGCCACTGGCGTGCCGCCAGTGTTTTCCGCGCTTCACCGACCACTCCCCGAGGCCGGCAGACTTCCCGTTGGCGGTGTGCTTTCATAAACTCACCGATGAGCGGACAGCGTGCGATTGCAGCCGATCGCGATAGACACGGGACGGATCGCGTGTATCGGGTATCGTCCGCCGCGATGTTGGTTTGACAATTCAAGGTGAAGCCGAATACAGGCTCCCATACGGAGGTTTTTGATGATTCAGTTACAACGGTTTCGATTCGCTGCTCTGTTTTGCGTCGTCGGTTTGCTTGCTGTCCCGCTTGGGCTTTCGTTTGGCGATGACGAGCCAAAGTCAAAGTCTAATGTTGAGAAGGCGGCCAAAGGTGAGAAGGCTGCCAGCGACGACAAACCGACAGCCGAGGCGCCCGAAAAAACGGAAGCCAAAGATCCGACAGCGGAGTGGAAAGAACTCTCGAATCGGAAGGTTGAAATCGCCCAACAGCTGCGCAAATTGCAGGGCGACTTCAAACTGCCGGATACGACCGAGGATCGAAAGAAAGAAATACGGGACGAATTCACGCGGCTGGTGAGAGAATACAACACCGAAATTCGAGCCAAAATGGGCGAACTGGCCGAAGCGGTCTATCAAGCAGATCCCAAGAATGTTGAAGCGGGTGAAGTGGTGATGGAATCGGCCTATGGCGAAGGCCAATACCAGCAGGCGTTGGATGTCGCGAAGAATCTGCTGGAATCGGACGGAAAGTCAAAATACGCCGGCAGTCTGGCAATCAACATTGCCGGAGCGGCCAGCTTTTCTCTGAACCAATTCAAGGAGGCAGCCGACTACTTGAAGACGGCGGAAGATGACAAACAACTAAGCGACCTGTACGGCCAGCAGTTTGTGGAACATTTGCCCGCGATGCTCGAACACTGGAACAAGGAGCAAGAGATTCGCAACCGCGAATCGAAGCTCGACGGGGACGAGCAGTTGCCAATGGTCGAACTGACGATTCGCAACGGCGAGAAGGAATTGGGAAAGGTCGTGCTCGAATTATTCGAAAATGAAGCCCCCAATGCCGTCGCCAACTTCATCAACATCGTAGAAAACGAAGACGCCGAGCAGAATTACAACGGTGTGAAGTTCCATCGGGTGCTGCCGAACTTCATGGCGCAGACCGGCAATCTGGAAGCCTCGGGCAAGAAGCCGCTCGATTACACCATCGAGTGCGAGTGCTATCAGAAAAACGCGAGGAAGCATTTCCGCGGCAGTCTCAGCATGGCCCTCAAGGGCCGCGACTCGGGGGACTCGCAGTTTTTCATCACTCACATGCCCACCTACTGGCTGAACGAAGACGTTCGCCCCGAATCCGTCCACACGGTGTTTGGCCGCGTGGTGAAGGGAATGGACGTGATCGATCGGACCAAACAGGGGGACGAAATCAGTTCCGCCAAGGTCCTTTTCAAGCGATCCCACGATTACAAACCGAAGACGGTCCCGAACAAGAAACCGGGATCGTAACACGATGGCCCATCATTTGGCCGCCCCGCTCGCGGGGCGTATTGATTCCGCAACAAAATGATTCCGCACCAAGAGGTTCAACCATGCTCCGCACCCTCGGTATTGTCGCCACTGGTATTGTTGCCGTCGTCATCGCCGCCGCGCCATCGCCGGTTGCGCCCGATCCAAATTCGCCGCGTCCCATCGAGGCGGTTGATACGGTGTTCATCGAAGACATGACCTGGATGGAGATCCGGGATTCGATGAAGGCGGGGACCGATACCGTCATCATCGCCACTGGTGGAATCGAACAGAACGGGCCGTATCTGGTCACCGGGAAGCACAACGTCGTACTCCGTGGCACCACCGAAGCCATCGCCCGCAAACTGGGCAACACGCTGGTGGCCCCCATTGTGCCATTCGTTCCGGAAGGCGACATCGACCCGCCGACGGTGCATATGAAATACCCGGGAACGATCAGCCTGACCGAGGAGACATTTGAAAGCCTGCTGACCGAAATCTGCGCCAGCTATCGCGCACACGGGTTCAAGCACGTTGTTCTCATTGGTGACAGCGGCGGCAATCAGCAGGGAATGAAGAACGTTGCCGGCCGGTTGAACGAAAAATGGAAGGGCGGTCCGACACGGGTGCACTACGTTCCCGAATACTACGACTTTGCTGCCGTCGGCAAATGGCTCGAAGAGCAGGGCATCGAGCAGAAACCGGAAGGACTGCACGACGATTTCGGCATGACAGCGATGATGATGGCCGTCGATCCTCAGTCGGTGCGGACAAAACAGCGGATCGCCGCCGGCAACTTCCACATCAACGGCGTGAACCTCGCGCCGGCGTCGAAGACGATCGAGTGGGGCAAACGCATCATCGATTTCCGCGCCGATGCGACGGTGAAAGCGTTCCGCAAAGCGCAAGCTTCGGCAGAATAGCGTTGGCGCGGTGAGCGGAAATCGTCGCGACTCCAGTGCCGGACGAGAATCAAACGTCAGACAGGACGACGCGTCCGTCGATGTTGGATGTGTCTGCTGTCCCCGGCGAAGCAGAGCTTCGCGTTGAATCGGGATTACACCAACTCGCGAATCACTTCCGCATCCGGCTCGACGAGATAATGCGGACGGCCCTGCAGATCGCTGACGGTCGCCGTCTGCGTGTCGATGCCGAGGTTGTGATACAGCGTGGCAAAGACGTCGCCGAAGCTCACCGGACGGTCGGCTGCTTCGCCGCCAAGACGATCTGTCGAGCCGATGACCTGCCCGGTCTTCATGCCGCCACCGGCGAGCAGGGCACAGGCAACGCGCGGCCAATGGTCGCGGCCAACCTTTGCGCTAATCTTCGGCGTGCGGCCGAATTCGCCCCACACCACCACGGTGGTATCTTCGGCCAAGCCGCGTTCGTGCAAATCTTCAACCAGTGCAGTAATCCCTCGGTCGAAGACGGGGAAGTCTTCCTTTTCTCGCAGGAAAATTGAGTTATTGGCGCGGCCTTCGGCGTTCAGGCCGCCGTGCCAATCCCACTTGCTGTAGTTCATCGTCACCACGCGGGCGCCCGCTTCAATCAGACGGCGCGCGAGTAGAAAACTCTGCGGCACACGCGGTGCGCCGTTGGCATCCATCATTATCTTGGGGTTACCGGTGCCGTAACGTTCGATAACACGCGGGTCTTCCTTGGACAGATCGAGTGCGTCGGCCAACTTCGATGACGTCAACACGCCCATCGCTTGTTCGGTGAAGGCGTCGAAGCCGTGCATCATGCCGGAGGCGTCGGCATCGCGACGAAACCGATCGACGGCCGTCAGCAGCGCCGCGCGGTCTTGCAGTCGTTCCGGGGTGACACCGTTAAGAACCATGTCGGCGCGGGTTGGTCCCAACGGGCGGAACCCGGTGCGAGCCGTTCCCAAAAATCCGGGGCCTGGCTCGTTGTACGGCCCGTGCGTGGTGGTGTAACACAGGCTGACGAAGGGGGGCACGCTCTTGTCGGCCGGCCCCTGCAACTTGCTGACGACCGAACCAAACTGCGGCCATCCGCCGGACGGTTCCCGAACGCGGGGCACGCGGCCGGTGAAACACTGGGCGGCATCGTGGCCTGCCTGTGCACCGACGAGCGAGCGAATGGGGACGAACTTGTCCATCATCCGCGCCATCATTGGAAACTCTTCGCAAATTTCGACGCCCGGCACGTTGGTGGCGATGGGGCGAAACGGGCCGGCGATTTCTTTGGGAGCTTCCGGCTTGAGATCAAACATATCCTGATGCGGCGGCCCGCCAACCAGGTAGATGAGGATGACCGACTTCTTCGAGTTGGTGATGCCCGCTTTGGATTCGAGCGACAGCAACTGCGGCAGTGTGAGGCCGCCAAAACCCAATGCACCGATCTTGAGGAAATTCCGCCGCGAGATTCCGTCACAAAACTCTTTACCAGAACCCGGTCGGCCGAGAATTGAAAGCATCGACTTCTCCTCAAGACGCCTGTCCATCTAGATATAACGGTTTCTTTATATCACATCGGCAAGCCGTTGCCCAGAGATGAGCAACCGGGCGAGTTTCTCGGGTTCACTCCCCGGAGTGCGCAACGGCAGGCGGGGGAGATGAACCTGTAGGGATTGGGCTCCGTCCCGATCCGCGTCGATATCGCGATCCTACAGCGTTTCCTGAAAACGACAACGCGGTTGCCGTAAGCCGGGGCAACCGCGTTGAACGGAACACGTTACTTCTCAATCCCCAACAGTTCCTCTTCTTCCCCAGAGAAAAGGCCCCGCGGTGTGACGGTTGACCAGAACTTGGTGAGGCGTTTCGACCGCAGTTCCTCTTCTTCCTCGTGAACGATGACGCGCGGGCGGATCAGCAGGAATTGCGGGCCTTCGGATCTCCTGACGCCAGTGTTCTTGAACAACTTGGTGACGTATGGCGCCATCGTGATGATCGGCACGCCCACTTCGTTTCCTTTGCGTTGGCCGATCTCGATCAACAGCATCTTGCCATCGGGAACCGTATTGACGTAGGCCCGTGTTTCGTTCCACGGCGAATTCCGGTCACTGATGCGTAAATTGAGACGGACGTTGCGACGGTCGGCGGAAATCACCGGCTGCACGAGGAGTGCGTGTCTCCGCCCTCGATCCTTTCCAACTAAAAACTTGCCGATGCCTGCCGTCTGGCCGTTGAACAGTGTCACCTTGGGTGGAGCTTGTCCAATCGCGATTGCAACTTGTGTGTGTCGCCGAGAATCGTGATTTCGATCCTGTATCGCTTATTCTCTGTTTCCTTAACAAGAAACTCCTCTTTACGAAGAAATTCCAACGTCGCGACGCCCGGTTTCAGAGTACGAATCGAGAAGCAACCGTCCTTGGCACGTACAATTTCGATCAGGCGCTTATCCGGAGAAATTAGTCGGACGAAAGCACCTTTCGCATAGAACACGTAGTCGAAGTCCTCAGACAGACTCAATTCCGTTTTCGGGCGGTCCAGTTTTAGCGTGATGTGCTGGCCGGCCTGCGTGTAGCCGGGGCCATTGGGCTTGGGGGTATTCGCTGTGGCGGCCTTCTTCCGTTTGCTGGTCGCCGCCGGGTCAAACGGGTCAGCGGACGCAGCCGTCGTTTTGGGTGCCGGCTTTGTCGAGGCACGGTTGGATTTCGCTTTGCTGTCCGTCGCGTCCCTTTCGAAACCGACATAGAAACTAAAGTTGCGTTGGTCCGTCGAATTCACATTGATGCCCTCAGGCAACTTGATCTTGATGCCCTCAGCCAATGCGGCTGGAAGCGCGACGTCGATCGCGAGGGGCGGCTTCGCGGGGGGATCGGCCGCGACCGCCAATCCGCAGGCCATCGTCAACATTAACATGGCGGTGGGTAAGTGACGTCTCATAGTTCGATTCCATTCTGAATAGAGCGGGAGGTGTGGGGAATTGCGGGTGAGATGTTTCATTCGTTAGAGTTCGTTCCGTCGGTCTTCAACAGCAGATTCGATACGGGTCGCCAACGGTTGTGGGTCACTGTTGGACGGTGGCAAAACAGGCGTTGATGCCGGCCCGGCGCGAGCCAGCAATTCACGGCGATGCCGTCGCAGGTCGGCCAAGCGGGCCGACAGACGCGCGGCGAGCGTATGCACTTCGGGCGGTTGGTTGCTGTTGCGAACCAGAGATTCAACTTTCCGTAAATCCGCTTCCAGTTGCCGCAGTTCGGTGTCGAGCAAGTGAATTTCGTCCGCCAGCAAATTGGCGTCGATGTCGAACGATGCTGAGCCGCCCGGATTCAGTCCATCGCGTTCTTCGTCGAATTGGGCCAGCAGCGTTGTTCGCGGGCCGTGCCAGCAGAGCACTGCGGCGACGATTAGCGTGAAAGCCGTCAACAATCGCCCACGTCGCGAACGGCTCCACGGATCGGTGTGTGGGCGGTCGGCCAACAACCGTTCCACGCGGCGTGACAACGTCGATTGCGGTCCACCGGCGGGAAGTGCGTGCGCACAACTTGCGGCGTCCAATCGCCATTCCGCCACGCGCGTCAGGCAGTGGGCCAGCGACAGCGGGTTGCCGGTGCGGTCGGCGGCCCAGTCGTCACATTGAAACTCGGCCGCCTGCCGCCAACGAATACGAGCGACGAAATTCAACGGCTGAAACGGCAGGCAACCACACAGCAGCCGTCCAATCAACAGCCACCAGGCGTCACCGCGAACGAGATGAGCCAACTCGTGCGCCAACAGTGCCTCCAATTCACGGTGGTTCAACTGTGTTTCAATACCCCGGGGAACGGCAATCGTCCACCGCCAGACACCGAAGGCGATTGGCTCGCCGCCGTCGTCGGTTTCCAGCAACCGTACACGGCGGCGCAATGATGATCGACGGATGACGCGGCCCAGCGCGTCGCGCACCGGGCCTGTGTCAACCGTGCGGAACTTCTGAATTCGCCGACGAAACCGTTGGCCGGCGGCGATAAACCGCAGCGCACCAACAGTCACAATCAAAACCACCAGCCCGGTCAGCCACGTCATAAACCGAGGCAGTGACGTCGGTGCGGCGGCAGATAATGGTTGTGAGTCGATTGGCATCGATGGCGTGATGGAAACAATCGCAGCGGGAGCCGTGAGTGCGACGGCAGCGTCTGGCGGTGGCATCGACTCGATCTGCGCCTCGGCAGTTTCTTCAGTCGGCAGTATGACCGATGGTTCGTCTGCAGGAAGCCACTCGGATGGCGCATCGATGGGGGCAACATCGACATCGACCGCCAACGGTTCATCGGCAGCGGCGAGCGGTTCACTATCGTCAACCGTAAGGGTTTCCGGCAGGTCGGTTTGTGGAACTTCAACCGACACTTGTGCCACCGGCTCGACCCAACGGGGAGAGAACACCGGATTCCCAATGCCGCTGAGTAGTTGCAGCGGCGCGGTCAGCAGCGGAATCACGGCGGCCGACTTCCACATCCGTTCGGTCAGCGCATGGCTGTTTGTGCGGCAGCACCAGACGGCCAGCGCCGCGATTGCCAACAGCAGCGTGGAATGCAGCAGGTACGTCGTCAACAGATCGAGAACGGTCACAATGGCGGTGGTGAGGAGTTCAGTCGGCATCTTTCACCTCCCGTTCTTTCTGGCGGATGAGCGTTTTCAGCCGGGCAAGTTCTTCGCGGGAGACGTCGCAGCCGTCGAGCAGATGGCTGACCATTTCGGCCACGTCGCCATCGAACAAGCGGCCGGCGAGGTCGGCCACCATCGACTGGCTGACACGCTCGCGGTGCAGCGCCGGCTTATAGACGTGCACGCGGCCTTCGGTGCGATGCGCCACCTGGCCGTTGCGCTCCATTTTGGTCAGCATGGTGGCGACCGTGGTGTAGGCCAGCGGGCGGTCGTCCTCGAGTGCGCCGCGGACCTCGGCGACGGTCGCCTCCCCTCGGTCCCATAGCACCTGCATGATGGCTAACTGCAGTCTGGCAAGCTGATGATTCCGACTCATAGTGGTTGTCCCTCCTGTACTACTACTTGAGTAGGCGGAGTTCTACTACCTGAGTAGGACTAGTGTCAAGAGGAGTCGGTTGTCGTGGCGGAAGTTTTCAGGTTCTTTTCGATTGGAGGGTCATGTTGACGGTCCACTTTCGCATTGACGCGTAGAAGCTCTCCGACTTGAGGTCGTTGTCAAAACTTCGGGCTCCGTTGTTACAAACTGATTGGAGAATTGCCAAATGTCACCCGCAGATCTTGCGGAGCCTGCTCGATGCGCTCGAGCATTCAGAGACTACTGCGAGCTGCCTGCATCTTCCCCCACCTGTGACGCGAAAACGCCCGGAATTCCCACCCCTCTTCACCAACCTTCGCAGACGCAATGATTGAGCAGCCCTGGATAACCTCACAGGGCGGCTCAGAGAATGGCATTGGATTTGCCCTGATAGTCTGCGTTGGGAATACGGCCGCTGTTTTTGGTCGTTTTTTCAGAATCCGATGCCATTCTTACAAAACTGGGG
>Ga0114999_10003746_pt1 | contig 18845 bp, 16 predicted proteins | sample ArcticOcean_MG_C_3_FD_89820 | JGI IMG/M metagenome (GOLD analysis project Ga0114999, IMG submission 89820) | Marine microbial communities from western Arctic Ocean - ArcticOcean_MG_CB8_126 | ecosystem: Environmental > Aquatic > Marine > Oceanic | place: Arctic Ocean: Canada Basin | collected...
AGTTCCGCTGGCGGAACATTGCCGATCGACTCCATGAGGCGTCGGTTGTTATACCAATCAACCCATTCCAACGTTGCGAATTCAACTGCTTCGATATTGCGCCATGGTCCTTTCTGACGGATTAACTCCGCTTTGTACAACCCATTGATCGTCTCAGCTAGAGCGTTGTCATAAGAGTCACCCACACTGCCAACAGAAGGGTTGATCCCTACATCCGCCAAACGACCTGCATAGCGAATCGCCACATATTGAACGCCGCGATCACTGTGATGGATGAGCTGATCTTGCTCACCGATCCTACGATCATGGAGTGCTTGCTCTAAGGCATCTAACGCCAAGTCAGTACGCAGAGATGTGGAGACTCGCCAACCCACAATGCGACGTGCAAACGCGTCAATGACAAAGGCGACGTACACAAAGCCTCGCCACGTTGCTACGTAGGTGAGGTCAGCCACCCATAGCGCATTGGGTCGCGTCACCTTAAAGTCACGGTTCACCAGATCCAGTGGTCGTTCGGCCAGGTTGGCAGGCAATGTTGTCTTGATACGTCGACCTCGAACGACACCGCGTAAACCCTATGTTTTCATTAATCGTTCAACAGTACAGCGGGCAACATCAACGTCTTCACGCTTCAGCTGACGCCAAACTTTGCGAACCCCATACACGCGATAGTTGTCTTCCCAAACGCGCTGGATGTCGGCTGTTAATGACTCGTCTTGTTTGGCACGCGACGAACGTTTATCAGGTTGTCGTTGTTTCGTTTTATGATCGTAGTACGTTGATGGGGCAATCGGCAGTACTTTGCAGATTGACTCGACCCCGTAACTTGCTCTCTTCTCGTCAATGTAGGCAATCATCACTTCAGTTTGCGGTCGAGCTCCGCTTGGGCAAAAAAAGCTGAAGCCGTTTTCAAAATCTCGTTCGCTCGGCGTAACTCTTTGACTTCTTTTTCCAGCACTTTGATACGCTCACCTTCTTCAGTGGTTGTACCTGGCATATTGCCCGCATCAATCTGTATCCGGCGAAGCCAAACTTTTAAGCTGTCTGGTGAACAACCTATTTTGCTCGCTATCGAACAGATCGCTTGCCACTGCGACGGATAGTCGCGTTCATGTTCCAACACCATGCGCACTGCGCGTTCCCTGACCTCTGGGGAATATCGATTTGCTTTGCTCATCACTCCAATCCTCTAAGATTTGGAGTCTCCGGTAAACCCGGGGCGATTCAGTCCTCAACTTAGGCTAAGCTGAAGGAATAATGGGTGTCCTCATCTTACTCACTCATCTTACTCATCTTAGGGACTGTCGAGCTATCCGCGCGTCTGCTGACTTTGTTCGTTCTCGTGTGCGATTCTGGCGCGTGAAATGATGAATTGGTGAATCGCTTCGGCGGCATCGAGAGTTAGCTCAGCGCTGAAGCTGCGCATGCCGAGTTCACTGCGGGCACCGCCGAGGACGATGGCTTGGAAGGTCTGATGGGTTTCACGCGACATGCGTCGCAAATCCACAATGCTTGGCGACGTAAGGTTGCTGCGCCCGAGCGAACCGTGGCAACTTGCACAAACTTGGTGATAGAGCTGTTCCCCGCGTACGATTTCGGTGGCATCTGCGGTGAGTGGTGGCGGTTCTGGGAGCGTGTTGTCGCGCAAGTTGGGTTGCGCGAGCGCCAGATCTCCTGCGAGCTTGAAGACCAATAGCTTGCCACCACCGTCATAGGCCCGGTTTGCTGATGCCATTAGGGCAATGTATTGCACCCCGTCGATCGCGTAGGTGATGGGTGGGGCGCTGATCGATGCGTAGGCTTCGAACTCCCACAACGTGCTTCCGTCGCGACTATCGAATGCACCAAGCATGCCACTACCGTCCCCGCTCCAAGAACCGTCCCCTTGCAGCACGATGCCGCCGGCTGTTGCGAGTACGCCGCCGTTGAAGCCGTTGTCTTTCTCGACCGACCACAGCGTTTTCCCGGTGAGCGGATCGAACGCATTTAGAAACGCCTTGGATTCGGGTACCGTACCCGCCTTCGCGACGAGTTCTGCACGGTAGTCGCCGGTCGCGATGCCCAGCGACATGCCGATCGGGTTTTTCTTGAATATGCCGGTTTTTGCAAATCCCTCTTCAAGTGCGAAAAAGGTCGGAATCTCGAGCGTCGGGATATACATGACCCCACGGTTTGCATCGTATGACATTGCTTGCCAATTATGCGCGCCGCCGGTCCCGGGCCAGACCCATTGGGGGTTTTCTTCGTAGTAGGCGTCCTCGTTCTCGACTGGGCGTCCAGTTTCCATGTCCACATGTGTAGCCCAGGTCACACGGCCGTACGGGTGTGCCCGCAATAGCGTGCCATCGGCGCGATCGATCACGTAAAAGAAGCCATTCTTGGGGGCTTGTAACAACACTTTGCGCACGACTCCGTCAACTTCCATGTCGGCGAGCACCATGTCTTGCGTGGCCGTATAGTCCCACGTGTCGCCTGGCGTCGTTTGGTAGTGCCACTTCATGCGACCAGTATCCGGATCGACCGCGACAATGGAGGTGAGATAAAGGTTGTCACCACCACCTGGCGAGCGAATCGCCCGCGGCCACGGCGCGCCATTGCCGACGCCGAGGTAGACGGTATTGAAATCGGGATCGTAGACAATAGAGTTCCACACGGTGCCGCCGCCGCCCAACTTCCACCACTCACCCGTCCAGGTTTTTGCAGCCGGCTCTAGCTCGGGGTGTTCGAACGGTTGCGATGGATCACCCGGCACGAGATAGAAACGCCAGGCCAGCTCGCCGGTCTGGGCATCAAGCGCCGTAACGTAACCACGCACGCCGAACTCAGAGCTACTTTGACCGATGTAAACCTTGCCGCCACCGACTCGAGGTGCACCGCTGATTGTGAACGGGCTGACTGACGATTCGTGCGCGGTATCGAATTCCCACACGCGGGTGCCCGTCGCGGCGTCGATGGCGATGACACGTGCATCAAAAGTCGCAAGATACACACGCCCAAGGTAGACGGCCAAGCCGCGCGTCATCGGCCCGTTGCAGCATGCATAGCGCACTGACGCGCGGTCGACTTCGGGGTCAAAACGCCAAATCTCGGCACCGTTCGTGGCATCTAGTGCGTAGGTGACGTTCCACGGATCGGAAACGTACATCACCCCATCGATAACAAGCGGGGTGTTCTGCATCCGGTGTCGCACGTCGAATTGCTTGAGCCACGTTAACCCAAGGTTACCGACCGTTTCGCGGTTGATTTGATCGAGCGAAGAGAAACGCTGCTCTTCGAATGTTTGTCCATAGGCCAACCAAGAACCGGGCTCGGCGGTGGATGCGTTGATCACTCGTTGGTCGTCGACTAAGCCGGCGGTTGGCCCAGGTGCGACTATTTGCGGATCTGGCGGAGCCGTTGACTCGTTTGTGCCACATGAGCAGAGCAACCCGATTCCGATTGCAGCCGCGATAGCTCGGGCTTCGTTCAGCGACATTGTGTCCCTCCCATTACCCCCCAAGAACCCTACGCTTTAGAGTAACCGCAATCTTGTGGGGCGGGAAGGGTACATTTTCTTGCCCTCTAGGATTAGAGCTCATAGTTTGGCTGTCGTTAAATAGCGGATTTTTTCGATACACCAGTGCTGCGGCTCAAGTGGGATCGCGTCCCATTTTTTGAGGACGGGTCACGCTTTGGCATTTAGCAAAGCGCTGTAGCGGGTCGGTATGCTGCAGACTCTCGTCGAAAACTTGGAGAAACGGTTTCGCGTTGCAGAGCGTAAGGCGAGTACCGGGACGTCGTGGGGGCACGTGTTCGCGCTCGATCGATTTACAGGTTGCATCAAGTGGCACGTAAACCCAGATATACCCCGAGGACCGCGCTAACGATGGTCGCTCTGGATGGTGGCAACAAGGCCCTGGTTTACGGTGATGTCGATGCGCATGTCACCGCGATGAATCCCTTGGACGGTACCGTTCTATGGCGTTCGAATGTCACGGTGTCGGAGCATTCCCTACTCACGGGCGCTGTGGTCTAGCATGACGACCAACAGATCGTACCGGTTTCGATTTACCAGGTGGCATTGGCCCTCGACTCGGGCTATGAGAGCGGTGTATCGCACGGCGCAATCTTGACGTTGGATGTTCAAACCGGTAAGCGGCGATGGGTTACCGAAACGACCGCCTCCGCAGAACGTCAGGAGCTGTCGAAAGTCGGCACGCAAAATTGGGGCCCGTCCGGCGCGCCGGTTTGCAGCACTCCAACGATTGACGCAAAACGTAACCTCGTCTACGTAGGCACGGGGCAGAACGCACCCCTACCTGCAACGCAACTGTCTGATGCGGTCATCGCGCTGGATCTGGCGAGTGGCGAGATCCGCTGGCATTTCCAGGCAATCGCCGGTTATTACCCCAAGCCCGGTGTGTATGCTTTGAGCATCGATGATGGTGATGAGATTTGGGATTGGCCTGTGGAACGCGGCTGCGACTCCACGGTTTTTGAATACTTCGTGCGCACCGGTTCGTATCCAGAATGCTCATTCTATTACGCCGTCTCAGCGGCGCCTCTCGTGGCAAACGATGTCCTATTTGTCGGCGGGCTTGATGGGAAAGTCCGAACATTGGATGCGGGCGACGGTCGTGTCGTGTGGATGCATGCAACGGCTCAGAAATTTGCCACCATTAATTCAGTAGCGGGCCACGGTGGTGCCATTGATGTTGCCGGGGCTATTGCTGCTGGCAATATGATCTACGTGCAGTCCGGCTATAGTCTATTTGGTCAGCTCACAGCCAATAATTTGCTGGCTTACGAGCTAGATTAGCTGGCATTGATCTAGGCAGGATGGCGTTTCTGCTCGTGTCGCACTCGGGTCTGTTCGTTCAAGCATGCCTCACGTCCAAATAGAGGCAAGTTCATGCAGCTCAAAGTTATCGATAGTCTGTTCGCCGTCATACGACTGCAGCACTAAAGGGCGAATGTAGCCGGAAGGTAGAAAACAAAACGACGCGGATACGACGCCGAGGTTGATGAATACCTCGACCGAAGTGGTGTCAATCAGCAATCGAACCGTCAGGCTCGCCTCGTCAGGCAGCGGCACCTGCTGTCGGTCTGGCATTACTTTATGGGTCCCGCTGTGGCTGAATCTGAGTTCGTTTGCCGACCAATCGAACACCATTGTTTGGCCACGGACCATCACGTACAAAGCGCACGCTTCGTGTTTACTGACCGTAAAGGAGACGTCGAGAAGTTTGGCATTCGTGTCTACCGCTAGCGGCCTTCCAGTCGTAATTGTTTCGCGTTCGATCCTGATGGTTCGCTGCCGCAGGGTATTGAGTTCGGCCACCGGCCACCGTGCCAATCTGGTCTTGTCGCCTGAACCGGTCAGCCTGAGCTCAACCGGAATCGACATCTGCTGGTTGAACGGCATTTCGGGATACTGGCCACCGGCCATCCAAGAAATCTGGATGCGGCGGCCATCGGGCGCATCGCTCCAGGTCTGGGCAGCGTAGCCGTTAGGGCCCCGTTCGCAAATGAGCGCATCGGTGTCAGGGCTGAACTGGTTGCCGTCGAAGCCGCCAAGCAAGTAGATGCCCCGGGCACCCCAGAATACCCAGCGCTCAGTGCCCGACTCATCAGCCAGTGGAAAGAAATCAGGGCATTCGGTGACGTCTTCCAGGGTCAGATCCTGAAACCTGCTCCAGGTCTTTGCATCGGGTGAGCGCAATAGGCAGTAGTGGTTGCCGGTAAGGTACAACGCCATGATCCATTGCCGTGTGTCAGGGTGCCACACCACCTTTGGATCGCGGTTGCCTTGCTCGAAGCACTCGACCGCTGGGTTGCCGCTGAACTTAGTCCAACGCTGGCCTGCGTCAGTGCTGTAAGCCAGGCACTGAGTATAGGGTTGTTTTGGTTCTGCAAACTCGCCTGCCGCAGTATAGAAGGCGAGTAATGCGCCGGCGCCAAAGCCTGCTGTGTTTTCGTGATCAACGACCGCCGAACCGGAAAACATGCTGCCGAGCTCGTCAGGATGCAGAGCATGATCGAGTTGCTGCCAATGCAGAAGATCTTCGCTCACCGCATGGCCCCAGGTCATGTTCGGTCCCCATATCGTGGAGTCCGGGTTGTACTGGAAAAAAAGGTGCCAGACACCATCTTGATAGACCAAACCATTAGGGTCGTTGATCCAGTTTTTACTCGCCGAAAAGTGCAATTGGGGCCGGTGCAATTCGCTGTAAAGACTCAAGTCGGAACTCCTAATGCAGGCCTGCGAAGCATAACAGCGGTTCGCATGAGTTCTGTTTTCAGAGACGCGTCGCCCCAATTTCCCGGCGGGTCCGCGAGAGCCGGTTGCTGCCTGACCGGCGGGTATTGATCTGAGTGGCTCTTGATGGAGGAACAACGCTTCAGCATTTGGTGGTCCCAGCGATGTTCCACGCGTGCCCGGCACTTTGAGGGCAAGGGGTTTTCGAAGCCGTAGGGAGTACTAGGGAGTAGGGGGTCTACTCAGGGAATGCCTTGCCCCGACCCACTCCCGCGCACCCAGGTTAGGTCTTTGCCCAATTCATCGTCTGCGGCAATTTCGTGCCGTGAGCGAAGGCGCCTTCGCGTGTGTTGAGGAAGTCCTCACGTCCGAGCAGCACCCGCATCTCGTAAGGTTTGTCCTTGAGCCAGTCTTCATCTAGAAAATCGTAACTTTCGACCGGACGCAGCGCCAATCGGCTATACGTAATATGTAGCACCACGCGTTCACCCTCGATGGTCCGAAGTCCAGCGCCCGAGTGCCAGGTAGATCCGTCCCAAAAAACGATTGACCCCGCGGGACATTCGGTCGATACAACGCCGGGTTCCTCAGCGACTTCCTGATCAGTCGGGTGGCGGCGCAGCAGGTGCGATTTAGGTATCACCTTGGTCGATCCGGCCTCAGCGGTATACTCATCACATGCCCAGCAGAACGTAACCAGTTGGTTGTGTACTGGAAACGGCGCGGGAGTCCAGTTCTGGTCTGCGTGCAATCCGCCCGCGCGAGGCTGGTCGGGGTCAGACGTCGGTTTGACGGAACCGGCCACTTGCGAAATCATCGCCCCCTTGCCGCACAAGACTTCTGCGATCGTTAGCATCTTTGCGTTCAAGACCACGTCTTCGAAGATGGGATCCTTGGCAAGCAACATATTTGCGCCACCCGCTCTGCCGTCACCCAGCCGGCCTTCAGGGGTTTCTCCGATCCGGATAATGGTTTCGCGCAATCGTTCGACGAATTCGGTGGTTGCCGCGTTGTGGATATAGCCGTAGCCATGTTCCTTTACGTGCTCAACCGTTTCGACGAGGTCTAATTTTTCCACCCTCGCTTGCAGCTCCTCGGAGAGGTCAAACGGCTGGCGGGTCTCAAAGGTCCGGTCTGGTATCTGCATTTCGCTGTTTTCTGCTTCACTCATGTTAGATCCGCGTAGGCTTTTTACTTTCGTTAGGGAGTATGTACGCTGCCCTTGGAAATGCAAATCCGCGCTACTTGGTTGTGACGGGGCGCAATTTGAGGGCTTGTCCGGTTAATTCTTCCGACAGCTCGCGCCTGGCGGTTCATCTTCTGGTGCCTTCACTGCATCATGTCAGAGGACAAAACCCACAGAACCCGGTCGGGAAGCGTCGCGCTTCTGCCTCAGAGCAACATGCTCGGGTCGCGATTAACGATCGCTATAAGCTGCCAATCTTGGCTGACACGCCCTCCCATGCCGCGCGTTCGCTTCCCAAGGGGTCGTCAGCAACCGTAACTGGATCGCCAAAGACCGCTGTCGCACGCCGCTCGGTGTCGTATGGAATGAGGCCCGCGAGGGCATCTGTGCTCGGGTTGCCGGTCGCCGCGAAGGCGAGCCAGGCGTCCTGTACATTCGCCACCAGCTCATCTGCTGCGGGACCAGTCCCAAAGAACTCTGCGCTCCCCTTGCTCATATCGTTAGTACCAAATACGAAACCGATATCAATCGCATGTGGCGAACCCAACTTGCCGCCTTCCCAGGGAGACTCCCAGGTGAAAAGGTATTGATACGACCCTTGGCCGCGCTCAAGCAACGCTTCGGCCAAATGGATGGCCGGTAAACGGAATATGCGATCCGTTTCGATCGCTTCGAACAAAGCGATCGGTGACGTATCCTCTTCGCGAGTTAGGCGTGCTTCCCGATAGGCCTCAATAATCGCGGCCGGTTCGTCAATGTTGACGCTGAGAATCTCCGCGAGTACCGCATCGTCTAATTGCGTGTCGGAGGGGGCCATAGAGGTAAATAGCTTCCACTCGTCCCGAGCGGCACCGACGAAAACGTCAATTCCATCGGCAGCACCTTTCTTGACTGCATCGAGCGGTAGATCGGCTAACACGGTTCCGTCAATGCACGGTTGAAAAACCATGCCCCCAACTGATGCCGTCACGGCGTTGCCAGCATCGACGAGGGATTGCGGATCTAGACCCATCAGCGCATCGATATCGTCATTAGCTGATAGACCCAGGTTGTCGACAAAAGCTGCGGCGATATCCGCTGCCTTATCGAGCGGGTTTGCGGTGCTACATGCACCGGATTGTGGAATCGCGCGGTGAAACAAACCGGCAGCATCGGGTAGCGCCATCAGTGTGCCCACGCTCATGCCGCCCGCGGACTCACCAAAAATGGTCACGCGAGAAGGATCGCCACCAAACCGATCAATATTCTCGCTGACCCAGCGCAACGCCATGACCTGATCCTGCAAGCCTTCATTGCCAGTCGAAGGGATACGCCCGCCGGTAATCTCGTTGAGATTGAGGAAGCCGAGCGCGCCCAGTCGGTAGTTGATGGTCACAACGACTGCATCGCCGCGTGCGGCAAGCGAGGTCCCGTCGTACAGGGGGGTCGCACCTGTTCCACCGGAAAAACCACCGCCATGAATCCACACCAGCACAGGGCGCTTGAGTTGATCGAGCCCGGGTGTCCAAACGTTCAACTGTAAGCAATCTTCATCGAAGCTGCTGCTGCGCGCGTTGAATGCAAATGAAAGCGCCCCCGCATCTTCCATAACCGGTTGCCATGACTGGCCTAGCCACTCATCGGCTGCGCGCACGCCCGTCCAAGGGTCCGGCGCAACCGGTGCCCGCCAGCGCAACTCGCCGGTAGGTGGGGCGGCAAACGGAATGCCCAGGAAAGCCTGAACGTTACCCAGATCGAGGCCTTCAACTTTGCCAGATTGTGTGTCGACAATACCCATCGTTTCCCCCAGTGTTTTCTTCGCTATCGCGAACCACCCTAAACCTTTGGTCAGCGGGTGTGAATCCTCAATCGGCTGGATGAGGAGTATACGACCATGGTGCGTTTGTAGCTCGTTGGGTGGGTTCGCCGTAATACCACTTCTGGTGAGGTCGAGGTGACCGCCATTCGGTTCGAAAGCGGCATTCTGAGCTACGACTATTTGCCTCCACCCACCCAGGTCAACTGAGGCGAAGGACCGAACACGTTGATGACGACTTGGTTGATTGCCAAAGACAATGTCGTTTAGGGTGTGGTGAGTGGAGAGTCAGGCGCGGAAACGCAATACGACCATTCCGTTAGGGCTGAGAGAGTGACTTGAGGTCAGGGATGGAGGAAGCAGCACCTGGTCGGGTGACACTGATCGAGGCGGCAAGATTGGCAAGCTCAATGGCTGAGGCAAGTGAATCCCTGTTGTGTAATGCCGACGCTAGATAGCCGACAAAACAATCACCTGCCCCGGTGGAATCGACCACCTCTACAGCCTGGCCGGCCTGCCTGATCCGATCCTTTTCCGTTAAGGTCAACACACCTTCTGAGCCGAGGGTGATCACCAGTGTGCCGGTGAACGCGTCCGGCTTACCGGCATTGTCAGTGAGCACCGGAGCTAGGGGCGTTTCGAAGATCAACTCGAACTCGTGCTCGTTGACGACGAGAAAATCTATATGGCTGAGCAACTCCGGCTGAATTGGTGTGACGGGCGAAGGATTGAGGATAGTTCTAGCGCCCGCTTTCCTTGCACGCTTGAACGCAGTAAGCGTCGTTTCGATTGGCGTTTCGAATTGCGCGACGACAATATCCTCCTCGGTAAAAGAGAGTCCATCCAAACTGTCTGGCGCAACGTGTTCGTTGGCGCCGAGGACAACAATGATCGAGTTTTCACCGTTGGCGACGACGATCAATGCGGTCCCTGTGGGCGCCTCGTCTCTAGCACGTACCCGGGAGACATCGACGCCCGCGTCAGCCAGATAGTTTCGTAGATCATTACCGGCTGCGTCATTGCCGGTGCACCCAATCATAGCTACGCTGGCGCCGGCTCGAGCGGCGGCGATTGCTTGGTTAGCGCCTTTGCCGCCTGGGTAATAGTTGAGATCGCTACCGGTAAGCGTTTCACCCGGCCGGGGGTGACTTTCGCTTGTTGCAACGATGTCCTGGTTGATTCCCCCAATCACGTAGACGGACATAGCAGACTCTGTGTGGACGAGCACGGTAACATATGTGTAACACGGGGTCGGAGTAAAGCGCCTGCGTGCCACAAGCCACCCACGTATGCGGATGGAGTTTGGATAATGACGGAACCAGCTTATGAACTGAGCTGGCAGCAGCTCCCGGATATGCCGTAGGCAAGAACAGAAGAGGAAGGTCCTCAGAAGGAAGTCCTCAGAACAGGCTTCAGAAGGAGTCCTCAACTTTTCACCTTTACTTTACTTTCAGTTACGTATGTCCTCTTAAATTCATGACGTAGGCCTAAGAATGAGTGTCCTCTTAATTGCTCTTAATTTTGAATTTTGCAAACAAAATCGTGTGGCGCAAATTTGGTGTGTGTCCTCAACTTGCAACCATGCATACTATGACTATTGAGGAGTCAGAATAGGGGTGAGGGTAAGGCTGTGTTAAAACAAACCAGAAGAATCTGTGCTGCTAGTTTGAGCGCACTATTGTTGATTGGCGTCGCTGGGGTGACGCCGATGAAAGCCCAGGCGGCTGAGCGTAGTGTGAGTCTGTCGGCCACGGTATTGAGAGATAAAATCATGGGCGCGTGGGCGGCTCAGACCATTGGTGTCACCTATGGTTTTCCGGTCGAGTTTAGTTTCAACAGTGTCCGCGTTCCTGACGATCACGAGTTGGTCTGGTATGACGGATATTTGCAGAAGACGTTCAAAGAGATTCCGGGCGTCTATGATGACATCTATATGGATCTCACGTTCGTTCAGGTGTTTGAAGATGAGGGGCTCGATGCGCCGGCGCAATCCTTTGCGGATGCGTTTGCCAACGCGAATTACAGCCTTTGGTTTGCGAATCAGGTCGCGCGATACAACGTGTTGAGTGGTATCAAGCCGCCCGAGTCTGGACATTGGTTGAACAATCCTGCTGCCAACGATATTGATTTTCAGATCGAAGCCGATTTCGCCGGCATCATGGCGCCGGGGATGGTGAACACGGCGATCGATATCAGCGATCGCGTCGGGCATATCATGAATTACGGCGAGGGCTGGTATGGTGGGGTGTTCATTGCATCGATGTATTCACTGGCCTTCGTGAATGACGATATCGAGGCCATCGTGCAGCAAGCCCTTAATGTCATCCCGCCGCAAAGTGGCTTTCACCAGATTATCGCCGACCTCATTACATTGCATGAGGGAAATCCCGAAGACTGGAAATTCGCCTGGGAGGCCATCCACAAAAAATGGGCACATACCGACCTCGGCCCCCAAGGATTGCTGTCGCCTTTCAATATTGATGCAAAAATCAATGCAGCATGGGTGGTGCTCGGGTTGCTGTATGGCGATGGGGATTTCGGGCGGACGATGGAAATTGCCACGAGGGCAGGGGACGATGCAGACTGCAATCCTTCTTCGGCCGCTGGTATCTTAGGCGCTATCTACGGTTACAAGGCGATTCCCGAGTATTGGAAGCAGGGTCTGTCGGAAATCGAGGCATTGGATTTCGCGCATACCACTATTTCATTGAACGATGCGTATGACCTGTCCTACAAACACGCGGTTGAACTGATTCGACGTGCCGGTGGCACCGTCAATGAGAATGAAGTGACGATTCCTATGGAACAACCGCGGACCGTCGCGCTTGAGGTGGCCTTCGAGAATCACTATCCCAAAGAGCGCCGAGCACTCTCGAGTTCAGGGCCGGATGCCGACCGTACCCCGCTGATTTTGAATGACAGTTACCGCTTCGATTTTGAAGGCGTCGGTTTCGTATTGATGGGTAATGCAGCACGAGAGGGTGAAGCTCACCATGTATTCAATGCCGAACTCTATGTAGACGGCGAGTTAGTGGAAACCGCAGCTTGGCCAACCCAGCACACAAAGCGGCGCTTTTATCTTTTCTGGAAGTACCAATTGCCGATGGGCAAGCATTCTGTGGAGGTGAAATTGCTCAATCCCACAGATGCCGCCAAGGTGACGCTCGAATCGGTGGCGACTTACGGCGATGGCCTGGACCAAACACCGAGTGGATCGGAGTAATGGCCCAGGCTAATGCGTCAGCTGTGAAGCTCTAGAACTTCTGCTGGTACCTCGGTCGGCTCTTTGGCCCATCCCGCGTAGCGACTGAATTGCGGACCAATGGCACCCCAACCCATGGGGTCAGCGGCGCCCACAAAACGCGCGAACTCCGGCGGGTTACGTTCCAACATCGCCCGCGGGACGTGACGCCCGTACTGCTCTTGGGTCTTTAGCCGCTGATGGCAAACGTAGGTCGTAATATTTAGCCGCAATCCGTCGGTATGTTTGGGAACCGCCCCGTGCCAGACATTGCCGTTAAAAAAAATCAGAGACCCTGCCGGAGCTTCGACTGCGACCGCTTGATCAATCAGTTCACCAGGGGTCGGCATGCGGCGCAATTTGTGGCTACCTGGCACGAATGCAATCGCGCCGTTGTCTTCACTGTAGTCAGTTAGGCAGAGCGCTGAATTAACCACATCGTTGCAACCTTCCGGCAATTCCCCGGACAAAGGTCGCGGTGTGTCCGAGTGCAATCCAAGTCCCTCGCCATAATCGCCGCCCTTCCATTTGACAAATGACGTGAGCGAAGAAAGCTGACCTTCACCGCGCATGTAATGGTTAACTATGGCTTGCATGGTCCGGTTGTTCAGCCACTCCTCGAAGATCGGATCTTCGAAGAGCAGATAGTAGAGCAAGAACTGGCCGTCTGATTGCGGTTCACTGTGGTAGTTACCAGAATTGCCGTTCTGGTCCAGCGCAAACTGGTTGCCGGTTCGTTCTTCGGCAACCCTTAAGACTGTGTTCCTGATGCGTTCGATAAACTCTGGCGACGCCACTTTTTCCGGTGGGATGACCGCAAAGCCCTGCTCATCGCAAGTGTCTACGTATTCGCGTAAGCCTAGGTCGTCTACGTCTTTGTCGTAGTCTCGCTGCCCTTTTGGCTGCAACATCTCGGCCGCCTCACTTGGATTTTCTACTTCGGCCACCTGCTCGCTCCTCTGTACGGATTACCGGACTATCCTACAGCAACGGGGATGAAGTCAAAGATATAGTTTGGTACACGCGCCAGAGGCCGCGATCTCAAGGTCAGAGTTGAGTGCGTGGGTAGGCCGCCGCCAGAAGCGACTCGATTTGATCGAGTCTGGCAACGTGGCTCAACCATTCATTGGGAATTCCATTGCAACCGCCAATGCCGAAGTTCGCTCCGCACACAGCGCCTAGAACAATTGCGCGCCCACAGTTGTCGCCACCGGCGTAAATGTTGCGGCGAATCGCCTCGGTGAAGCTCGATGCGGTTTGCAGGTTGTACATCAGGCTTGGTACACCGGCCCCTAGATCGCAATGCAGACCAAACTCCTTAGTCACCTCGCGAACGGACACCGTACAGCCGAGGGCACGGTTCAAAACCTCGCGTGTCGGATCGGATCCGGCCGCAACCGCCGTCTCTAGCGTTGACTCCATCGGCATGCCTTGCAACGAAGAGCGCAACAACTCAGTGCAGATCTGGCCGAAATCAACCGCACGTGGTGCGTTGTTTGTCACTCTGATAGCCGATTCGCTGACGGCTGCCAATTCAGGGTCGTCTATGTGACAGGCGACTAACGGTGGAAGCTTGCTGATGGCGGGCAACTGTTCGTCGACGGCACCTGGGAACTCATCAGACGCGGCTAATGCGTCGACAAGTGCGAGTCCGTAGGCGCGCGAAAGGGCGGGATCCGGCATCGCGTCCGCATACCACTCGACCCGATCTCGCAAACCCCGTCCTTCATGTTGCTTAACTGCAGCCAAAACCTTGGTCAGCATACTGTGCTGATCTTTGCTATCCCCGTCGTAGGGAATCGCATCGACGGCCTCGAGGGCCACCGTTTCATTGTGATATATGCGGTCCAACGTTTGTCGTGTCGGGCGATCGATGTAGCCGACAAACTCGCCGCCGTAGCCGAAGTGTCGGCGAAACTCTTCAGTGTAATGCGCTTTCTCGTAACGGCCGCCTGTTTCAGCCAATGAGCGCAACATCACCAGCATCTGCTCGCCGTACTGCGAAAGATCCCCAACCCGTTTCGTTGCGTGCGCGAAATAGCCCACGCCACCGGTATAATCCTTTTCGTCAGGCTGGCGAAACTCCGGCTTGTCGGGGGCCAACTCCTTGATACGTCGTTGGCTGTAAACCCAGTGGAAACCCAACGTTGCCGCATCGGCGACGAATGCACCAAGAATGCAGTTTCGCGCACGCGTCTGCTGTTTCAGGTTCATCTCGATCTCCCCCGCTCTCAAACGAATCAAGCGACGACCCTACACCGACGCTGCCTTGGAAAACAGGGTCGACTTGGGATATTGCTCTGAGGCTAAGACCCCAGTCGGTAGCGGAATTTCACAACAAAGCTGTCACCGATGGGATCGTTCCAGGCGTTGTCGAATAGATCCTCAAAGGCCTCACTCCCAAGAATCGCTCCCTGACTTGCCAGTCGAGTATATACGACAAACAAGTCGGACAACGGCGCCAGCTCCCAGCGATAGCGGGCTTGGAAACTCAACTGAGATACCGAAAAATCATCGGCCGGCCCCGGTGGCTTGGCAACTTCGATCAGGTCGCCGGGTTCAAGCGGAACCACGTAGAATTCCTGTTCCCGGGCTTTGATGCCTACCCATTGCAGCGAGATCCGAAACTGTTGCTTTGCGCTGATAAAGTACTCGGCATCTAGCGTCGGGGTCCATTGCTCAGCTTTGAAGGTGGTCATATTGCGGCCCCCCTGATGCAAGAGCCAGCCATCCCTGTCGCGGTAACCAAGGCGTAAACGGAAGTTCAGTTGATCGGTTGGACGCCAATTGGTCGAAATGGCATAGGAATAGGCATTACCGCCCAGGGCTTCCTCACCGTAACCGATGCCAATACCATAGCTGAATTGTTTGACATCATTTGAATTGAAGTTGATGTTTACACTAGTTTTCTCTTCGACCCGAAAAGTACCGTTGCCAAAGCTGTTGAGATCGTCGTACGCCCCGAATGAGATGCCGGCCGTCAAGAATATTTGGTCAAGTGAATCAAAGCTCAACGACTCCGATACAGTCAGTGAACTCGAAATGAGTTCGTGCTCGAGGTTTCGGCGCACGGCACCGCTGATTCCGAATCTGCTAGTTCGACCCCAACTGATGTTCGAGTTGCTGCGCCGGTGCGACGTGCTAATTTCGTAGTGGCTGTTTCTCGCAAGAAAGCCTAAGTCGTTCAGGTCGATGTCTTCGTCCATGTATTCGACACCAAAGCTTTGGGTTACACCCTGGCTAATCGAGTAATCGAGATCCATGAACCCGCCGTATCCGACCCCGGCCCCATCGATGTCAGACGTGAATACCTGCCCATCGATTTGCATGCGGCTATTTTGAGTGTAGTAGTGCCAATCGATCCCGTTGGTATATGCATTGCCGGGAAGCTCGGTAAAAGCGCGGCCCGAATCATCTTTCATGACCGCCGTTGACAAGATACCCAATGCACGATATTCGCCGCCGGCGTTGTTTTCCCAGAGCACGCGGGCAACACCATAGTCATTGCCATCTCGATGGAGATTGCGAGCGAGGTTGGTGCCGTCGAAAACATCGAACTTAGTTGTGTCCTCAAATGCACCCAGCACGCCATATCGAATCGAGCCTAACTGCCCTGTTGCTTTGACGGCGCCGTCGAGATCGACAGGAATTATCAGGTCCCGGTTGTCGCCTAGTCGCCAGTCGGCCGGTAATCCCGGCCAGTCTGGTTTGCCGCCAATTCGTCTGGTGTTCACCAACGAATAGGGCGGTGCCGACGGTCCAAACCCGAAAAAACTGCTTTCAGCACGGGGCGTTGCTTGAAAAATCTGCTGTCCCTCCAGAAAAAACAGGCGCTTTTCAGGGAAGAATGTCTCAGTAGCAGAGAGATTGATTACAACGTCGTCAGACTCAACCGCGCCGAAATCCGGGTTCAGTGTGGCGTTGAGCTGAAGATTGGTCGATGGCCGCCAAAATAGGTCTGCGCCGACCCTGTAGTCGGTCACATCGTCCACACCATCTAGCGTCACCGAGGAGTAAGGGTAGAAATTGTACTGTTGCCGTGGTGCGATATCCGTGACCTCGACCGGCAAGAACCCTGACATGAATTGCGGCTTGGTGAACGGCAGCGGCGGCCATTGCCACATTTCGTTCAAATGCCCTACCGAGCGGGTAAACGCAATGCCCAGCTTGCGCGTCTCTCCGGATATTGGCATTGCGACGGTTCCCCAGGGGATCAGTATTTCTGCCGACCAGCCATTCTCAGTACGTGCGGTCGCACCACGCCAGGGACCATCCCAATCTCTCGAGATCTGCCGCTCCGGGAGAACTGTGCCGTCACTGACCGAGTCTCCCAGGTACAGCTCAAAAAAATAGCCGTAGCGACCGGTGCCGGAAGTGTCGAGCGAGATCGCGAAGCTGTCGCGAGATCGAACAAAGGTATCTCGACCGGACAATCGTTGCAGGATGGTTGACGCCGGTTGTTCCGACTCCATTGACGCGTACAGACCTTTGCTCGAAAAGAAAACTCGAATGCGCGTATTGAAGGGTCCCGGAACCAGTGTGTCAGGCGAAGTTACGAGCAACTGATCGTAATAGGGGAGTTCATCCCAAACGTTCTCATCCAGAACGCCATCGATGCGCATTTCGACTTCGTGTCGTGAAAGCTTGAGAATTTCACCGTCCTTCAGTTCAACCAGCACGCCAGCGTTCGCCGTCGCACTCGCTAAACTCAGGAACAAAGGAAACCAAGAAAACCACTTAGGCTTCGACATACGTAGAATTATCAGCCAGAAAAGACACGCATTATACGGTAGTTAGCTGCGATACCGCACATGCCCCTTGCTCCCCGAAGGCCGTCGCGAGCAGCGCGTCCTATTCACTTTCCATGACCGACAACATGTCGATGGTCTTTTGCGTGTCGTGTGGGTTGTATGTGATGACGACCGTGTGCTTCGTATTGTCGAGATCGAGCGCTTCGAAGACCTTTACATAGTGCTGGACATAGTGCGCGCCTTCAGGGCCCGTTTTGCTTTTGAGATCGAACGTTCCACGTTCGATGGCGTCCAGGCTGACGGTTACGTGGCCGCCCGTGGGGTTTCGATAGGCAAAGCACTGAATGGCGGTTCCCCGGAATGACGTTTTTGCCTCGCGGCCAGACGCGTTCCAGTTGTTCGGCTTGCTCGTTAACCCATCATATTCCCAGCGTGGATCGCTGTCCTCAATGGTCACCCAAGGCACATTGGTCTGCGCAACGCCGGAATTTTCGATCGACACTGTGGTTTACCAGGCTAATTTCGTGCTTGAATGATCTCTCTTGCGCTTAAGAGAAATCGTATGACAGAGGTTGCGTTAATTGTGGGCGGAGGTCCGGGCGTAAGCGCTAGTTGCGCTAGGTTGTTTGCGCAACAGGGAATGCGCGTTGCCGTGGCCGCGCGTAATCCTGGTAAACCCGCTCTCACGAAGTTGGTGGAAGAACACCAGGTGAGTGTTTATGAATGCGACGCTGCCGAACCGGATTCAGTGGCAAGCCTTTTTGCAACGGTGAGTCGAGAACTTGGCAGCCCCAGGCTCGTAGTCCACAACATCGACGGACGAACACAGCACATCTTTCGCAAAGAGATCACCGAAGCCGATCCGAACTTGGTGCTCGATACGATTAGAAACTCCGCGTTCAGTGCATTTCTCGTTGGCCAACAAGCGGCGGCGTCAATGTTGGCGAATGATCCCGACGACCGCGGCCATCGAGGCACGATCATTTTTACGAACGCGAGTGCTGCGTTGAAGGGGTATCCAAAAAGTGGCGCATTTGCGATCGCGTCACACGGCAAATCAGGTTTGGCTCAGAGCATGGCAAGAGAACTCATGCCCCAAGGCATTCACGTTGCGCACGCGCCCATCGACGCAGCCATCGGCTGGACCCAAGACGACGGAACGCGGGCGCATCGTCTCGCCGGCACCACCACCGACGACAATATGGCTGATCCGGACGAGATCGCCAAAACCTATTTGCACCTACACCAGCAACCCCGCTCAACGTGGGTGTTTGAAGTCGTGATCCGCCCGTGGCAGGAGAACTGGTAACTGGACGTGTGAGGAGCACATCCATGTGGTCGATTTTGCTTGGCCATCCTCCTGGCCATAAGGAGGCCAGAATTCAGAGGCTGTTTAACAACGGCCTCTTCAGCCACGACTTTTGCTTTGGGCTCAGCTAGTGTCTGTCCAAAAAGCGAAGCTTTTTGCGTCAGACACTTTAAGGGCAGGAGGCCCGAAGCATTTTTCGTAGGAAAATGGGAGGTTTCCGTACGGAAACCGTTGGGAAGAAATGGCGGGATGCCATTTCTGGACAGGAACTAGCTAGTGTCTGTCCAAAAAGCGAAGCTTTTTTCGCCAGACACTAGCTAAGTTC
>Ga0114999_10003747_pt1 | contig 18843 bp, 20 predicted proteins | sample ArcticOcean_MG_C_3_FD_89820 | JGI IMG/M metagenome (GOLD analysis project Ga0114999, IMG submission 89820) | Marine microbial communities from western Arctic Ocean - ArcticOcean_MG_CB8_126 | ecosystem: Environmental > Aquatic > Marine > Oceanic | place: Arctic Ocean: Canada Basin | collected...
AGCCCTTTCTTTTCGAAAGTTATTCCATCGTACACACTGCACGATGAGCAGGAACCTCAATCCCCTGAGGAAGTTATTATTACGTCGCATTTATTTGCTAAATCATCTAATAAGTCTTGAGGACATGGCTTTGAAGCATTTTCCTTATTAGCATATACAGGTATACCTAACTTGTAATTTTCTTTCATTACTTCATATACATATTGAAGTATCTCTTCAGAATTTAATTTTCCATTAGCGAGGAGTCCTATGGTCAACCCGTTTAACGATTCGGGGCGTTCAGACATCATAGAGCTTTCCACTTTAGGTTTTATAGTTGGATCAAGAACGATTAGAGTTTGATTCGATTCCATATCTTATACTCCTTACAGCTAGGTATATTGAGGGTTGATTATATGATTTTGGTGACAGATTGAGAATTGGTTCCGCTACCCCATAAAGGGATTACACAAGAAAAGCCCCCAGCATTTCCGCCAGCTACCATTATCGTAAAAGTGTCTGGACTAAGGGCTACATTACTTAGAGTGGCATCATTTGATACGCCTCCGTGTGAGCCAGCAGGCGGATGTGATCCTTTATTCCATTCATCATTTGACCTAACAGATATTTCATATAAATAATCTTTAATTTGAGCTTTACCCCAACCAGCGTTATTGATATGAATTGCGTGCTCTGGGCATAAGATTATTATTATCTCACCTTGGTTTGGTCCGATTGAAAATAAAGCATCTTTAAAACTTCTAAGAATATTTTTAGGGTTTTGAGTATGATGATGTGATACTTGTATTGGAGATAATCCGGCAAATACAGTCGTGGCATTGTCTGTAGATTTAAACCCGCGATCTTCGTGTAAACTTGACCATGGTGAAACGGGATTTTCAGTGATGCACCAAGTGTATTTACCTGCGTGCCCTAATGTTGCTTTATCTATTTGTTTTGAGTTTGAACCGGTTGTGTTTATTACGGATAATCGTACAGCTCTTCCAATAGTTGCATTTGCACGATATCCTGGACCAAATACACTAGTGCCTCCATGCAAGTTTAGTTTAGATGCAATAGGACCGGTAACAACTGTTAATATCCCTGCTCCCATTGTACTTGATGTTATTGCGTGAAGAGTGAATTTTGGTTCCAATATTGATTCCACTGTTTTAAGCACTACGGGAAAATATTCGGGCAAGCACCCAGCCATTACTGAGTTGATAGCGATTTTTTCAATTGTAATTTCTCTGCTTTTGACAGGTTCGTACCCTATTACTTCAGACGGATGATTGGGAACAGTTTTTAAAAACTGGATGACTCTTTCTACTGTAGGTGGAATGATAGGAAGGCCATCAGTCCATCCTTTATTTAGAAAAAATTCTATAGCTTCAGAATCACTTTTGAATTCAAATAAATTTGAAGATAAGTCACTCATAAATGATAATCACCTATAATTAGTTGGATAGAAATAGACTAAACACTAGAAATATTATTCATTATTCGTTTATACTACACTTTGCTGAGATACCTTGTATACTTTATTTATACGCGAAAATCCAAAGCTGCAGACTAACCGATTTAGAAGGAGCTTACTATATTATGGTTGCACATAAAGAAAAGGCAGTTGTTGTTGTTCAATTAAGCGGAGGCAACGATTATTTAAATACTATTGTTCCGTATGGTGATGATGAATATTATGATTTCAGGAAGACAATACATATTGATCAAGAAAATGTTTTACCTATAGATGATAGATATGGATTTAACCCCAATATGCCTGCCTTTAAACGTCTTTACGATGAAGGTAAAGTGGCTATTATAAATGGAATAGGTTACCCGACCCCTAACAGGTCGCATTTTCGTTCTATGGATATATGGCATACAGCACTTCCAGATGAAATAGGAACTGAAGGTTGGTTAGGTCGCGTCATAAGAGATTTAGATCCTAAGTCTGAAAATGTTCTTACAGGTGTTAATTTTGGTAGAGGATTGCCTCGTGCACTTGCAGTGAGAGGCGTTCCAGTAGCTTCAGTAGGCAATTTAGAAAATTACGGATTGTTTACTGATATAGCTGATGAAGCTACTCGCGAATTGGCTTTAAGAGCTTTTGCGCATATGTATGGTGCTGTACAAGGGAAGGACCCTGTGATGGACTTTCTTGGACAAACAGGTACAGATGCTCTTAAGGGAGCCGATATATTGAGAACTGCGCCAGAAAAATACTCATCGACTGTTGAATACGCTGCAAATCCCGTATCGCAAAACATGAAAAGTATTGCTCAAGTTTTCCTTGCTGATTTAGGAACAAAAGTTTTTTATACTCAGCACGGAAGTTTTGATACTCATTCAGGTGAATTGGTTACACATGCTAAGCTATGGGATGAAATTTCTGGGGCAATAGGTGATTTTTATGATGATCTTAAAGAGCACGGCCGTGAAGATGAAGTAGTTATATTAGTTTTTTCAGAATTCGGCAGGAGAATACAAGATAATGGCTCGGGAACTGATCATGGTTCAGGAGGAGTGTCTTTCGTTATAGGGGGAGATATTAAAGGAGGAATGTATGGCCAATACCCTTCGATGAAAAAGGCGGACCAAATTGAGGGAGACTTAAATTATAATAATGATTTTAGATCCACGTACTCAACCATAATAGAAAAATGGTTTGGACTCGACCCTGTCCCTATAGTAAATGGGACTTTTGAACAATTTGACTTTATAAATAATTAGAAATGTATATTTTAACTGTTTTGCGGGTACCCTTTGTTTGGGGGCTTTTTGGATTTATTATTGGAGCTTTTTTAGGAGCTAATAATGTATCTATTATATTGTTAACATTGTTACTTATAGGCTTTTTAGTTTTTATGAAATTAAGTGGTCCTGCTGAAGGGAAAAATGAAGGATCCATTTTTGCAGGTGGACCTCTTCTTATGTTAGCTTGGATTTTAGGGTTTATGCTTAATGGGTTATTATTATAATTTAATTAATTTCTAAAACGGATATTTTCTCGAGAAAGATCTTTTATGGTTTTACATCCCATTAAGGTCATATCTCTAACCATTTCAGACTGCAGATTACCTAAAGCTTTTTCGACTCCTTTCTGTCCTCCAGCTGCTAAAGCATATAAATACATACGAGCCCCACTACATGCTTTAGCTCCTAAGCTTAAAGCTTTTAATACATGTGTTCCCCTTGAGATCCCCCCCTCACAAATTATATCTATTTTATCTCCTACAGCATCAACAATTTCTGATAATTGATCAAATGGAGATCTACTTCCGTCAAGTTGTCGACCCCCATGGTTTGAAACTATTATTCCTGTAGCGCCTATATTGACTGCTTTTTTAGCATCTTCCACGCTCATTATTCCTTTGATACAAAATTCTTTGCCCCATTTTTTCCGCAGCTCTTCTGCATCTTTCCAATTGATGGTAAGGTCTATCATTTTGGAAAAATAATCTGATAATGCTATGGCAAAATTGGCCTCTTCGATATTGTTTTTTAAAATAGGCAACTCGAATTTCGAATGAGTAAGGTAATTTATAGCCCAAGAAGGATGTGTCATAAAACTTAAGATACTTGCCAAAGATAATTTAAGAGGCATAGTAAATCCTGTGCGTAGATCTCGTTCTCTATTTCCAAGAGCTACTGTATCTACTGTTAATGCCAACACATCGAAATTTGCAGCATGACATTTTTCGAGCATACTTTCTGTTAGTCCTTTATCTTTGTGGTAGTACACTTGAAACATTTTTGGGGTTTTTATTGATTCAACTTCATCCAAATCTATAGTACCTAATGATGAAACTGAAAACATAGTCCCAAATTTTTCTGCAGCTTGTGCAACTGCTTTTTCTCCTTCGTAATGAAATAATCTTTGAGCTGATGTGGGAGAACAAAATAGAGGCATATCTAAAGATTGCCCCATGACAGTGGTTGATAAGTCTATGCTTTCGATACCCCTCAATACATTTGGAATCAAATCACAACTTTCATATGATTGGCTGTTTCTTTTTAGTGTTATCTCATCATCGGAACCCCCATCTATGTAATGAAAAATAGGGGAGGGGAGTTTTTGTTTTGCGAGTTTTCTGAAATCATTCGTGTTATAACAATTTTTTATTCGTATAACAATTATTTGTTGGAGTGTGTTGTTTTCATTTGTAACCCTATCCTTATTAGCCGTAAACTTTCTGTAACTGAGTCTGAGATAAGTTTATGCGAGTTATTAGATGCTTCAGACAAACTCATTGGACCTGTCACTATTGATATAGCAGCATCAATTCCATGTTCGTGGACTACTTGATAATTTTTTCCTAGCATACCAGAAATCCCTATAGTGGGTATGTTGAAAAGTTTAGCCATTTTTGCTACTCCGATTGGAGCTTTATCATAAACTGTTTGGAAATCCATGCCTCCTTCACCTGTGATAACGAGATCAGCATCAATTATTTTATCTTTTAGATTGGTAGACTCTAATACAATATCTATTCCAGGCTTCAATTTTGCATTTGCAAATGCAATTAACCCTGCCCCTAGCCCGCCGGCAGCCCCTGAACCTGGAATAAGTGAAACATCTTTCCCAATAGTTTTAATCACGACGTTATTAAAATTTTCCAATGCGTTATCTAGATTATGTATCATTTCCGATGTTGCCCCTTTTTGGGGTCCGTATACTTCAGATGCTCCTTCTGGGCCGATCAAAGTATTAGTAACATCACAAGCTACTTGAAAATCAGACTCTAAAATTCTTTTATCAATATTAGACAAATCAATTTCATGGAGATATCTTAGATTGATGCCTCCGTGAGCAATAGGTAAGCCGTCTTCATCTAATAATTTTGCCCCTAAGGCTTGGGCCATTCCTGCCCCTGCATCATTTGTAGCGCTTCCGCCTATTCCAATGATGAATTTTCTAAAACCCTTATCAAGGGCATCTTTAATTAATTCCCCTAACCCATATGTAGATGTCTTTAGCGGATTAAGTTCAGACAATTTCAATAAAGCTAACCCGGACGACCGAGCCATTTCTATAATTGCAGTTTTACCATCACCCATAGCACCCCATTCAGCATCTACTTTTTTACCAATAGGATTAAGAACAGAACATTTGTGTATTTCTCCCCCAGAGATATCAACAAGAGTTTCTAATGTGCCGTCTCCACCATCAGCGACAGGACTAATGATAATATCCGCTTTAGGAAATACTTTTAATGCTCCTTCACACATTGCTTCGGCAACTTCTATTGCACTGATACTACCTTTGAATTCTTGAGGAGAGATAACTATTTTCATTACGCGTTCCTTTGATAGATGCTTCTATATAAAGTATATGCAATATTTCAGTGTATGTGGTAGAGTTCGTGCGACATATCAATATATAATTATTTATATAAGGTGACTTCTTATGCCTAGACAGAAGAGTGATGGCCCTACTAGACAAATATTTGCAAATATTAAAGAGGACCTTTATATAAAAGTCAAATCGAAAGCTGCAGAACAGAGATTATCTATGCGAGATATTATAGAGAAATCTTTATCTTTATATTTAAATATTCCGATTGGTCAAGATTTAGCTTTCGACAACATTAAAGATTCTATTTGGAATGATTCAAATATTAGCATTAAGGTTGAAGAACCCATTGGGTCTCCATTGAATTTTTCTGAAGAAGAAGCCCGTCGGATAGCGCGCGAGGCTTTTGAATGAGCGAGCTTAACTGTTTTGTGATTGATTCATCTGTATTGCTTGCTTATAAAGAAGGTAAAGCAGATGCGAAAAAACTTATATACGATGCAATTGATGGAAATGTTTCGGTAGTCGTGCCTGCTTATTCACTGTTTATTTTATCTAGATTAGATTCTTTTGACAGAAAAACTGAAATAGGGTTTGTTAGTTTATTGAAATTTATTGCTACTATCCAAATAGATGCCCCTACAGCTATGCGGGCAGGGTATTTGTATAAATCGATATCGAATAATTCGAATCCATATAAACAAGTTGATTTGTTTAGTATGGTAGATCCTTTACAAAATCAAATTGAAGATTCAATTACATGTGCTGTTGCTGAAAATGAAAACAATTCAATTATTAGTAATAGAATTAATTCTATAGAAAACACCAATGCTGAATGGATTATATTAGGATCATAAATATTCTTTAATAACTGTTGCTAGTTTTAAAGTCATTCCAGGAGTTGCTGCAATTTCTGTGAGGGAAGATTTTTTAATTATTTTAACAGAGCCAAATTTGCGTAATAGTTGATGCCGTTTTTTAGGACCTATGCCTGGTACTATATCTAATGATGAATGAGTAGCCATTTTAGATCTGCGATTTTTATGGTATGTTATTGCAAATCTGTGCGCTTCGTCGCGCGCTCGCTGTAACAAAAAAAGCCCTTGAGAGTTTTTTGGTAACAATATTGGTTCGGGGGTTTGTGGTACGAATATTTCTTCTTTTGCTTTTGCAATACTTGCGACTGAAATGTCTGTTATACCTAGATTTAAGAATACCTGCAAAGCGGCACTTAAATGACCTTTGCCACCATCAATAAGGACTAGATCAGGCTTTTTTATCCAAGGATCTTTTTGAGAAGATTTGGGTGATAGGCCGACAGGGATCGCTATTTTTTTAAATCGTCGTGACAGCATTTCTTGCATCATAGAATAATCATCAATACCAGCAACAGTTTTAATCTTAAATCGACGATAGTCTGAAGTTTTAGGACTTGCATTTTCAAATACGACCATACTCCCAACAGCATTGGTCCCTTGAATATTAGATATATCATAACATTCAATGCGATTAGGGATCTCAGGAAGATTTAAAGCTTCTTGTATTTGATTTAATGCAGTTTTACTATTATCGCTTTCTACAAACCTTGAAACTTTGAGCTGATCCATACCTTTAGAAGCATTTTCTTGAACCATTTCAATAAGTTTTTTCCGTTCACCACGTTTTGGTGTATGGATATTTACTTTTCCTTGTCTTTTAGTACTTAAAAATGTAATTAAAGGATTCCTATCTTCTTCTGAAACATTGTATTGAGTTAATATCAATGGCGGAATATATGGAGTGACCTTATAAAATTGGTTGATGAAAGCAATTTGAACAGAAGTGTGATCATCTTTTTCGCCGACACTCATCAAATAATTGTCGCGACCTATTAATTTGCCTTGCCTTATAAAAAAAACTTCAACCCATGCTTCATCATGTGATTGAGAAATGGCTATAGCATCAAAATTAGTAGAAGCTATTTTTAAGACTTTTTGACCTTCATGGACTTTTTCTATAGCTTTTATTTGATCTCTTATAGTAGCCGCTTTTTCAAATTCCAGAGTTTCTGCTGCAAGTAGCATGTTAGATTTAAGAGCTTTAACGATTTTGTGAGTATCTCCTTCAAGAAACATAATCACTTGAGTTATGATTTCGGCATACGTGTTTTTGTCTGCAGCTCCCACACACGGGCCTATACATCTGCCAATGTGGTAATCTAAACAAGCGCGATCATCTGTTCCTGTAATGGGCTTAGTACATGATCTATAAGGGAACAATTTTTTCAGAAGAGCTAATGTTTTTCGCACACTTCCTGCGCTTGCATAAGGTCCAAAATATCGAGCATTAGATGTATCAGATATATTTCGAGTTATATATACTTGAGGGAACTCTTCGGATGTGTCTATTTTGATAAAAGGATAACTTTTATCATCTTTTAAACGAGAATTAAATCTAGGTTGATATTCTTTTATAAGATTGCATTCTAATATTAAGGCTTCTTGTTCTGATTCGGTGACAGTGAAGTCGAAATCTTTTAAAATCCCCAAGAGAAATTTAATTTTAGGTATTTGAGTTTGCGAGTTATTGAAATATGATCTAAGTCTATTTTGCAGATTAGAAGCTTTTCCGACATATATTATTTTGCCAGAGGCGTTATACATCCTATAAACTCCGGGAGATCGTGGAGTTTGTTTTAATCTTTCTGTGAATTTGCTTTTAACTATCAAAATTGTAGATCAAATGTAAATTTAAGTCGAAATGTATTATAAAGGTATAAATGTAAATGAAATGAGAATTAATGTTATCACTATGGCTATAATGAATATTCTTATTAATTCGCCTTTAAGATATGGGTAATTCAAAGATGTGATTGAAGTTCCCGACGTTTTTGTTGATGTGTCCTTTACATTGTATGTAGATACACTACTCGCATTTTCTGGTTTCTTTGCATTGACTATATTGCCTGTTGAAGCTTTCATTGTAGGCCTAGAGTCTATGACGTTAGTAGTTCCGTTTTTTCGACGCTTTTTAAGTTGTGATTGCTTAGAAGCTCTGTTTTTGCCTTTATTTGGCATGATGGATACCCCTTTAAATGTATTATGTAATTTTAGACCTTGGATGCGCTTGCTCGTATTCTTCTCTAATAAATTCTTTTGTCAGATGTGTATAAATTTGTGTTGTTGCAATATTAGCATGCCCCAGTAATTCTTGAACATGGCGAATAGGTGCTCCTCCTAACAATAAGTGAGTCGCAAAGCTATGCCTTAAAGTATGCGGAGTCATCTCATCGGACATTTTATTTATAGAAGCATATTTTTTAATAATCAACCAAAAACTTTGCCTTGTTAAGCGTGCCCCTCGAAGATTGATGAATAATGCTTTTTCTGAATTGTGATTTTTATATTTATCTCTGAAAATTTTAAAATATTCTTGTATTGATACTTTTGCTTGATTATGAAAAGGCACTATTCTTTCTTTTTTACCTTTTCCGAAACTACGTACTTTTTGAGTTGTCAGATCAATGTCTCCTATATCTAAGTTAACTAATTCTGAAACTCTCAAACCACTAGCATATGTGAGTTGTAACATAGCTTGATCTCTAAAAGATGTTGGGGAATTTGAAATCGCTAAAGGGGTTGTGACTAATTGTAAAGCTTGAGAGATTGAGAGCACTCTTGGTAAATGGGTTTCTAATTTATATGTTCGAATATCTTGAGACGGGTCTGAGTTAATGATATCGTCTTGATGTAGGAAACTGAAGAAAGATCGGATAGTGGCTAATTTCCTAGATTTCGTAGCTGATTTCATTTGCAACATACTTGGTTGTTGAATGAATGCATAAATATCTTCAAGGAACACATTATTCCAAGAACTTTTGTTTTTAGAAATAAAAGTTGCAAATTGAAGTAAATCTGTTTTGTAAGAAGCGATGGTATTACTAGATGCCGCTCTTTCTACAGATAGATAGTCTAAGAATTGTTCGATGGCATCTAGTAATTTTGAATTGCTTAGATTTGATTTATTTGTATTATTGAATATTTCCATATATCAATAATATCTTGACATACCAGCAAGTAAAGATACTATTCTATATAAGTTTATTAAAAAATGAGGCTTTTGAAAATCATGATAGAAATTGACGCTACTCCTTTTTTATTCCAATTTGGCTCTTTAGCCTTGAGTTGGCACGGACTTTTTAGTTTTATAGGTGTGGGAGCAGCTGTTTTTTTGGTTGGACGCTGGGCTAATTTTCGAGATATAGATCCGGATGATATCTATTCAATAGCAGTTTGGGCTATCTTAGGTGGAATTATAGGGGCAAGGTTAGTACACGTAATAGATAACTTAAATATATATGCTGAAAACCCGATACAAATATTTGAAGTTTGGAAAGGCGGCATAGGACTTTGGGGAGGGCTTTTAGGAGGTTTCTTTGGAGGAGCAATTTATTGTAAGATCATGGATTACCCTATAGGTATTATTGCTGACCTTACCGCACCTGCAATGATTTTTGCTCAATCGATTGGTCGATTAGGAGATATTGTTAACGGGGAGCATTGTGCGAATTATACAAATCAGTTTTTCGGATATGTATGGACAGACCCAACAAGTGCAGCTGCTTATTGTTTAAATGGATTAGGAACATCGGTGCAACCTGTGATTTTCTATGAAATTTTAGGAAATTTTTTAATTCTATTGATTATTTGGAATCTTAGAAATCGATTGAAACCTGCGGGTATGTTATTTGCTTTGTATTTAACTCTTTATTCAATATTAAGATTTGCGATCCAATTTTTTAGAGAAGATGGTATATGGTTTTTCAGTATGCAAGAGGCACACTTTATTGCTATTAGTGTATTAGTCATAACAATACCAGTATTGGCTATTTGGGCGAGACTTGGCAATCCAGAAATTTTAAAAAAAGAGTTTTCTGATTTAGCCCCTAAATTAAGTAGAGCTGAACGACGTAGAAGATCTTCTAAGGACAACTAATATAGGTCCCATTTTATATTTCGTCTAAAAGCTGTCATCTAAATTCAATTCTTGAAATTTTAGAATAGTTCCTTATAATTCAAAATTCATATTTATTTGATTGCATATTTATTTTATTTTTTTATAAGACACATTTTTGCAATTTGAGTTAATGCATTCCATTGAATCTCGTTTATAGAAATCCTTCTATCTATTTCTATACTGAACCCAGAAAAACTTCCATGTAAACTTCTGATTTTAATGTTACCTAACTTAAATGCGAGCATATTAATTTCATGTTCTACGCTGAATTCATCGGCCAATCTATTGCCTTTAATAAAACCGTCTCCTTTGCCTACAGATTTCCAAATAACCGATTTGACCTTACCAAATATAGGGAAAGTTTTTTTTCTTATAGACTTAACTTCTAAATAATGGTCTTCAGATATTGTTTCATCTAATGGAATAGCAAAATGGTGCCACCATTTGGGAGGAGAATCTTTAGATCTATCTTTTTTAATGGTGTTCACGTATTTAATGGGTGAATCCGAATTAATGTTTATCACACCTAAACTTCTCAGATACCAAGGATTATTCAACTTGTCTTCAGGAATACCCCTTTCCGCGAGCTGGCAATCAAGTCCTATATTTAGCAAATTCACATATAAATGATCTCTTGTTTTGTCACGCATGCTTGTAGAATTTAGCGAATGCTCAAGAGGAGTTTTTTCTATTTTCGTACCGCAATAAGTGCAAAATTGTTGGCTTACTAAATTTTTTTGTTTGCACTTATGACATTCCATTATCCCACCTATAAAATTTAAATTACTACATAATCTATAATATTATATTGTTTTTTAGATTTAATATATTGGCTGTTATTTCTATAACTCTTTCATCTAATAGCTTATTTAAATAAATGCGCTTTAACATTATGAGAAGCAATTGATCTCAAAAATATCTGATATATTAGTTGAATCCCTTATTCAAATTGTAACGCTTACTCGTTCGATGGTTTAAAGTCGTCTATTGTCAACTGAATTGTTTTTTTCCCATTCCAAGAATTTATCTTTGCTGTGTAGGCAATGTCTAACATGTTTTTTGTTTCGTTAATTCTATTCCCTTGCCTGAAGGCGATTGCCTCATAAACATTTTGATTATGTGAAATACTTAATTTCAAATGGCTGCCACTTCGGCCAACTTTTTTTGCACTTACGACAGTTACGTTTTTTGTTATAAATTTTGGAGTAGAATTACCGTTTCCGTACGGCTCAAGAGAACTTAGGAAATGCATAGTTTCTTGATTTAACCAATTAGGAGTTATTTCAGCGTCAATTAGCAATTCGGGTCCCTTAGGAACTGCCTCTAAGATTTCATTAGAAATCGAAGAAATTATTTCTCTAAAACGTTTGAGATTCTCTCTTTTTATTGTAAATCCGGCTGCCATTGAATGACCTCCGAATTGTTCAAATATATCTCCACATGACTGTAATGCTTCTATCATATTAAATTCCGGGATGCTGCGGGCACTTGAGCGTAGCAGATTGCCTTGCCCCGATACTGCGATAGCAGGTCTGTAATATGCTTCCGCTAACTGCCCTGCTACCAACCCTAATATCCCAGGTGTCCAATTGGGTTTGCCTGCGAATAATATATTAGTTTCACCGTTATGTTTGCTGGCTTCTACTTGATTATTAGCTTCAAGCATAGCTTTTTCTGTTATTAATTGACGTTGCTTATTTAACTTGTCTAAATGTTTAGCTATTTGATCGGCTTGAGATTTGGATGAACTTAATAATAATTGTAAACTTGTATTGGCATGTTCAAGTCTACTGGCAACATTTAATCTAGGGATGATTCCAAATGAAAGATCTTCAGTTGTTAACTCTTTCTTGGATAAATTACCTTGATTAATTAGAGCATCAATACCCAATATTTCTGTATTGCGCATAACATCTATACCTTTGTGAACGATATATCTGTTTTCACTTTCCATTAGACCTACGTCAGACAATGTTCCGAGAGCGCAAAAGGCATAAATCTCTTCTGGGATTTCTTTTTTATATGAATCATAAAGGGCTTCAATAACTTTGAAAGCTACTCCTACCCCAGTAAGATCTTTAAAAGGGTATTTTGAGTTTTCCAAATGAGCATTTACTATGCCTACTGCATCGGGGAATTTTTCTAACGGTATATGATGGTCAGTAACAATAGTATCTATTCCAGATTTATTCGCTAATGCGATTTCATTTATTGATGTCACCCCACAATCAACAGTCACCATTAAGGTGACATTTTTAGTTATAAAATAATCAATAGCTTTTAAACTTACTCCATGGCCTTCACTAGTTCTATGAGGTACGTAAGGAATAACAGTACCTCCGAGAAACTGAATACTTTTGGTTAATAAGGCAGTCCCGGATAGGCCATCGGTATCAAAATCTCCAAAAACTCCAATTATTTCATTCGTTTTTAATGCTATTGTCAATCTGTTTATGACTTTTCCCATGTCAGGTAATAAGTATGGGTCATGTAAATCAGTCTCAAGAGGAGTTATAAAGTCAGTTGCTTCAGTTTTAGAAAACAATCCGCGATTAAATAATATAGTGGATTCTACAGGGGGCATGCCTATCTGATCTATTATAGATTGTGGAGCTTTTGGTTTTATTGACCACCTAGAATACTTCACAAGCTTTATATTATATTTTTAAATACTAGAGAAGCATTATGTCCTCCAAACCCAAATGAATTACTCATCGCATAATTTAGAGATTTCATTGTTTTTGTGTTTGGAGTGTAATCAAGGTCACAGTCGGGATCAGGACTTTGATAGTTAATTGTTGGAGGGATAGTAGATTTTTCTAAAGCCATAACTGAAATAACTGACTCTAAAGCTCCGCTTGCTCCCAATAGATGCCCTGTCATAGATTTAGTAGAACTAATTGAAATTTTATAAGCGTGATCATCGAATACAGATTTCATCGCCATTGTTTCAAACTTATCATTAAGTGGAGTTGATGTGCCGTGGGCATTTATATAATCAATTTGCTCAGGATTAATTTGAGATTGGGTTATGGCTTTATTCATAGCTCGAGCACCACCTTCTCCGCCAGGACCCGGTTGAGTAATATGATATGCATCTGCAGTAGATCCATATCCGACCATTTCAGATATTGGTGTTGCCCCATGTCGTTTCATAGAAGTTTCATTTTCTAATATTATTACTCCAGCTCCCTCGCCTAATACAAACCCATCTCGTTTTGAATCAAACGGTCTGGAGGCTTGTTGGGGATCCTCATTTCTTTTTGATAAGGCTTGACATGAGTTGAAGCCAGCTACCCCTATTGGGCATATTGCAGCTTCAGAGCCCCCTGTAATGGCAGCGTCGACATCACCTCGTCTAATAGCTTCAAAAGCCATCCCAATTGAATCAGCGCCACTTGCACAGGCAGAAACGGTACTGTAGTTTGCTCCTTTTGCTCCAGTTAACATTGCTACTTGACCTGATGCCATATCGGGGAGCATCATGGGAACTAAAAATGGACTGATCCGCTTTGGTCCTTTCTCGGCTAATACATTGATTTGATCAGATAATGTTATTATTCCACCTATTCCACTGGCTATCATTACAGAAGTCCGTTCAGCTGTTATTTCATTTATTATTAAGCCACTATTTTCTAAAGCTTCTAATGCGGCAGCGGCGGCGAGTTGTACAAATCTATCCATTCTTTTAGATTCTTTGCGCCCAACATACGATGTGGGATCGAAGTTTTTGACTTCTGCCGCGATAGTGGTTTCAAATAATGATGCATCAAATGAATTTATATAATCTATACCTGATTTTCCTTCAATTAAACCTGCCCATGTTTCATTAGAATTAAGGCCTAGAGGGCTTATTGCTCCATAACCAGTAATAAAAACTCGTTCTGTCATCCTAATATGCTCCATAAATTACCAAATTGTAAATATAGGTTTTACCTATATGGGTACCATCATATATTTGCAAACAATAAATTACCATATATTTCCAATTAAATAATGACCATCTGTCTAAGTATGGGCTTCTTCTAAATGTTTTATGAAGTCCACATACATTTTATTAGTTTCAGGTCTTTCCGCATTTTTAAGATATGCTTCTTTGGATTCAAAAACAGGTACGCAAGCCATTTTTATTGATGGTCCAGATTCATTAAAAGCCATACAAGTTCCCTTGGTGCTTTGTTAGTATTTTTGAAAAAATCTACTATTTGATCTTCATGCCTTTTTTTAACGTTTAGAGTAACAATTGGTCCATATATGTATTATCCTCCATAATATACGAAAAATATTTAAAATATATTGCATTATAGAAATCGACCGTCGTTGGGTTGTAAATGTAAGATGTATAACGTAATTATCTAGAATACAATTATTGAAACATAAGACTACTCTATGCATAGAGTAGATATATTGGGATATAAGCTAAATTATAATATGGTTAAGACTCAAGCAAATTTATCAGTATTTATTGAAACTCATGGGTGTAAATTAAACCAAGCGGATGCTATGAAACTTGCGAATGAATTTCAAGATTCCGGATTTACAGTATCAGATACAAGTACTAAAGCAGATGTTTATATTTTAAATACTTGTACTGTTACGCATGTTGCTGACAGTAAAGCTAGGCATTCAGTACGCTCTTTTAAGAAGCAAAACAGCAATGCTAAGGTGATTGTGACGGGATGTTATGCCGAAAGGGCGCAAAGAGAATTAGAATTGATGCCAGAAATCGACATAGTGATGGGTAATATGAAGAAGAAAGACATTGTTGAAACTGTCATTGATGAATTCAATTATAATTATTTAACTATAGATACTAATGATTCAAGAGGGTTCAGTTCATCTCGTACAAGGGCAATGTTAAAAATCCAAGAAGGATGCAACCAAATTTGTTCATATTGTATTGTCCCTAAGGTTAGAGGAAGAGAGAAAAGTATTTCTTTAGATGATTTGGTGTCTAATATCAATTCATTTACTGATATTGGATTTAAAGAAGTCGTTTTAACCGGAACTCAATTAGGTAGCTATGGATTTGATCTTGAAGGAATAGATCTTACAAAAATGATATCGGGGATACTAGAAAACACAGATATTGAAAGGTTACGTATTTCATCTTTGCAACCGCAGGAATTAACTCAAGAATTGATATCTTTATGGGAAGATGACAGACTCTGTCCACATTTTCATATACCACTACAGAGCGGGAACGATTATATTCTAGGTAAAATGCGTAGGAAATATACCTCTAGAATGTACCTAGAAGCAGTAGAGAATGTTAGGAATTCAGTTGAAAATGTTTCAATTACCACAGATGTTATTGTAGGTTTTCCTGGAGAAACGCAAGCTTATTATGAAGACACAAGAAGAATATGTGAAATGGTAGGATTCGCAGACATGCATGTGTTTAAATTTTCTAGCAGGCCAGGAACGTCAGCAGCTTATTACCAAGATGATGTTGTTCCAAAAGTGAAAAATGAACGGTCTGCAGAATTGATAAGTATAGGTCAGGATTCGTTTGCGAAATTTAGACAATCTTACCATGGTAAGAAAATGAATGTGTTATGGGAAACAACTGAAAAGAATATTGTAAAAGGATCTTTTTATTCAGGTCTTACAAGTAATTACATAAGGGTGACGTCAAATAAAGTTAAAAAAGAGAATTCGTTGGAATCTGTTACGCTTATGTTTAATACAAAAGATCCTTATGGGTCAATGGATATAAACTAATAGTTCAAAGTTCTTTTGGTAACAAATGGGGTTTTCCGTTCCGTTCCTCTACATAACCTGACCGCTGATTCTGTCCGTGAGAAAATACGATAATCCACCCATCTTTCATTATCATATCAAGCAGTTCTTTTTTTTGAATTAATGTGTCATTAGGGAATTCGTCTACAGCAGATATACATTGAAGTTGAAGATGATAAGGCGTAGGGATCAAGTCTCCTGCGAACACTAATTTTTCGCTTCCAAGATTTACAAAAACAATTTGATGGCCTTTTGAAGGACCTCCAGTCATTTTTACTTGCACACTACTTGTTATGGCATTATCCCCCTTTACAAGCTCTAGTTGTCCAGATTCTTCTAAAGGTAAGAAATCTTCATTGAAAAAAGTGGAATGATATCTTTCACTCGGATTTATTGCATTTTCCCAAGAATCTTCTTGGATTATGTAACGAGCATTGGGATATATAGGCACAGCATCTCCAGAGCTACTCAATTTGGTACAACCACCAGAATGATCAAAATGTAAATGAGTGAGTACAACTATATCTATATCTCGTGCATTTAAACCTAAACTTTTCATATTACGAGCAAGTTTATTGCCATTAATGTGATGAGTTTCTTTTAGGCGATCTATTCTTTTATTGCCTGCACCCGTGTCTACCAGTATATTAGCTTCAGGAGTTTTTATAAGCATGCTGTTCATGCCAATTCGAATTCTGTTACGCCGATCTGGTTTTATTTGAGTTTCCCATTCAATGCGTGGAACTTGCCCGAATGCTGTTCCCCCATCAACCATCAAGGTTCCATCACTTACCAAATCAACGGAATTTTCACCATTATTCATAGGTTTCCTCGAAGTAACTGTAAAAGCTTATTCACTTAATTAACCTAATAGGTTGAGGGATTATAGTCAATTAGAAACAAGAGTATTTTTCGCCAAACACTTAAAGTTAAGTTGTTATGTTCTTTGTTATGTGATAACGTCATTGCACTGTAAAAATCCATATTATGGAGATAATAAATTAATGCAAGAAAGCCGGTCGGCCCAATGGACTTTTATTACGAATCATGGGCTTGTTTTGAGTTATATATCTCATAACCCAACTAGCACAGCTAGGGAGATTGCAAATTATATTGGAGTGACTGAACGGACTACTCATAAAATAATTGCAGACCTAGAAGAAGCGGGTTACATAGGTCGGGAGAAAATAGGGCGTAGGAATCTTTATAGTGTTGACCCCCAATTACCACTTCGGCATCATACAAAAACAGATATCATGGTTGAGGATTTGTTGGAGTCACTTACTCCTGAACTATCTTAGCTTAATATCTTTCCAGCATTAAATTTTTCCGTTGATTATTTTATTGATTAAATGCTAAACTTTTAACTCATTATGGTGGGCGTGGCCAAGTTGGTTAAGGCGCCAGGTTGTGGCCCTGGAGATCGAGGGTTCAAATCCCTTCGCTCACCCCATGTTAAATCCGAAATCATTTTTTATTCCAGACGTGACCATCTTTAATAGTTAATCGAGGAGCTATTCGATTGGTTGCAGTAATTTCGTATTTTTCCCCATCAGAGTAGTTGAATTCGCCAGATTCTATTTCAATTATTGACGCATCACCTATTGCTCCAACTTTTAATGTACCAAGATTACCTTCCTGCCTAATAGCTTTCGCGGAGGTTTTTGTACTACATTCAATTACTTCCTCTAATGACATTCCCAAGGCCATATAAAGCGACATAACTTCAGGTAGTGTGTATATGATTTCAGCGCCTGGCCTTATTTTTGTTATATCACTACTCAATGTGGAAGGTAAGATGTTTTGTTCAATAGCTGATTTAGATAAATTGATACCAAAATTTTTTCTGTCGGCTCCTATGTCAAATATAATTCCTTTATCCTTAGCTTCTTTTACTTCTGACCGGATATATCCTTTTTCATCAAGTATATTATTGTCTGCACTATGGAATATATGAGTGACTATGTCTCCAGGCTTTAAGTATTCAAAAATTTTTGATAGAGGAATAGGGACTCTTGCGACATGGACCATTATAAATGTGTCAGTAGCATCGGCTACTGTTCGTGCCCTTTCTAATGCAGGAATAACATTGGCCTCACCACTCACATCATGGTCAAGTCGAATTTTGACCCCTAGTACTATATTAGGATTATCCTTAATACATCGGATTGCTTCTTCCACTTGGGCAAAGCGTAAATCTTGTAGTTCACCTACGCGTTCAGGGTTTAACATAGTTGATGGCCCACCGCTAATACCTATGGTTGGCCCAAATGTTTCCCCAATATTTCTTTTGGAAGCCATCATTCCTAATGCAGATAAATTAACTAGAGCCATTATTCGTGTTTGTTGTTGCTCTATAATGAATTCTTTAAATCCATCGAAATGAGTCCACCCTGAGCTTCCGGCATCCATGGTAGTAGTTACCCCATTAGGCAAACAAACAGAATCTGCTACTGCTGAAAAAGGAACGATATGTTCAAAATAATGCCCATGTATGTCAATTAAGCCAGGAGTGACAATATTTCCTGTAATGTCGACAATTGATTTCGAATCAATTTCAGGGATACTTTTTGAGATTGCTGCTACTTTTCCTTTTGAGAAGGCAACATCGTTAAGAGCGTTGATATTTTGTGTTGGGTCTAAAACTATTCCATTTTTCAGTAAAAGATCATATTTAAACGGCATTTCCAACTCCTTCTGATAAAATGGTTCTATACATATAGATTTAAATTAATCTATATTTGGATATTAACATGACATATATTCCAGACACAGTATTTGATTCGTTACCTATAAAATTATTAACTGTTTTTTTGACGGCAAACCCGAAT
>Ga0114999_10003753_pt1 | contig 18833 bp, 16 predicted proteins | sample ArcticOcean_MG_C_3_FD_89820 | JGI IMG/M metagenome (GOLD analysis project Ga0114999, IMG submission 89820) | Marine microbial communities from western Arctic Ocean - ArcticOcean_MG_CB8_126 | ecosystem: Environmental > Aquatic > Marine > Oceanic | place: Arctic Ocean: Canada Basin | collected...
CAATGCTGCCGCTCTCGGCGTACAGGCCGTTAACCCTGACGCGCGAATCGAGATCCTGTGGACGAATTCGTGGTACGACCCCGACCTCGAAAGAGACGCGGCTCGCACCCTCGCAGAGGCCGGCGTCGACGTCATCATCAGCGACCTCAGCTCGCCAGGGATACCGTCGTTCGCAGACCGCGAGGGTCTGTTGATGCTGGGCTACGACCAAGACCTTGCAGACGTCAACACCCAGTCCTGGGCCGGCGGCTTCCATATCAACTGGGATGCGTACTACCAGAAGGCCGTCGAGGACATGATCGCCGGCAACTGGCAGTCCGAACTCTATTACGGGGGCATCGCTGAAGGCATGCTCACCGAGGCTACGTACGGCCCCAGTGTCACTCAGGAAATTCTCGACGCTATCGAGCAGAAGAAGGCGGAGCTGATCAGTGGAAGCTTCTCCGTGTTCGCGGGACCGCTCAGCGACAACGAAGGAACCGAGCGTGTGGCTGCTGGAGAAACCTTGAACGTCCTGGATGTTCAAGCCTGTTGCGAATGGCTGGTGTCGTTCCTGGAAGGGGCGACCCTGCCGGGATAGCGAGAGTCCTCGATTGACCGGCCAAGTCTCGCCTGAGGCACCGCGGTCTGAGGGCAACTTACGTGATCGGCTGTAGGCGCGTCGTGCGGACGCATCTGGTCTGATCGTACGATGAGCGGGGTAGTCGCCTGGGTCCGCTCGATTCGGATCGAGCCGCGGCCGCGCCAATCGGCACTGTTCAAGCTGCTGTTGTTGCTCGGCGTCCTATCCGCAGCTTTCGTCGCCGGCGGGCTGCTGCTCGCCGTCAGCGGTTTCGACGCGGTGCCTGCGATGCGCTTGATGATCACCAGCGGCGTCGATTCCGAGCTAGCCGTGCGCTCGACACTGATTCTCGCAACGCCGCTCATACTCACCGCTCTCGCCGCTGCGATCTCCTTCAAAATGGTGATCTGGAATATCGGAGCTGAGGGCCATCTCTACCTCGGTGCCATCGGTGCGTCCGGAATCGCCATCCTGTTTGTAGACGGTTGGCCGACGTGGATCGCAGTTTCAGTGGTGCTCATCAGTGGCGCCTTGGGCGGAGGATTGCTCGCGTTGCTTGCGGCCGTGCCGCGAGCTTTGTTCGGCACGGACGAGGTCACTTCTACCCTGATGCTGAACTTCATCGCCCTGTTCTTCATGAACTATTTGGTCCTCGGCAGCAGGGGCCTTTGGAGAGATCTCGAACGGCCGAACTTTCCGACCGGCGAGCCAATACCCGAAGCAGCCGAACTTCCGCTGTTGTGGGGGTCGGGCCGTCGCGGCCTCCACATCGGTTTCCTGATAGCTGCAGTCGTCGCTCTTGCTCTGTGGGCCGTCATCCGGTCTACCCCGTGGGGCTTCGAGCTACGCGCAATCGGCGATTCCAGGAGGGCGGCACTCTACGCGGGGATGAACGTCAAGCGGAAGATCATCTCGGTCCTTTTCATATCCGGCGCCCTTGCCGGGCTGGCAGGCGCAATCGAGGTGACCGGTGTGCTGCGCGCGCTCGAACCCGGGGCGTTAGCGATAGGTCTGGGCTACACCGGCATCGTCGTTGCTGCCCTGGCGCGCCTCAATCTGCTCGCAATCGTGCCGGTTGGCATCGTCGTCGCCTCCATCACGAACTCGGGCCAGTCGCTGCAAACCCTTGGCATTCCCAACTCGGTGGTGGTCGCCTTTCAAGGCATCCTCCTGCTCGCAGCTGCGGCAGGACAGTTCTTCGCGATCTATCAGCTCCGTGTTGTCGACCGCTCCGCCGTAGCTCTCGAAGGGACCTCGGCGTGAACGACACCGTTTTGATCCTGTCGACCGTGGCCGCCATCGCATCGGGCACGACGCTCGTACTGGTATCGGTCGGTGAGATCCTGGCCGAGCGGGCCGGAGTCATGAATCTGAGCCTCGAAGGAATGGTCTTGATGGGGGCCGTCACAGGGTTCTGGGGTGCTTCGGCAACCGACAATCCATGGATCGGTTTAGTTGTTGCAATGATCGTCGGTGTGGCGGTTTCGTTTGTTCATGCGGTTCTGGCGGTGAGCTTCCGAGTCAACCAGATCGTGTCAGGTCTCGCTTTGTTCATCCTCGGTACGGGGCTCTCTGCCTATATCGGCGAAATCGGCGACACGCCGCTGATACGCCGGCCGCCGCCACGAGACCTTGGTTCTGTTTTCCCCGAGGCCATTACTGACCTGCCGGTTGTGGGGCCCGTGTTGTTTGGCCACGATGCTCTTGTCTATATCTCGTGGCTGCTGGTCGCCGGGGCCAGCTTCTACCTGTTCAGGACCCGGCGCGGTCTCGCGGCCAGGGCTGTGGGCGAGGATCCGGCCACGGCCGATGCCGCCGGCGTCTCCGTGGCGCTGACTCGCTACGTGCACGTGCTCGCCGGGGGTGCTCTCGCAGGGCTAGCCGGTGGATACTTATCGGTGGTCCTGATCGGGGCATGGCAGCAGGGATTCTCAGGGGGTCTCGGTTGGATCGCGTTCGCCATGGTGGCATTCTCCGGATGGAGGCCATGGAGAGCGCTGTTCGCGTCTTACATCTTCGGAGGCCTCTCCAGCCTCGGATTGACCTTTCAGCTCCTTGACGTCCCTATACCATCCGATTTTCTGCTGATGATGCCGTTCGTTTTCACCTTCCTGGCCCTCGTCCTCATCACGAGCAACCCGAGACTCTCCAGAAAGCTGGGTGCACCCGCGGCGCTGTCGATTCCGTTCCGGCGAGAGAGTCGCTGACAAGTCCTCCCCGACACCGCGATCGGCGAAGACCACGTGCATGGAGGTGCCGCGCCGCGAGCGCGGCACGGAACAGCACTACAACCTACGGAAGATAGGAGCCGGCGTGATCGATTGTTCGCAACAACCGGCGGTAAGTCATCGCACCTGCGTCTGGCACCTTGAGGTGCAGCTCGTCTCGTAGGTCGAGCGGTATCTCTTCGGGTCGCTGCGACTCGACGATCGCCTTGTCCTGAGCCAGAACAAAGCGCTGAAAGTCGGCGATCTCCTTGTCGCTGTCGCCGAATGAGTGGTTTCGTGCACGCCACACGAACACTCGGGTCCGATCCGAAGAGATTGGACACACGACCAACGATATCCAGTCGAGTTCGCCCGGCCGACCACCCCAGCCACCCTCGATGTGCGAGGTGAAGGGCACATGCAGCTCGTAGGAGTAGTACGAGTGCACTCCTGCACCCTTGTCGGTCGCCTCATCGTGGTCCGTCGGCATGGGAGGCCATATTGTGTATCTAAAGCTCGACTCGTCGGACTCGACGTCGTATTGGGGCGTGACCGTGTTATCACGAGTACCGAGGAGCCCGTCGTGCACCCAGGCGAAATGGGACACATCGAGAAAGTTCTCCACCGCCCTACCTGCGGACGTCGACCAAATATCGTCGTACACCAGCATTGTCCGGTAGCGGTCCGGGTCCCACAAGCCCTCCGGGAACGGCGGGATAGGCGCAATCGGATCGTCGAGGCACACCCACACGAGGCCATAGGCCTCTTGTGCCCTGTAAGCGGTGGTTCGTGCCTTGGTCGGGATTGCGGAGCCTTCCACCAGGGAAGGCATGTTGATCACCTGACCTGTCGAGTCATACTGCCACCCGTGATAGGCGCAGGTGATGGTTCCATCATCGACCCAGCCCAGCGATAGAGCCGTTCCGCGATGAATACACAGATCCTTCAGCGCGATGATCCCGGATTCGGTCCGGAAAAGCACGACCTTCTCATCGAGCAACCGCACAGCGGCGAGTTGATTCGTTACCTCATCCGTAGTTGCTACGGCATGCCAGTAGTTGCGGAGCGTCGTTACCAAAGTGCATCCCCCTGGATCCGATCGGGAAACCAAACGACGTCATCGACCGTACCACCATCGCAGACACGACCCGCAACGGTGTGAGTACCGCAAGAGCATCGGCCCATCACGCAAGAAGGTGGACGCGGGCTGCTCAAGGTGCGAGCACGCTGGCGCCGAGCCCTCTTTCCGCCAGCAGCCTGCGCAATGCAATCGCCGGGGCATCGACCCCCTTGATATGGAGTTCGGCCGTGATATCGAGTGGCAACTCCTCCGGCCGTTGTGCCTCCACGATCGGCTGATCCTGCATCGCCACCGTCTGTTGGGTTGATCGGTACTTCTCGTCGGACTCCGGATCGAGGTCGTAGTTACGAGTAATCCAGGTGTAGCGCCGCGTCCGCGTTCTCTCCAACGGCTGGAGAACAATGTCGAACCGGTAATGGGCCTCCGGGGCGTTTTCTCGATCCATGGCCCCCTCGGCTCCGTGAGCCACCCTCTCGGTCGGGCGATAACCGGACTCGGTTACCGTGAACCAGAAAGGCAATTTGAACCGGTAGAAGATGCCCTCCCGGACCCAACCGTCTTCGTTCGACTCGTCCCGTATCTCCGTCTCGACGACATAGTTGAAGCCCTCTTCCTCCGTCGTCAACGGACTTGTGTAGACCAACGGCCTCTCGGGGTCACCCAACAGGCCGGTGTGAACCCAGGCGAAGTGGCCGGCATCGAGAAAGTTCTCCATCATGCGACCCGCCGTGGCATCCCATTCGAAAGCGGGCAAGAAGATGGTCCGGCAGCTCGGATCGTCCCATTCGGGCATATCGCCCGGCTCGCCGACCGGATCTCCGATGGACCCCCAGATGACACCAAATCGCTCGACCGTGGGATAGGTCACCACCCTTGCCTTTGCCGGTATGGCGGCATCCGGCTCGCGTTGTGGTATCCGCACACAAGCTCCCGACCGGTCATATTCCCAGCCGTGGTAAGCGCACCTCAGCGTGGACCCGTCCACCGACCCCCTGGACAGCGGACTGCCCCTGTGGATACACAAGTCCTGGAAAACCACGGGCTCTCCCTCGAGCCTCACCACTGCGAGCCGCTCTCCATGAAGACTCGTACCGAAGGGCTTGTCGGTGACTTCCGAAGACATCGCGACGGGATACCAGTAGTCGCGTGGCGCGGGGTGGCTGCCGCGGGAGGGTTGCCCGTCATTCGAATTCGTCAAACGTCGTCCTTCTCGCCCGGTCCTCGAAGATGTCCCAGGATCGTAGCCAGGTCCGCTGATTCACAAGGCATCGACCGAAGGCTGGGCGCACCAGTTAAGACTCAACACTGCCGCGCTTCGAAGAGGAGAACAAGCCGGGAACCAGAGTCCGGGCAGGGCTGGGTTTCGAGTCCCAAGGTACACTCCATGCCCCAAGGGAATGCATCAAATAGCGGGCGGCCATATCGGCCGAATGAGGCTGCAGAATGAAAAGAGACTCTCCATGAGCGGTGCCGCGGTGCCATCAGAACACACTTCGGGACAGGGGGGGTCGGCAGCCAACGAACTCGATCAGGCCGGCGAGGAACGCCTCTACCGGGCGATGCGCCACTTCTGGCATCCCGTGATGTATGCGGACGACCTCGTCGACAAACCCGAAGCTGTCGTCCTCCTCGGCGAACAGCTTGTCCTGGCCCGGCTCGGTGGTGAGGTCCGTTGCTTCTCCGATCTCTGTGTTCATCGCGGTACCCCGTTGTCGATCGGTTCGATAGACGGGGACCAACTGAGGTGCGCCTACCACGGTTGGACCTACGGCACCGATGGAGTGTGCACGGCGATTCCTTCGAGATTCGGTGCCCGTATCCCCAGCCGCGCCCGGCTCAGTGTGTATCAGGTGGCGGAGCGACACGGGTTGATATGGGTCTGTCTCGAGGATCCGGTGTTTCCTTTGCCCGAGTTTCCCGAGGAGGACATGGACCGGTTCAGGATTACGCGGGCGCCGGCATACGACTGGGAAACGAGTACCCACCGCAGAATCGAGAACTACATCGACGTCTCTCACTTCGCGTGGATACACGACGGCGTGCTTGGAGATCACAACCAGCCCGAGGTCAATGACTACGAAGTCGCCCGCCACGGCGGGGAGCTTCGCTACGTGTACCAGGGTCAAGAGGAATCCGCCGATATTCTCAAGAACGAGGGACTACTGGATTCCGAAGAGTCGTTCGTGTCCGAACTGCAGTACCGCATATTCATGCCCGGAACGGTGCTCCTTCAGCAGCCCATGCCGAACGGCCACGGTTACGCTCTGTTCTTCGGCACATGCCCTATCGGTCCGAAGACGACCAGAAACTTCACCTTCCTGGCCAGGGACTACGACCTCGACGACCCGGAAGCGGCTGATCAAAAGATGCTGGAATACAACGACCTGGTCGTCAATCAGGACCATCCGGTAGTCGTAGCGCAGCGTCCCGAAGAACTGCCGTTCGACCTCACGGCGGAGCTGCACATCCGCGGGGTGGACCGCGTTTCCATCGAGTACCGGCAGTGGCTCATCCAGTTAACGAATGAGCTCGTTCCGGCCTAGCTCGGCGGGCACGGCCCGCCCGAAACGTCGATCCCCATGACCATCTGCGCAGCCGGAGACGGCCCTATTTGTCTCTCCGGCTGATCGCCTCAAGCACCTTCTCAGGGCTCAACGGCAATGACGTGATCGGCACACCGATGGCGTCATAGACCGCCGAGGCAATGGCCGCAGCCGGTGAACTGACACCGCTTTCGCCGATACCTTTGATCTCGAGCGGATAGGTGGGATCGCGGCTCTCAATACTGAAGAGCTTGTCGAGTACCGGAACCTGGGGAGCCGTCGGGACCTGATAGTCGGCCATCGACGCATTGAGCACGACCCCGTTGTCGTCGATGAGGAGATCCTCACCCAATGCGTACCCGATGCCTTGCGCAATCCCACCCTGAACCTGGCCGTCGAGCATGTCCGGATGGAGCACCCTGCCTACGTCCTCGACCGACGACCAGTCCGTGACGGTGATCTTGCCGGTTTCCGGGTCCACCTCGATAACCGCCACGGTTGCAGAACACGTCTAGTTACCGGCGAAATTGCCGTATCCGTTGGCATCCGGCACCTCGGACGGAGTGTCGTGCGTCTCCGTCGCCACCAGGGCACTCACCTGGGTGTCGCCGGGCAGCGAGCCCTTGGCGAGATGTGTCCTAGCGGCGAGTTCCGCAATGCTCTTGCCGATGTCGGTGCCTTTGACCCGGACGCGGTGCTCGCTGGAATCCACCTCGAGGTCATCAACATGAACCTCGAGGTCTGCGGCGGCAATCTCGAATAGCTGGTCACGGATCCTCGTGGCTGCTTTGAACAGCGCCGTGCCCTGTACGACCATCGTGCGGCTGGCGAACGTGCCAAGGCCGTAGGGACTGGTCGCCGTATCGGCAAGCGAAACGTCAATCTTGTCGGGAGGCACACCGAGCACATCAGCAACAATCTGTGAGAACACCGTGGCGTGACCCTGGCCCGAATCGGCGGCATCGGAGGTGACGAAGACGCTGCCATCGGGGTGCATGGTTACCGCACTCGAGGACATATCGGAGTCCCAGGCGTCCACCCAGCGGCAACCGCCTCCCCATTCGATCATGAGGGCCAGGCCAACACCGGTGTTCGGCCCTTTGTTGCGGTTCAACGCGTCCCAGCCGATTGCTTCGGTGGCAATGTCGATCGCCTCCTCGATGGGAAGCGTCTTCATGAGCAGTCCGTTGACATTGCGTTTAGGCAAACTCTCCTTTTTGATCACGTTCATGCGCCGGAACTCCACCCGGTCTATGCCAAGCCGTTCTGCGCACATGTCGAGCATCAGTTCGCGAGCAAACGTCGATTGCGGGTTACCGAATCCGCGAAATGCCCCCGACGGTGGCTTGTTCGTATACACGAGCACCGCCTCGAGGTCGATCGCTGCTATGTCATAAGGCCCGGCAGTCACCCAGGACGAAAGGCCGAGCACCGAGGCGCTTATTCCTGCGTACGCTCCGGCATCCTGGATGATCTTTTCCCTCCAGCCGAGGATTCTGCCCTCTTTGCTGAGAGCGACCTCGACCCGGCGATCCTGCGGATTCCGGCTAACCGTGCACGCGAATTCCTCCTGGCGCGACAACGCGATCTTGACGGGACGTCCTGTGCGCTTCGATCCGAAAATCGCCATGGCCTCGTTGGGGTTCAGACCAGTCTTGTGGCCGAAGGCCCCACCGACATATGGCTTGATGACCCGCACCTTGCTGGAGGGAAGCGAGAACACCCTCGCAACGGTGTCACGTAGTACGTGCGACTGTTGGGTTGACGACCACAACGTTATGAAATCGGCATCCAGGTCCCACGTCGCAACCGCGGCATGCGTCTCGAGAGGCATGGCGTGTTGCTTGGTCGTCTGGAACCGCTCGCTCATGACGACGTCCGCGTTCGCGAAGGCCGCGTCTATATCGCCATTTTTGGTGTTTTGGCGCGAGGCGATGTTTCCATCTACGTCGTCATACCCTTCGTGGATCAGCACCGCGTCGGCTTCCATCGCAAGCTCCGGATCCAGAAGCAGGGGCAGGTTTTCGTATTCGACCGTGATCCCGGCCAGAGCGGCTTCGGCGGCCTCTTCTGTCTCACCGATGACGACGGCTATCGGCTCGCCGACATAACGAACCTTTCCTTGCGCAAGAAGCGGCATCTCGAGTCGAGGCCCCGTCGACACGAGCGGCAGGTGCGCGACATCGTCCGGAACGATGACATCGAGAACGCCCTCCATTTCCCGCGCTCGCGATGCGTCTACCGACGTTATGAGCGCATGCCCGACCTGGCTCCTGTAGATCTTGCCGATAGCGAGGCGCGGCGGTTGCAGGTCGACGGTGTACTTCGCCCTCCCGGTCACGATGGCGCGGCCGTCACGGTTCGGAATCGACGTCCCAAGGAGACCAGAAGGGCCGCTTGCGGCGTCGCGAGTTTTCACATCTTTGACTGTCATGCGTTGTTCTCTCCCATGGTGGAGGCGGCGAGAATCATTGCGTCCGCTATCCGGTCATAGCCGGTGCATCTACAGATATTGCCTACGAGGCTCTCCCTGGCCGATTCCTGGTCGGGCTGGAATCCGGATTCGAGCAGGTAAACCATGGTCATCGCCATTCCCGGTGTACAGAATCCACACTGAAACCCGAACTCGTCGAGCAGGGCCTGTTGCACAGGGTGCAGGACATCGTCGGAATCTGCGAGGCCTTCGATCGTTCTCACCGATCTCCCATTGGCATCGGCAGCAAGGACCAAACACGACTTGACCACCTCGCCATCGAGATGGACCGAGCAACTGCCACACATCCCGTCGTCACAGGCACCCTTGGTACCGGTGAGTTCCAGGTCCTCGCGTAAAAAGTCTCGCAGCAGCGTGTTGACACCAATACGTTGTTTCACCGGACGCTCGTTGACCGACATCTGAATGTCTAGCTCACGCATCGACGCGCCCCTGCCCTAGTGCGTGACCCTCGCGCAATGCTCTGCCCAACGTCACCATGACCACCTTTTCCTTCCACGCCGCTCCGCCCCTAATGTCGGCCGCCGCGTACAAATCCGGCCTTGCAACGTCCTGTAGCAAACTTTCAAGGTCGCCCGAGTCGAAGTCGAATCCGACGAGTCCGGCCTCCACACCCGGCAACCGCTTGGGAAAAGCGTCGCCACCTCCAACGGCAACGGTCGCTGCCGAGCACCTCCCGTTGGAATCCCATTCGAGCCTGCAGGCCGCGACTGCCATCGGATATTCGCCCTCTCGGTAGGAAAACCGCTGATAGCCGATCGACGCGCCTTCCGGTTGTGGCGGGACTGCGACCCGCACCAGGAGCTCGTCCTCTGCTAGCTGTGTCTCGAACAATCCCACACTGAAGTCGTGCGAGTCGTACGTCTTCGCTCCGCGTGAGCTCAGCGCCTCGTACTGTGCTCCCAGCACCATCAAGGCGGTAGGGACATCTCCGCTCGGATCGCAGTGGGCCAACGCGCCCCCGACCGTGCCGAGGTTCCGGATGTGCACCGACCCGACGGATCCGGCCGATCGAGCCAGTAGCGGCAGGGCCGAACCAATCGCACCTTGGCTCAGTGTCTTGTAGCGCACCATGCTTCCGATAGACGAGGAACCATTGAGCTCGATATCACCCAGATCGGCGACATGGGACAGAGCAATGACTACGCCCGGCGCCAGCAACCGTTGCCGCATGAGCACGAGAAGAGACTGGCCCCCGGCCAGCAACTTCGCATCGGATCCGAATTCGGCGAGTAGCGAAACAGTCTCATCGACGGTCTCCGGAGCCTTGTAGTCAAAACTTTTCACGACTCACCTGTACATCGACCTCGAAAACTCCTTGACACCATGGCCTCCGGCTCCTCTAGAGCTTGTTTTACGTAATCCAACCGCGTAAGCGAACCTACGCCGTCGCCCGTGGCCACGCAAAGCGGCTTGCACCCCCAGGAACTCAATGCCCGGATCCCGACCCGGTCGAACCGCGCCGGGACATGACTCACGGGTCGCAGGATCGTCAGCGACGCCTCACTCGAACATCAAACCGCCGTTGACGATGAGCGACTGGCCGGTGATGAAATCCGACTTTGGTCCGGCGAAAAACAATGCCGCACCCACCATGTCCTCAGGGACCTGCGTGCGCTTGAGAGATCGATTGGCGACGATCGCCTCGTTGACCTCGACCCCCTGCTTGGCCAGGATCTCTTCGTCGGGGATCAGATCTGGGGCGAGTGTGTTGACCCGGATCCCGTCGTCGCCGACCTCGCGAGCCAGCGACCTCGTCAAACCGATAAGTGCAGACTTCGACGCGACGTAGTGGAGGAACCCGGGTATGCCCTCCCAGGCCACGGTCGAGCTGATGTTGATGATCTTGCCGTAACCCGCTTTCTTCATGTATGGGTGCACGGCTCGGCAGCAGAGAAAGACCCCGCGAACGTTGACGGCCATGGCCAGATCCCATTCGTCGTCCGTCAGGTCGTACCAGGGGCCAACCGTCGCCTTCTTGAAGAAGGCAGCGTTGTTGATGAGGATGTCGATACGGCCGAAGCGCTCGTGAACCGTCCTTGCCATCTCTTCCGTAGAGAGCCGGTCGGAGACGTCGACGTCCACGCCGAAGGCCTCTCCCCCCGCCTGTGTGATCGCTTCGACGGTCGACGAGGGGTCCGCCATATCGGCCACGGCTATGGCCGCTCCCTCTTTAGCCAGCCCGAGGCAGTAGGCCCGCCCGATTCCTTGCGCGCCACCGGTGACGATGGCAACTCGATCGCGTAGCGAACTCATGGATTGATCCTCCTGGGGTGCCCGACCGCCGCCTTCGTCCATCGTACGCCGACGTTGGCTTCACGCCACTTCGTAGCGATGTCGCCCGTAGATCAGGCGGGGTTGAGCTGATCGGTCAGCTCAACCAACCACCTCCTATAGGCCACGGACACCTTGTCTGCGGCCTTCACATGCAACTCCGCCGTGAGATCGTGGGGAAGCATCTCGGGACGCTGGCTCTCGACTACCGGGCGGTCCTGCTCTTGTACGAAGTGCTCGAAGTCCAGGAACACTTTGTCGTCGACGTCCCAGGCGTAGTTCCTCGCCAGGAACCAAAACGATCGCGCATACTTGGCGGCGACCGGCGACACGGCGAGAAACAACACGTAACGCGCCTCGCCCGGCAAATAGTGCCGGTCGAAGTGGATGCTGATCGGGATTGTGAGCCGGTAGCTGTACTCGACATCGACGAGGTCCTCCGTCGATTCGTAACCGGTCAATCCGCCGATCGGCTCCTGAACGGCGCGAAAGAATTGAAGTTCCGATTCGGTTTCGCGCCACACATCGTGATCGGGCACCTCCGGGCTGTCGCTACTCCCGAGGACACCATCGTGGACATAGGCAAAGTGGGCGAAGTCCATAAAATTCTCTAGACGGCGGTGGGCGCTGGTCTTCCAGTCATAGATGTGCCCTTGCAGGATTGTGAAGTCCTCGTTACCCCACTCAGGGAACTCCGGTGGGTCGAACATCGGCTCATCTCCCAGGCATACCCATATGAGACCGGATTGCTCGCGGGCATGGAATGCGTCGACCCTTGCTTGCTTAGGAATCCGCATACCGAAGCGAGATGGGATCGATGTGCAAACGCCGTCAGGCCCGTATGTCCATCCGTGGTAGCGACAGCGCAGTTGGTGCCCCTCGTTCCAGCCAAGCGAGAGGGCGGTGCCGCGATGGCAGCAAAGGTCGCGAAGACAGCGAACCGCCCCCTCCATCCTGGCAACAACAAGCTCTTCGCCAAGAAGCACGACGCCCTCGGGTTCGTCGCCCAGATCCGCGGCATACATCACCGGGTGCCAAAAGTTCCTCATGGCCCCGTAGAGGCGCAGTTCGGCGTCTTCGTCGAGTTCGTTGCGAATCAACTCGTCGGCTATGTCGACGTATTCGCTCATTTTGCCTCACCCCCCTCTATCGACCAGAAGCTCACACGGCGTTCGGGTCAGCTGCGCTTGGCAGCGTCCTGGAGAAGCCCGAGCACGACCGGTGGTGAAATCGGGGTGCTCGTAATCTGGGCGATGCCAAACTCGGCCAGCGCGTCTTCGACAGCAGCGGCGATCGCAGGAGCCGGCCCGACGATGCCCGCTTCTCCTACTCCCTTTGCGCCCCATGGGAGGGTGGGTGACGGTGTCTCAATGAGCTCGATGTGGATTGCCGGCACCTCGGTGGCTGAAGGAAGGTGGTAGTCGAGGAACGAGGTCGACTGCGGATTTCCGAACTCGTCGTAGTGAAACTCCTCAAAGAGAGCTCCGCCGATTCCCTGCGCGATCCCACCGGAGATCTGTCCCTCGACGATGAGCGGGTTGATGACGGTTCCGCAGTCGTGGACGATCAGGTAGTCGAGAAGCTGAACATGGCCGGTCTTGACATCGACCTTGACCACCGCGGCCTGACTGGCATTGGTGTATGCGGCGCACGCATTCATCTTCCCTTCGGCATCCGGAACGTGATCGATGCCCGGGGGGTCGTAGAACCCAATGGCCTCCAACCCAGGTTCGACACCGTCGGGAAGGTTCATCACGTGGATGTTGGCCGTGGTCGCCACGTCTTTCCATGAAACGAAGGAATCGGGGCTTCCGACCACCTGAAACCCCCCGGGGACGACCTCCAGGTCCTCGGGCGAGGCCTCGAGTAGGTGCCCGGCGATCAGAGAGCCCTTGTCGCGGATCACTGCGACTGCCTTTTCGAGAGCACCGGAAGAAACATTGGTACCCCGACTCCCCCACGAGCCCAGGCCATAAGGTGTCGTATCGGTGTCGCCCATCACTACGAGGCAGTCTTCGACGGCTACTCCGAGAGACTCGGCTGCCAACGTCGAGAGCATCGAGGCAAGACCCTGACCCATAGCCTGCACCGCCACCGAAATTACGATGGTTCCGTCCGGGTTCATGCGCAGTGAGGCCGAGTCGTTCGAAGCCCATTGACCCGTGGTGGGAAAGTAACTCGGAGTCCCGCCTTCGACATAGTTGGTTGGCGCGGTCCCGACCCGGATGTTCGAGTCGTCGGCGAACTGCTGGCGGCGCTCGGCCACTTTGGCAGTCGCCAACTCCACCATACGTTCGAACGCCAGAGTGTGGCTTCCCGAATCGATATAGGACCCCACGGAGTTTGTGTACGGAAGGTCGGCTTGCTCCAGGAGGTTGCGACGACGTACGTCGAGCCTATCCACGCCAAGTTCGGCCGCCACTTTGTCAATAAGGCGTTCCATGACAAAGGCAGCCTCCGGTGTCCCGAAGCCGCGATATGCCCCCGAGGGCGTCTTGTTCGTGACTACCGAGGTGACGCCAACGGCAGCAAATGGAATCTTGTACGGGCCGCCCAGCGCCGCAGCGGTAACAAAGGCCGGGCTAAATCCGGCGGGAACCGCCTCGCCACTACCGGCGTCCTGGTAGACAGTCCCACGGAGGGCCTCAATACGCCCATCAGCGTGGACGGCAGCCTCGATGTCGGCGTACGCGTCGCGCGCATGTACCGCCGAGACCAAATTCTCCCTGCGATCCTCGATCCATCGCACCGGCCTGCCGAGTTTCATAGCAAGCCACGGGATCAACGTTTCCTCTGGATAGAACTGTGCCTTCATCCCGAAGCCACCTCCGATATCCGGGACGATGACCCGGATCGCACTCAGCGGCAATCCCAGGGTGTACGACAACATGTCGCGAGCGATGTGGGCGAACTGCGTGGAGCTCCACACGGTGAGCCTGCCGTCAGTGAATTCGGCGGCGACTCCCCTGGTCTCCATCGGCACCCCGCCGTGGCGTTGGAAGCCGTAGCGGCCCGATATCACGCGGTGCTTCTCGAAGGCTGCATCAACCTCAGCGGAGCTGGGCGCGAAACCCGTGAGACGGTTGTCGGGCCAGTCCGGATAGAGAAGCTCGGCTTCCGGTGCAAGCGCCTCCTCCACCGACGTCACAGCAGACAGCGCGTCGATGTCCGCGAAAACGGCGTCGGCGCCATCTTCGCCCTGGTAGCGATTGCCGGCCACCACCACCGCGATAGGCGTACCAACGAAACGAACGCGATCCTTCGCCAGGGGAAAGATTTTCACAGGCTTGACAAACTCCGCGGCATGGAAGTCCGGAAACGGGCTCACGTCGACGAGATCCTTCGCAGTGAAGACATCGACGACGCCCTCGACCCGTCGAGCCTCGTCGACTTCGATTTCGCCCAAGATCCCGTGAGCCACCTGGCTGCGAACGACGACCGCTTCAAGCATGTCGGGACGTTTCAGGTCGGCGATGTAGGAGCCCTGTCCGTCGAGGAGTCGGTCGTCCTCGACGCGAGGGACGACCGCGCCAATGAGAGATGGTCGCATCATGGTCACTGTGCTCGCCCCCAGACTTGCTTGACGGCGTCAACGATTCCGCCGTAACCGGTGCATCGACAGATGTTGCCGCTCAGCATTTCCCGGATGCTGTCATCGTCTGGATAGTCAGATGGCTCAACTCCCGAAATGGTCATCAAGAAGCCCGGCGTGCAGAACCCACACTGGAGCCCATGATTGTCCTTGAACGCCTGCTGAAGGTCGGTCAAACCCTCCCCTTCCGAGAGGCCCTCGACCGTGACGACGTCCCTGCCGTCGATCTGCGACGCGAACATGATGCAGGAGCGGACCGGTGCACCGTCGACCAGTACGGTGCACGCACCGCAGACGCCGTGCTCGCACCCCAGATGAGTGCCGGTCAGACCAAGATCCTCGCGAAGAAAGTCGGCGAGCAGCATCCGACTCTCGACGGTGGCTTCAACGGAGGCTCCGTTGACCGTCGCTTGCAGAGGCGTCTCTGCTGTCGGATCCTGGATCGCTCTCATCGAGTCACCTCCAGCAGTACACGATGCGTGTACTCACCAACCACGGTCGCCCGGAATGCTCCATCGGCGTGAACATCGCCAAAAGACGGGTCGACCGCGGACGCGGCGAGAGCCGCCGCGTCTTCGAGAACTGCCGGAGAAGGCTCGCGGCCGCGAATTGCGGCCTCGGCCTCGGTCAGACGCAGTGGTACCGCGTCGACTCCGAAAGCTACGAGGTCAACATCGCCGACGACATCACCCGTCATCGTGAGCTGGCCAGCCACCCCGGCCAGCGCAAAGTCACCGCTCCGCAGCGACAGCTCGATGATGTGGCTTCTAGCCGCTGGCTTCTTCGGAATCCTGATCTCGTACAACATCTCTCCGGATCCCAAAGCTGTGGTGAAGGGCCCAACGAAGAACTCGTCGGCGGGCACCATACGCTCTGCACCGCTTGAACGCAGCACCATCGTCGCCTGGAGCGTCGTCAGTACCGCTGGCAGCTCGGCAGCGGGGTCGGCGTGAGCAACCGAACCTCCGACCGTTCCGGAGTTCCGATTCTGCAGGTGGCCGATATAGCCAATGGACTCCGCAACCAGCGGAGCTGCGCGCCTCACGTCCGCGGACTGCTCGGCGTCCCCCTGGCTAACACCCGCACCGATTGACAATGTCCCATTGTTATCGCCGATCGTCTGGATCTGGTCGATCAACGCGATATCGACAAGTACCCGCGGCCGGGCAAGGCGGAAGTTGAGAAGCGGAATGAGGCTTTGGCCGCCGGCAAGGATTTTTGCGTCGTCTCCATGCTCATCCAGTATCGCCAAAGCGCCCTCGAGCGTGTCGGGCCGCGCATAGAGAAACGACGGGGGCTTCATGGAGCCAGGCTAAAGCATCGACCCGACCCTTGCGCTGCCGGTTGCGGATCGCACAAGAACTATCGCCAGGTGGTCGGCAGTGAGCAAGACTGCGCCGGGGTTGAATCGCCTACCGACGTCGAGATTGTCCAAGGTGCTCGTAGGGCGGCGGCGTCAAAGATTAAGCCGACGATTGATGCACACGTTCCTCCGTAAGTAGCAACGGCAAATGGCCTCAGGCGTCTTTGGCTCTTCGCCACTTGAAGTGCGGGAGATCAACCAGGGTTGCAGCAACGTCAGTACGAATGGGACCGGCGTCCCAGTCCACGACGACGGCAGTGTCGGTGCGAGCCATAGAGGTTTGGACGTGGGCGAAACCGATCAGCTTGTTCAGGGTCGGAGACCATGTCACGCTCGTCGTTCTTCCGATCACGGTGCCATCGTGGACAACCGGGAGCGGGAATCGGATGACTTGGGGCGTCACCTCGGGCGGAAGGTCGGCCGCGCCCGATGCTGCGACGATCGCTCGCCAGTCAACCTCGATCCCGATCATCTTGCGCTTGGACCCATGCTCCGCCTCGTATTCCAAGGGACGCCTCCCTACGAAGTCATGCTTCTTTCCGAAGTCGATAAAGCGGTGCATGTTCAACTCAAGGGGGGTGGTCTGGTTTTCGGCTGACGTCGGAATATGGTCTCCGCCGGGATCGATCGCCGCAGGCGTGTAGTCCGATCCGGGAATGACAAGCCCGGCCTCGATCCGGGTGACGTCGACCGCATGAAGGCCGGCAACTCCCAAACCCAGCGGCTTGCCGGCAGCGAACAGGGCATCCCACACCTCCACACCGGCATCGCTGGGAACCCAGAGCTCGAAACCCCGCTCTCCCGTGAAGCCCTGGCGCGATGCGATTAGAGGAACGCCGCCGAGTCTTGTGTGTCGAATGCGGGAGAAGGGCAGATCGGACCATGACTCGCCGGTAGCTGCTTCGAGAACGGCCGTCGACTTCGGGCCCTGTAGCGCCTCAGCGCAATGGCAGCCCCAGACCGGATCCTGGCGGTAGCCGTCGCGGCAGCGGTCCTCGCCGGGTCCTGTAGCGGTGATGACGAGCCTGACGGTGTCGACGAACCGACCGAATCGCTTTCACCGTCGACACGATCGGCCAACACTGACACGGTGGATGAAGGCGAACTACTCGCTGAGATCGCGCTCGGATGATCGGCGCGGCGGTTCCATTGGCCGAGAAGTTCGCGATGATCGCCTGCGACTAGGCGGGCGCAATCACACCGAGAACGGGCCTATTGCAGCGGCGAATAGGCGGTAGGCACCAGTAGTTGATTCCGGACGTTTTTCACGAGAACCCCGTTCTCGTGGGAATCCCGGAATGCCTGCTGCCACTCGGGGTCGGCCAGGAAGTCCTGCCAGGCGGCCGTCCGCTGGTTGGCATCATCAAATGCCGCCAGCCAGGTCAGCTCTTGGTTGCTGGGTCCGACGTCGGTAACCCAAAAACCTACGTTCTCGATCCCGTGCCTCTCGAGATACTTGACCGTGTGTTGAGAGAACCTGTCATGAAGCTCGGGAAGCTTCCCGGGATAGCACTCATAGTTCCTGAGTTCGTAGATCATCATGCGCCCTTTCGTCGTCGGCACGCAGGAGAATACGCTGATCCAGAAAGGGATCGCGAGGGAGAACCGACTACCTCAGCTGATCACGGGTGCCGTTGGGAAGCAGTCAATCTCGTGACTCGAGCAGCAGACCGATGGCCTCTGGGCCCTCAAGCCGGCTGCAACACGTCCCCGTGCTCTTCGACCAACCATCCGAGCCCGAGTTCCTCGAGAGTCTCGATCCGCGGCAGCCCGGTCCCCGGATGCCAGCCCTCCGCGTCGTAATAGTCATTCATGATCTGGTCGTAGACTTCGCGGCTCACAGGCGGGAACGTGCGCACCTCACCGAGCTTCTCGTGCTGGCTCTCCTCAATGAAGTACCGCTCCGACGGGTAGTCGTCCTGGCGAGTCTGGCCTTGCACCGTCACCCAAACCTTCTCGAGGTTCCAGATCCGGCGAGCAGCACGAAGGAGATCATCGGCCTGGACCTGGATCCCCGTCGCAAGCCGATACATTTCGGCCATCCGCTCGATCGCAAGAGCATTGAGGATCACGGGCCGGTCACAGAAGCCGAGACAGTAGGCAACGGTGTTGTAGTCCTGGATATACCGCATGGCGCGGGGCACCGACTCAGACTTGGGCGCCGCGGCGTCCGGCACGTCGTCGGCCGGTATCCCGAGATGGTCGGCCAACTTGACGAGCGTCTCGATGTTTCCCTCGGGCTGATCGGCCGTGCCCCCTTTGAACGGATACCGATGGCGGTCCATGTGGCCTCGGAAGTTGACGGCCCAGGCAAGATTGGCCGTGGACATCTCGCTTCTGAGCTGACCGCCCGAGCTTGTCACCGCGCGAGCCATACCCTTCCAGTCAACGAGGAAATTGACGGCCTCGGGTCCGACACTTTCCGCGAACGGCACCGAGCCGTCGGCCAGGCGTCCGCCGATACCTTCCCGCCTGGCGATCATGTTCATCAGCTTCACGATCGATTCCTCGTCACCCCAATGAGCATCGATGCCGATCTCCTCCGATGAGATGAGCCTGGCATCGTGGAGCTCCAGCAGCAGTGAGATGAGGCCCGCGGTGGACGAAGAATCCATTCCAAGCCGCTGGACGACCTCCGCGCACTTCGCCACCTCCTCGACCGGCACCACCCCGAGACCGGCGCCGAAGGGGCCGCACATCGTTCCCGAGGTGCAGCC
>Ga0114999_10003757_pt1 | contig 18823 bp, 17 predicted proteins | sample ArcticOcean_MG_C_3_FD_89820 | JGI IMG/M metagenome (GOLD analysis project Ga0114999, IMG submission 89820) | Marine microbial communities from western Arctic Ocean - ArcticOcean_MG_CB8_126 | ecosystem: Environmental > Aquatic > Marine > Oceanic | place: Arctic Ocean: Canada Basin | collected...
GTAGCGGGGGAAGGATTCGAACCTCCGACCTTCGGGTTATGAGCCCGACGAGCTACCAGACTGCTCCACCCCGCGTCACGTTTAATTTTAATGTTAAATAACACCTATAATCATCTGATAATAGGCTGGCAAAATTAGTTGATATAAAGCCTACTGCCAACTTTATTTTTTAGTTATTTCTATTCTGACAGCTAGATGATCTGAATAACCACCTAAAAGATTGTTACCTGCCCAAAAACGATAGGGAAAATGCTTGTAATTGCCTTCTTGCTGACGATATTTCGGTAGATCCAATATGAATGTCGACTCTGGAACTAAAACTAATCCTTCTTGGTCTCTAAGGCTTTCATGTACAATGACCTGATCATAAAAAAGGTCTTCACCTCTATAGACATACGTACCTTTTTTTGGTTCTCCTAACATCGGTTCCATTAGACTGCTTAATCCAACTGTTTTTAAAGATTGAATATTCATTTCATCTGGATCTTCATTAAAATCACCGATAAGGATAATTTCTGCAGAGACATCCAAAGTAAGAATAGATAAAATTTCTCGCACAATTAGTTGTGCAGTGGCAGCTCGCTTGGGAATGGCTTTTTCTCTGCCCCCATAATTTGATGGCCAATGATTCACAAATAAATGAACAATCTCACCTGCATATTTTCCTTTAACATAGAGGATGTCTCGCGTTTTATCTCCACCAGGCAACGTATTTGGAATTGGTTTGCTTGAGATGACTTCAAAGCGTTTAGAGTCATACATTAAAGCATTGTCAATGCCTCTCTCATCTGGTGACTCATAGTGAATGATCTCATAATCACGTTCTGTAAAAGCATTGTTAAGGTCTTGAAGTACCGAAGCATGCTCAACTTCACAAAGCCCCAATACATCAACATTTAGATCAGATAAAACTTCAGCTGAGTGTTTGATCTTTAAATCATATATTTCTTGAGTCACATTCTTTCTTCCACCTAATGCAAACTCTTCATCATTTTTACTTGGGTCATCTAAAATATCAAATAAATTTTCTCCATTCCAAAACCCTATGGATAAAGGTTCCGTGGCAACTGAGCAAGAGAGGAAAAGCAAACTAACTGTGAGCCCGGTCACACTGATTATAATTTTTTTCATATTATTGGAACTTTTATCATTTATATAGGTCTAAGGTAATAAGCGAGCGCGAATTCTACTTGCCAACCTCTTTACCTCAAGAAACTCCTTGGTTTGGTTCGCGCTCGTTTTCCTCAAAATTATTTATTCCTAAATGAAATTCTGATTGGTACTCCTAAGAGATCAAAATTTTCTCGTAACTGGTTTTCTATAAACCTTTTGTAACTCGTCGGTATTAATTTAGGATAATTGGTAAAAATAACGAAAAGATGTGGGCCTACATTTACCTGGGTCATATATTTTAAATTTATCACCTTCCCACTCGTTGCTGGAGGCGACTGTTGTTTAATTACATTTTTCAAAAATTTATTTAATTTAACTGTCGGTATTATGACCTGACGGGATTTGAAAACCTTATTAGCTACATTTAGCACTTTTGATACACGTTGTTTTGTTAAGGCTGATATATACATGGTTGGGTAATGCGTTAAAGACTTGAATTGATAAGCGATCTCATCACTAAAATCTTTCATTGTATGAGTATCTTTATCTACCAGATCCCATTTATTTACAATTAATACTAACCCTTTCCCTTTTGTTATTACTTCATCAATAATAGTTTTATCCTGCTTACTAAAACCTTTTACCGCATCAATTAAAACTAATACTACATCTGAATTAAGAACGGCTCGTTGCGTTCTAACCGTAGAGTAAAATTCAATATTATCACTAACTTTACTACGTTTTCTTAGACCAGCGGTGTCCACCAGCGTAATTGTTTTTCCATAATATTTTAAATAGGAATCGATTGAATCACGCGTTGTTCCTGCGATCGGTGTTACAATTGATTGTTCTTTTTGTAATAGTGCATTAGTGAGTGAAGATTTTCCAACATTTGGCATACCCACTATTGACAAACGCATGCCTTCAGCCTCTTTTTCTACAGGTAGCACATCCTTTAAATTTAATTGATCAAGAATTTCATCTAAAAGGTCTCCTGAAAGCCTACCCGTAAGTGCTGACACTGGAAACATTGGATTGATTCCCAGTTCATGAAAATTGTGAATCTGTTCATTTGATTCTAGCGTATCACATTTATTAACAACTAATATGGATTTTTTTCCTGATGTTCGAACAAATTGGGCCAATGTTTTATCAGAGGCTGTTGGATATTCTCTTCCATCTACCATAAATAAGATAAGATCTGCTTCTGAAATAGCTGATTGAGCTTGTTGGCGGACAGCACTATTGAAAATATCAACATCTTCAGGAATGTAACCACCCGTATCAATAAAAGTTAAATAATGGCCCACCCATTCCATTTCACCATAGATCCTATCTCTTGTAATACCTTCTTGGGCATCAACAATCGCTTTCTTCTGTTTTAACATGCGATTAAAAAAAGTAGATTTACCTACATTTGGTCTACCAACAATTGCGATGGCTGAATTTGACATTTTTTTATTTCAATAAATTAAAAAAGGACTGCGGAGTATCATCCGTAACAACAACAGGTAATCCAACTTCTTCAGAAATCATATCTAAAGACATATCATCTAATGTTACAGTTCCAGTTTCGCTTAAAATTCGATCTGAAAAGATGACCATATCGCCCAAATCTTTTTCTTTAAGTTGATCAATAATATCCTTACCAACTAGCAAGCCCGATACCGTGACTTCTTTACTTCCATAAAATTCATTGAAGATCGTTAAATGATTAACCTCAAGGTTTTCAATTTTCTCAACTGTAGGCATCCAATTGGATTTGAACCAATCAGCAATGAGAGTACCAGTACAAACGGTTACTCGTTTAGGGATATCAATTTTTTTGGGTAATAATGCTATCTCTTTTTGCCAATTTTCCCAAAAATGAGGAACTTGACCTACACCATTTTCCGAAAGGTCAGAATCTTCATAATATTCTGTTGTAGGAAGAACTGCATTCGTCATAAGAAACCATTCATCACTCAAAAAAACAAATCTTCTATCATCTGCTAATCTATATTTTTCAGCAAGGTTCTCTGCAAATGGAACAAAATCTTTTGCATAATCAACTGTAACAGGTGCAATATATGGAAGGCCATCGCGATGTTTTGTTAGACCGGCTGGAACAATCGACATTGTTCTGGCCATTGGTGCATATTGATGTATATCTTTAATGGTTTGTTCTAAGAATTGGCCATCATTCCAACTAGGACAAAGCACGACTTGAGAATGAAGTTCAATCCCATTTTCAGTTAGATATTCGAACTTTTTAAGTAATAGGTCATCTTTACCATAAAGAAACATTTCAAGGCGTTTATCGGGTTGTGTAACATGAACAGATACATATAAAGGCGTTAGTCGTTGTTCTACAACACGCTTTAACTCTTTCCATCCCATATTGGTCATTGTAATATAATGACCATGTAAAAAAGATAATCTGAAATCACCATCTCTAAAATAGAGGGCGTCTCGCATCCCTGGAGGGTTTTGATCTACGAAACAAAAAATACAATCATTCGCACAGTTCCGAATTCGAAAATCTTCAAACTCTAGTCCAAGGTCATCATCATAATCTTTTTCAATTTCATATTCTTGAATTGAGCCAGACTGACGAACACGTAAAACTATATTTTCATCAGAGACCTTAAAACGGTAATCAATTATGTCTTTTACGCGAGAACCATCAATGGCTTCAATTTTATCACCAGGTTGAAGACCAAGTTCAGCACCTGTGCTACTTTTATTGACAGTAAGGATTTTCATAGCCTAGAATTTACGGCTATAAGGTTATTACAAACCTTAAGGATAAATAAGATTAGCCCTGAAAGAGCATTCCAGGATCTTTAAAGGATTTAAACTCCAAAGCATTACCACTGGGGTCTAAAAAGAACATGGTTGCCTGCTCTCCCACTTCATTTTTAAACCGAATGTAGGGTTCAATCAAAAAATCGACACCCTTCCCTTTAAGTTTATCTGAAAACTCATGCCACTGATTCCACTCCAGAACAATTCCAAAATGGCGCACTGGAACCTGCTTCTCATCCACATCACTTGTCTGGACTTGATTAACTTCATCTGGTTTCAAATGCGCAACTACTTGATGTCCAAATAAATTGAAATCAATCCAATGATCGCTAGAACGACCCAATGTACAGCCAAGAATTTGTGTGTAGAATTCTTTAGTTTTTAAAAGATCTTTAACAGGAAAAGCAAGATGGAAAGGCTGGAGTGGGTTCATTTTAATATTTCCAATTTTATTTTTGGTTGTGATAGAGCATATACTTTGCAGTCTCATAGATACCTTCTAATCGAGCGGCATAGCGATTTGTAATTTCGGGATATTTCTGTTTGACGTCAACTAGTGGTTTATTTGACCATAATTCATGCAATTTAATTTGAGTTCCATCTTTTGCCATTGATAAATAATGATCTTTCCCAATAACTGCGACATGTTGATTTGCCATCTTTTTATTTATAATTAAAGCCAATGGATCAATAGGTATTTTATCATTTAATAAATCACGTCCCATAGTTCTATTTTCATAAGCATTACCTGCAAATCCATTAATAGTGGGTAAAATATCTACTAGTTGAGATATATCACTTCGAATGGTTCCCTCTTTAATTAACCCTGGACTATAAATAAAAAAAGGAACCTGATAAGATCTTAACTTTAAATCAAAATCAGATTTTGGCATGTGGAATGCTCTGGGGTCTGAGGTTCCATGATCGCCAAAAAATAAAAATACCGTATTATCAAAATAAGAACTTGATTTAGCAGATGAAATAAACTCACCGACTGCATGATCGAGCATTCTCATGGCATTGAATTGTTCTTGTGAATCGAAGCCAGCATTAGATAAAATCGACTTATCAACATCAATTAAATTAAATTCTTTAACATCCTCTGGTATTGAGTACGGTCTATGATTAGTAGCCGTTTGAACTATCGCAAAAAATGGGTTTGAGCTATTTATATTTTCAAATGTTTCATGAGCGACTTTAAATAAATTATTATCAGATATGCCCCAGATATCAAGCCTAGGATAATCCATTTGATCTTGTTCCATAATTTTAATATCAGGAATATTATTTTTTAGTAGACTTCTAACATTACGCCAACTCGCACTACCACCCATTATATAGTATTTTTCATAGTTAGTTAATGCATTGATCGAAGAATATTGATCAACTATTCTAGGGTTACTTGATGCAGTTTCGACACTTGCAACATCATGAATACCAGTTATTAAAGCAAAAACAGATCTAGCCGTACCTACCATTGGAATATAAAACCTATCAAAAAAGATACTATGCGACGATAACTCATCAAGATTAGGTGTCGGATTCAATGGGTTTCCTGATCTAGACATCCGATTATAGCCAACAGATTCTAAAAATATGACAACAATATTAGGTTGATTATTTAAGTTTCTTTTAGTTATTAAACGTGTGAAAGATAAAGTACTAGAGTTTGGATTATTGACATTTAATTCTTTAACCATTAGATCATAATTAGAACGTGTTTTTTGCTCATTAAATTCTTCCAATGCAAATGAACGAGTTTCATTTAAATAAAGAATAGGATTAATTGCTGAAGCTACAATAAAGGGATCATTAGAAAAATGTGCATCACTCCATAGAAGTCTGTATTGTCTAAAGGTACCCCAAATGGCAAGAATAAGAATAATTCCAGTAATAAAAGATCCAATTACATTTTGACTAAAATTGAATATTTTTGGCCGATTATTTAAAACAATAAAAGTCTTATCAATTTGTCGCCAAACAAAAATGATTATTAGGAATAAGCCAAATAAAATAAATGCCATAGGATATGACTCCCAAGCCATACCAAAAGCAATTAAGGGGTTCTCTAATAACTTTAATGAAGAGATATCAATTCGTTGTTCTAAATAAGAGTAATTGCCCAAATCAAAACAATAAAGGAATATTATCACTAAAGTTGATAGTTTTAGATATATCTTAGATAATAGACGTAGAAAAGAATGATTTAATGGATTATAGATTGGGATTAAAAAAGCTATAACTATTGGAATTAGAATAAGGCATGCAAGGCGCAAATCGAACCTGGAACCAATCCATAATGCCTGTAATAAATCACTTAAATCTCCCGTTTTATTATGGATAAATAATAAAACGAAGGCTAAACGAAATATCACAAAAAGTGATAATAAACGCCAAATATTACTAAAAATAAAACATAAACGTCGTGAGTAATAAAACAAATTTGCAACCTCAAATATTTGAGCGGGCGATGAGAATCGAACTCACATTACAAGCTTGGTAGGCTTGGGTAATACCAATATACGACGCCTGCAGAACAGTCGAATTTATAATTGAAATTTTATTGACTCCAGCGTTTCTATTCTAAATTATCATAAATTTTAATACACCTCCTCGGTAAATAATTATTCTCATGTTATTTAATAGTCATGATTGAAAAAAATGAAAGTCAAATCAAATATTTTATGTGGATAAATTGTGGAAAAGTTGGGGAAAACAATTTTTTTACCGAGGATAAATAACTTTTTTTAACTTTTCTTCTTGAGTTGTTTTTACATAGTTTATATATTTGTCGTGCCAACCAAGTCAATTATCACTTTTTCGATTGACAGCCTAATAAGCAAACCTCGATTTTTTAACTAGAACCACATACCAAAAAGGAATGTTGTAAATGGCTGAAGCGATTGAACTCAATTTTCCCGCAGGAAAAAAACCTTCGGGAGAGATAAACACCATTGTTGAAGAAACGGTGCGTGAACTAACAAAAGAAGTTGACGAACAAGATTCTTCAAACAAACAAAAGCCCTACCGCATTGAAAATTATTATGAAGGTGATTCGCTAGGAGCAGATGTATTAAAAAATAAATATCTGGCTCCCTGGGAGAATCACCCATATGAATTGTGGGAACGTCAAGCAAAAGCTCTTGCATCTGTTGAAAAAACTAAAAAATTGCAAGAATCATGGGAAAAGAAATTTTACTCAATTCTTGAAAATTTTAAGTTCACACCAGGTGGGCGAATTATGCATGGCGCTGGCAGAGATGATATTACAACGACACTTAACAATTGCTATGTCGTTGGTATTGAAAAAGATTCAATAAATGCCATTTATAAAACTATTCAAGAAGAAGCAAGGACCTATAAATTTGGTGGTGGCTGTGGACATGACTTATCAGTACTCCGCCCATCAGGCGATGCCATCAATGGAACGGGTGGAGAAAGTTGTGGGCCAGTTGGTTTCATGAACCTTTTTAGTGAAAACACTAACACGATTGCACAGCATGGTCGTCGTGGTGCTAATATGCAGACTCTTCGAATAGATCATCCTGATATTGAAAAGTTCATTAGTATTAAGACTGATGATATAAATATGATCAAATATTCAAACATATCTGTATTGCTAACCCATGATTTTATGGAAGCGGTTGAAAATAATAAAGAATTTGATCTTAAATGGGAAGGCACTGTTTACAAAACAATTAACGCTAAAGAACTTTGGGAGAAAATTATTTCCCATGCTCATTCTAGTGCAGAACCAGGGCTTTTATTTTGGGATACCATGACAGATTATCACAATGCAGAATATTGTAGTCCATTAGTTTCAACTAACCCTTGTGCAGAACAACCACTGCCAGATGGTGGATGTTGTAATTTAGGTGCATTGAACCTTGAGCGTTTTGTTGCTGATGATGGAAATTTCATGATTGATGAATTCAAAGATACAGTTGAAATTGCAACAAGGTTTTTAGATAATGTAATTGATTATAACCTTGACCGTCATGCTTTAGAATCACAAAAACAAAATGCAATAAATGACCGTCGTGTGGGGTTAGGTATTCTTGGCTTAGGTGACATGCTCGTACGTATGAGTATTAAATACGATAGCGAAGATGCGCTCCAAACCATTGATCAGGTTATGAAAATATTTCGTGATACTGCTTATGAAACGAGCGTTGAATTAGCAAAAGAGAAAGAAGCATTTCCACATTTTGAATGGGCAGGTTTTCGGAAAAGTAAATTCATTAAAAATTTACCACGGCATTTAAAAGATAAAATTCGTGAGCATGGTATTCGTAATTCTACAGTTCTTACAGTTGCACCAACGGGAAGCGGTGGTATTGTAGCAAGAGTAACCTCAGGGATTGAGCCTATCTTTGCAACTTCCTATAAAAGACGTGTTAAAAAGAATGATGGTTTCGGCCGCGAATTCAATGAATACAAAGTCTATCATCCCATTATTAAAAAACTATTTGATGGCGATAATAACTTACCAGATTACGTTGTGACTGCCCATAATATTGACCCTTACTTTCGTGTTAAAATGCAAGGTGTAATACAAAAATATATCGACAGTTCAATCTCTTCAACTGTAAACCTCAAAGCAGATATTGAAGAGGATACCGTTGCTGATATTTATATGACCGCTTATAAAGCAGGTCTAAAAGGTATCACCGTTTATCGCGAAGGATCTCGAGAAGGTATTTTGATTACTGATGAAGATAAAAAAGAAGAAACATTAGAAGTTATTGCAGAAAATGATAAAGCAACAAAGGTCGCAGAGCGAAAAGAAAAAAGACCACGTATTCGACCCAATACTACTATAGGTACAACTCGTCGTATTCGAACAGGTGAAGGAACACTCTATATCACTATAAACGAAGACGAAAATGGCCTTTGTGAAGTTTTTACCACAATTGGAAAAGCTGGTGGAAATGCAGCTGCACAATCAGAAGCTATTAGCCGACTAATTTCACTCGCACTTCGTTCTGGAGTCGACCCAAATGCAATAATCAAACAATTAAAAGGTATAAGTGGACCAAATCCAACATGGGAAGATGGCCGTTTGATCCTTTCTACCCCAGATGCAATTGGTAAATCATTAGATGATTATCTCAATGAAAATCCTGAATCACGTACGAATGGCGTCACTGATTCCGAAGATGATGATAATCGAAAATCTCCAATAACAATGGCAACAACAGAAGAAGTAACAAAGCATAACAAGGAAGTAACAGACTTTACTTTCAAAAATATTTCCACGTGCCCAGATTGTGGTAGTTCAGTAATGCACGAAGCAGGTTGTGTGACTTGTCCAGGATGTGGATTCTCAAAATGTGAATAGAAGCTTCCTTCATTCATCTAATTATAATTAAGAATTGGTATTAAAATTCCATTAACTCTTTTTCTTTATTCCCTTGTAATGAGTTTAATAATTCAACATTATTATCGGTTATTGTTTGAATTTCAGTTTCTTGTCTATGAATCTCATCTTCAGAGATGTGTTCACTTTCCCCAAAATTCTTTATTTCATGTAATATATCACGACGAATATTTCTAATTGTTACTCGACCTTCTTCAATAAGTTGATGGACATACTTTATCAAATCTTTACGACGTTCTTCAGATAAAGCAGGTATAGGAACCAAAATTGAATTACCATTATTATTTGGAGTAAGTCCAAGCTTTGAATCCATTATAGCTTTTTCAATAATAGGGATTAGCGTTTTTTCAAAAGGTTGGAGAGTAATTAATCGAGGTTCTGGTATAGAAACTGTAGAAACTTGATTCAAAGGCATCATGGAACCATAATATTCGACCATAATCGAATTTAATATATCTGGATTAGCACGCCCAGTTCTTACCTTAGATAACTCTGTTCGAGAATGTTCAACTGCTTGATCCATCCTTTGATTAGCATTATTATAAATATCTTTAAGCATAATTAATCTCTAATTAAAGTACCAATATTTTCACCTTCAACTACTTTTTTTAAATCACCACTATTGTTGATATTAAATACACGAATGGGTAAAGAGTTTTCTTTACAAAGTGTAATAGCAGTTAAATCCATTACCCGTAGATTTTTAGATAAAACTTCAGAGTATGTTATTTCATTAAAATGAATTGCATCAGAGTTCACAACGGGATCTTTATCATAAACACCGTTGACCTTTGTTCCCTTTAATAGCACTTCTGATTGCAACTCAGTTGCTCTAAGAGCAGCTGCAGTATCAGTAGTAAAATAAGGATTACCCGTACCTCCAGCGACAATTACAACTCGGCCTTTATCTAAATGGCGTAAAGCTCTACGTCTAATATAAGGTTCGGCTATTTTTGTTACAGTGATTGCGGATAATGTTCGTGTTTCAACACCAACTTTTTCTAAAGCATCTTGGAGACTAATTGCATTAATAATAGTAGAAAGCATACCAAGATAATCACCAGTTACTCGTTCCATCCCTTTGCTTGCAGCCTGCATTCCACGAAATATGTTACCAGCACCAATAATCAAACCAATACTTACACCCATTTCATGAACAGATTTAATCTCGGTTGCTAATTGTGTGGCTTTTATTGGATCAATGCCAAAACCTTGGTCGCCAGCAAGCACTTCACCACTTAATTTAAGCAGAATGCGCTTGTAAGCAGTTCTTGACATTATTTTTACTGAGATTGGCCGTTAAGTAATGATTCACCGATAGCGTAGCGAGTAAAACGATTAATAATTATATTTTCCCCTAATGTTGCTACTGCTTCGGTTAAAAGATCAACAACTTTTCTTTCAGGATCTTTAATAAACTGCTGTTCAAACAAGCATGATTCAGCATAAAATTTTTCTACTTTACCTTCAACTATTTTATCTAAAATATTTTCAGGCTTTCCTGACTCTTTAGCTTGATCAGAAAAGATAGCTTTTTCTCTTTCTAGTAATGACTGATCTATATCATCTCGTTTAATAGATAGAGGATTTGTTGCTGCTATTTGCATAGCTAAATTATGTGCAAGTTCAGAAAAGCCATCTGTTTTTGCAACAAAATCTGTTTCGCAGTTTAATTCAACAAGTACACCCAAGCGAGCACCATGGTGAATATAAGAAAAGACTAAGCCTTCCTTAGCTGTTCTTTCACCTTTTTTTTCAGCTTTAGCAATACCTGTTTTTCGGAGATGATCAATAGCTTTTTCTAGATTTCCTTCAGTCTCCATAAGAGCTTTTTTACAATCCATCATACCAGCACCGGTTTTATCTCTAAGCTCTTTTACAATTATAGCGCTAATAGTCATTTTGCTTCTTCTGCTACAGCTTCTTCTACTACAGCTTCTTCTACTACAGCTTCTTCTACTACAGCTTCTTCTACTACAGCTTCTTCTACTTCTACAGGAATTTTAGGAGTCTTCCCTGAAGATTCTAAAATTTGGTCTGCAATAGATTTCATTATTAATTGAATAGTTCTTATAGAGTCGTCATTTGCAGGAATTGGATATTGGATTGGAGTTGGATCAGTATTTGAATCCACTAATGCAATAATTGGTATACCTAGCACATTAGCTTCTTTAACTGCAGTAATTTCTAGATTAGCATCTACTATAATAATAGCATCAGGCAAACGGCGCATATCTTTAATACCACGATGTTGATCAGAAAGCTTAATGCGCTCACGATTAAGCATTTGAATTTCTTTTTTAGTTTGATTTTCGTAAATACGAGAACCTTCTTTTTCTAAAAGGTTTAATCGTTTAATACTTTTTTTGATTGTACTAAAATTTGTTAATGTTCCACCTAGCCAACGTTCAACAACATAAAACATAGAACAACGATCAGCTTCCTGCTGAACAATATCTCTAGCTTGTTTTTTTGTCCCAACAAATAAAAATTCACCTTTATTTTTAGCTTTCGACGAGATAAAATCAAGCGCATTATTTAAATTACGAATTGTTTCGTCTAAGTTAATTATATGTACCCCATTTTTTTCCATAAGAATATAGGGTTTATAATTTGGATTCCACTTTCTAGTCACATGCCCAAAATGTGCACCACTTCCTAATAAGTCTTCAAATTTTATATTAGCCATATAATCTATCGCTTTGAAAATTGGAATTTTTTACGTGCACCAGGTTGACCGTACTTCTTACGCTCAACTTCTCTAGAATCACGAGTTAGAAACCCTGCTGCTTTTAAAGGAGCTCTAAAATCAGCACTTACATCATTAAGCGCGCGTGCAATTCCTAATCTTATAGCGCCCGCTTGACCAGTCATACCACCACCTTTTACATTTACAGAAACATTATAAGATTCTCTTTGATCTGTTAAATCCAATGGTTGAGTAACAACAATAGCTAAGCTCTCACGACATATATATTCTTTAAAAGGTTTACCATTTATAGTTATATCACCTTTTCCAGGTGTAATTAAAACTCTTGCAACTGACTCTTTACGACGACCAACTGCATTATAAACTGCATTTGCCATTAAAATTCCAATATTTTTGGTTGTTGAGAAGAATGAGGATGGTCTTCACCATTATACACTTTTAAATGTTTAATTATGGCTCGTCCTAATCGATTTTTTGGTAACATGCCCCAAATAGCTTTTTCAACAATTCTTTCAGGATGTGTTCTACGCATGTGATCTAATTTTGTGAACGTAGTTGAACCAATATAACCAGAGTGTTTAAAGTAAGTCTTCTTAGTTTCTTTATTACCAGATAACTTTACTTTATCAGCATTAACTACAATTACAAAATCACCCATATCTAAATTTGGTGTAAAGGTTGGCTTGTGCTTACCACGTAGAATTTTAGCTACTTCACTGGCAAAACGACCCAAGGTTTTCCCTTCAGCATCGGCTATATACCAATCCTTTTGTATTTCTGCTGCTTTTAGTGATCTTGTTTTCATAATTAATAGTTCTAAATTAGCCAATAAAATTAGACTAATATTTTCATCATAGTCAACTACAAATCACAGAAGAAGATATTGCTATATTACTGATATATGTCCTTTATTTATGGTGTATTTTATTCGACCATACATATTTTGACCAATAAATGGAGAGTTATGGGATCTTGACTGAATATCTTTTCTTGAAAATACCCATTCTTCTTTGGGGTCTATAATTGTTAATTCAGCATTAACACCTATATCAAATAACTTATTATTAAAGCCCATAATTGCTCTTGGTTTAGTAGTTAACATTTGGATTAAGCTTAATTGATCCATATCATTTTCTTTAACCAATACTTTATTTACCGCACCAAAGCATGATTCTAGCCCAATCATTCCAAATGGCGCTAAATCAAAGGTGCCTTCTTTTTCTTCTATAGTGTGCGGTGCGTGATCAGTAGCGATACAGTCAAGAGTGCAATCTTTTACAGCTTTTACTAAAGCTTTTTGATCAGCTATTGTTCGAATAGGAGGCGCCACTTTTAAATTTGTATCAAAACCTTGAAGATCATTATCTGTAAAAAATAAGTGATGTGGTGTCACTTCTGCTGTTATTTTATCATTATTTTTTTTTGAAAAACGAATGTGGTCTAATGATTTAGCTGAACTAACATGAGGAACATGAAGCCTGCCGCCAGTTAAGTTAGTTAATGATAAATCACGATGAACCATATTTGATTCAGTTAAATCTGGGCTTGAAAGTAAGCCAAGATTTGTTGAAACAATTCCTTCATGCATAACACCATCTTGTTTTAAACATAAATCTTCCGCATGGTTAATTATAGGGATATCAAACATCGTTCCATAATCTAAAGCATTACGCATCATTGCACTATCTGTGACTGGCAAACCATCGTCACTAAAAGCAACAGCTCCTTCAGCTAACATTGCACCCATCTCAGTTAACTCTTTTCCCTCTTGCCCTTTGGTAATAGCGCCAATAGGATGAATATAAACAGGGCACTCATCTGAACGATCAACAATATAACGGATTACTTCAGGAGAATCAATTGGCGGGTTCGTATTTGGCATAACACATACTCTCGTAAATCCACCAGCTAACGCTGCCATAGAACCCGACTCTAAGGTTTCTTTGTCTTCTCTGCCAGGTTCTCTAAAATGAGCATGCAGATCACAAAATCCATGGGTAACTATCAAATTTTTACAGTCTATTGTTTGAACTGATTTATTACTTTTAACTTTACCAATTGCTTTAATCTTACCCTCCTGAATAAGTATGTCCCCTTTTTTAATAGTATTTGCTAGGGGATCTAAAATCTTACCGCCCTTTAGAATAACTTGTTTTTTTAATTTTGAAAAATTCATGTTAGTCTTTCCCCTCCTCAAACTTGCCACCCAAAAGAAGATATAAAATTGCCATTCTTGAAGCAACTCCATTCAATACTTGGTTCAAAATAATTGCCTGATCACTATCGGCTACGGCACTGTCTATTTCAACTCCTCTATTCATTGGACCTGGATGCATAATCACTAGTTCTTTCTTATGTTTAGATAATCGCTCTGTTGTTATACCAAAAAGATTTCTATATTCTCTAATTGATGGAAGCAACCCTCCTCTCATTCTTTCACGTTGGATTCTTAACACATTCAATGCATCCGCCCATTCAATAACTTCATCAACATTATAATTTACACTTACACCTAGGTCTTCTATAAATGGAGGTATAAGTGTTGCTGGACCACATAAAGTGACTTCAGCACCCATTGTTTTGAGTCCATAAATATTACTTAGAGCAACTCTACTATGAGATATGTCGCCAATTATAGCAATTTTAAGCCCTTCTAGATAACCAAACTTTTCATGAAGACTTGTCATATCAAGTATTGCTTGAGTTGGATGTTCATGAGTGCCATCCCCTGCATTTATTATTATTGCATCTATATGTTTTGTTAGATGGAGGGCTGCTCCAGGAGTTGGATGTCGCATAACAACTGCATCTATCTTCATGGCTTCTAAATTCTGTGCCGTATCTTTAAAAGTTTCTCCCTTTTTTAAACTCGAAGTAGATGCGGAAAAGTTTACTGTATCAGCGCTAAGTCTTTTTTGAGCTAACTCAAAACTTATGCGAGTTCGCGTTGAATTTTCGAAAAAGAGGTTTACTATAGTTTTCCCATTTAAAGAAGGAACTTTTTTGATTGGGCGTTCAAGCACCTCTTTAAAACTAAAGGCTGTATCAATTATAGTTTTGATATCAGCAGCAGGATAATCTTTTAAACCTAATAAATGCCTATGTTTCATAATTAATTCTAATTCCTTGACTGAGTTAACTGCACACCATCTTTATTATCAATTTCTTTTACAAGAACTTTTATATGTTCTCCTTCATGGGTAGGAATATTATTGCCTACAAAGTCTGCTTTTATTGGGATTTCACGATGGCCACGGTCCACTAAAACAGCTAGTTGTATTTTTTGCGGACGACCAAAAGCATTTAATTCATCCATAGCTGCTCGTATTGTTCTGCCGGTGAAGAGTACATCATCGACAAGAACAATAATCTTACCATCAATTGGATCATTTATATCAGTCCCTTTTACTTGAGGAACAACAAGTCGATCACGGAAATCATCACGATGAAAAGTTATATCTAAAAAACCTATAGGAGTTTTAGTACCGGAAATTTTTTGAATTAATGATTGAAGCCTTTTAGCAAGAGGCTCACCACGTGAAAGAATACCAATGAGCATAAGTTTGTCAGCTCCATGATTGCGCTCTAAAATTTCATGGGCTAGACGTGTAATAGAACGGTCAATAGCTTCAGAATTCATAATATTTTTTATCTTTGGTGATGCCATAGGCACCTCCTTATAATAAAAAACCTCCTGGCAGATAGATTCCGTTCCCTAGAAATCATAGTAGGAGGTTGATTTACTGCCCTTACCTTCTCACAGGAACGGTTTAAAAGACATTTCAAATTACATGCTTTACTTAATGAAGAACAAGCTTAGAAAATATTTTATATAAATATTATTGTATTTCTTTTTTTATCTTATTTAAGATATTATCTATATTATTTATATCAAAATGATCCATATCAATAGTTAGATTTATCTTTTCATTTTTAAACCATTGAATCTGTCGTTTTGCAAATTGGCGTGTTTTTATTCTTATTGTTTTTTCTACTACCTCTAAGGTCAATTCACCTTTTAAATATGAAATTATTTCACGGTATCCAATCGAATCTAATGGATGTAAAGTTTGATTAGGATATTTATTGATTATTTTTTTTACTTCTTCAATCCAACCATTGTTCAACATATTATTAGTTCTACTTGCAATACGATCTTTAAGAACTGAACGATCCCAATTTAAATAGATAGTAAAAAGATTTAATTTAGGTACAACTGTTTGTTTTTGAGATTTAAAATTTTTTGAGGGTGAGGTTCCAGTAGATTCTAATATTTCTAAAGCTCTAACTAAACGCTTTTTATTATTTGGATGTATAGATTTAGCATAATCTGGGTCATACTTTTTTAGTTTAGACAACATTTGTTGAGGTCCAGTTTTATCGTACTGATTCTCAAGCCTTTTTCTAATCTTATTATTAGTTCTACTTCCAGCAAAGATCCCATTTACTAATGCGCGATAATACAACCCAGCTCCACCGCAAATTAGGGGTATTTTAGATCGAGAGTAAATTTTTGAAACAGCTTCTCTAACAAGAGTGGAATATGAACCAGCAGAGACTGTTTCAGAGAGAGGCAAAATATTAATTAAATGATGAGGGATACCCCTTTGTTCTGATTTTGAAGGTTGGGCAGTTCCAACAATCATTCCTTTATAAATTTGCCTTGAATCTAAGCCAATGATTTCAGCATTAAGTTTTTTGGCTAATCTAACAGAAAACTCTGTTTTGCCACTAGCGGTAGGGCCAATAATTGTTATAATCCGATTCAAACAATTAAAATATTAAATTAAAAAAATTAAATTCTTTCAAATCGTCGATCTAATTCATCCATTGAGAGCTGTATAATAATAGGTCGCCCGTGTGGACAATAGTAAGGGTGTTTTGTCCCAAATAAACGATTTACCAATTCTCTCATTTCTTCAACATTTAAAACGTCACCAGCTTTAACCGCTGCTTTGCACGAAAAACTTGCTGCCAGAGCTTCTTGAAAAGATGAATATTGTTTTTGACTATCTAAAAAATTATCAAGCATTTCTTTAATAATATTTTTTTCATTACCCAATGACATTTCTGAAGGTATTGCTTCAATCATGATAGTATTATTACCAAATTCTTTTAATCTGAATCCCATTTTTTCTAAATATGGTAATACATCTAATAGTATTGAAAATTGATCAGGAGAAAAATCCATTACTTCTGGAAAAAGAAGTGTTTGTGCTGCCATTGGATTATTATCAAAAGCTGCCATAGCTTCTTCAAAAAGCACTCTCTCATGGGCTACATGTTGATCAATAATTACTAGGCCACTAGTTATAGGCGATACTATATACTTTGAATGGACTTGCCAAATATTCTCTAAACTTACTTTACCAGAATTTGGTTCAGGTCTAGATGCAAGTTTGGATGCGTATGATTTAGCACGATCAATCGCTGGTTTAAATTTAATATCTAAATTTGATGACGTATTTAAATCAAAATTCTCTTGTTTAGGGTTTGTCTCTCCTTCTTTTGGTATAAATGTTGTTGGAAAATCAAATTGCGTATCAATATTAGGTTTTTCAAAATCAGGAATTGTCTTTAATATTGGACTTATCGCTTCTTCTACGGCAGATTTAATTACATGATAAATTCGCCATTCATCTTTAAAACGCACTTCCGTTTTCATTGGATGAACATTAATATCTACTTCATTATGAGGTAAAACTATATTCAATACAAAAAATGGGAATTCTCCTCTATTAAGGATAGATTTATATGCATTATAAACAGCTGAATTCAGTAAACGGTTTTTAATAAATCGACCGTTAAGAAAGATATATTGTTCTCCCGGCCTAGTTCTAACAAGGTTTAAGTTGCCAAGAAATCCAGCAATAGCATAATCTCCTTTTAAAAAATTTAATTGTAATAGTTGGTCTCTGTAAGCCGGATCCATTACATGAACAATTCTATCTTCAAGGATTTCATTGTTTAGTATAATTATATCTCTTCCATCAGAAATTAATTTGAAAGATATAGAAGGGTTTGATAATGCATATCTTCTTATCATTTCAACAACTTTTCTAAATTCAACTCTTGGGCTTTTAAGAAATTTTCTGCGTGCAGGTGTATTATAAAATAAATTTTGGATGGTGATGTTGGTTCCATTTAAAGCCGCTGCTGGTTCTACAGTACCTAAAACTCCATTTTTTATTAACATTTCAGCTCCATCACCATTTTCAATCTTAGAAATGATTTTCACTTCAGATACAGAGGCAATGCTTGCAAGGGCTTCTCCGCGAAAACCAAGCGAATTAATTTTAAATAAATCCTCAAAAGAACTGATTTTACTTGTACTAAAACGTTCAAAAGCTATTGGTAATTCTTTACTGATAATTCCAGATCCATTATCAGAAACTTGAATTAGTTGTTTACCTCCCTTTTCAACAATCACTTTAATTTCATCTGCGCCTGAATCAAGGCTATTTTCAACTAACTCTTTTACTACTGAAGCCGGCCTTTCCACAACCTCTCCAGCAGAAATTTTATTTTTTAGATCTTCAGATAACAGTTTTATCATGGAATTATTTTATTCATTGTTTTATCAAAAACAATTTTCCACTTCTTTTCAGAGTCAATAATAAATTTTTGCACTAGTTCTCTTTTTTCTTTACAATAATTATCATCACTAATATTCAAAAGGTTAATCAATACATTCATTGAAGCTCCTCGCACGCCAGCCAAAGCTACTTCAGCTGAAACGCCAGCATCACTTACTAAGCTCGAACTACCATTATCAATTAACTTTTCAGATAATTCAATAATCCTCAAACAATGGGAAACAACTTCTAATGGTA
>Ga0114999_10003758_pt1 | contig 18823 bp, 20 predicted proteins | sample ArcticOcean_MG_C_3_FD_89820 | JGI IMG/M metagenome (GOLD analysis project Ga0114999, IMG submission 89820) | Marine microbial communities from western Arctic Ocean - ArcticOcean_MG_CB8_126 | ecosystem: Environmental > Aquatic > Marine > Oceanic | place: Arctic Ocean: Canada Basin | collected...
CGATCACCTGGTTCGGCCTGGCGGTGGGTTTGGTGGCTGTCTACATTGCCTTTCATTGGCGCCAAAGGGATCGAACGCAATGAAAGCCTACCGCGAGCTTGAGGGTCGCTTTGCGACGTTGTCGCATATCGGCGGTGCCTTGGCGGTGCTGCATTGGGACAGCGCGACCATGATGCCACCGGGCGGGGCGAATGCCCGCAACGAGCAGATCGCGACGTTAAGTGAGATCGCGCATGTGCGGCTCACCGACCCCAAACTCGCCGACTTATTGGCCCAGGCCGAACTGGAAATTGATACTGGCGATGAATGGCAGCGGGCGAATCTGCGTGAAATGAGACGGAGTTGGGAGCACGCCAATGCGCTCGATGCCGATCTCGTGGTTCGACAGTCGCGAGTTACCTCGGCTTGCGAACTCGCATGGCGGGAGGCGCGCGGCGAAAACGATTTTCCCCGGTTGATACCGCTGCTCGACGAGGTGTTGGTCGTTACCCGCGAGGTTGCCGCCGCAAAAGCGGATGCGTTGGGCTTGTCACCCTACGATGCGCTACTCGATGGCTATGATCCGGGAACCCGGTCGGCCGAGATCGACGTGATCTTCAATGACCTCGAGGAATTTCTACCCCGGTTCAATCAGCAGGTCGCCGCGGCCCAGGCATCTGCCGGGGCACCGCTACGACCTGAGGGGCCGTTTCCTGAGTCGCGCCAACGCGACCTGATCGAACACATCATCGGCGCTCTCGGCTTTAGCCGTCAAAACGGACGCATGGACACGAGTCACCACCCGTTTACCGGTGGGGTACCCGACGACGTCCGGATTACGACTCGCTACAACGAGACCGATTTTACCGAATCAATCATGGGCGCGGTGCATGAGACCGGCCATGCGCTGTATGAGCGCGGTCTGCCACCCGCCTGGCGTCATCAGCCGGTCGGTCAATCGCGCGGTATGACGCTGCACGAAAGCCAATCCCTATTGTTTGAAATGCACGCCGCGCGGAGCCCCGAATTCGTCAGCTTTCTTGCGCCGCTGGTGCGTGACGCGTTGGCGGTTAATGGTCCCGCCTATGATCTTGATAACCTTCAGCGCTTGTATTTGTGGGTTGAGCCCGGCCTCATTCGCGTCGACGCCGATGAGGTGACCTACCCCTCCCACATAATCCACCGTTACCGGCTGGAACGGGCCCTACTTGACGATGATCTAGCCGTGCGGGATCTGCCCGCTGCTTGGAACGACGGTCTGAACCATCTGCTTGGTGTTACACCGCCCGACGACCGCGACGGCTGCATGCAGGACATTCACTGGTTCGGCGGCGATTTCGGCTACTTCCCGACCTACACGCTGGGTGCGCTGGCGGCGGCGCAACTTTTCACCGCGGCAAAGCTGCAGCATCCCGAGATTCCGGCCGCGATCGCATCTGGGGATTTCGCGCCACTGCGGAAGTGGCTGGCGGAAAATGTTCATAGCAGAGGTGCGCTGGTCGATACGCAAACCCTGATGCGCGAAGCGACCGGCTCACCCTTGAGCGCGGATGCGTTCAAACACCATCTCGAAACACGCTACGCGAGTCCGTGAAACTACCATCCCACTAGTACGCTGCACGCTAACGGACGAAATGTTTGCTAAGTGCGAGGCCCTGTTTTTGGTAGGAGGAGCCGATGTCGCGCCCATAGAGGCGATCTGGTTCCTGGGTCAACCGTTCGTAGATAAGCCGGGCGACAATTTGCCCGTGCTCGAGCACGAAGGGGACTTCGTAGGAGCGTACCTCGAGGACGGCGCGGGTGCCCTGTCCGCCCGCCCCGGCGTGGCCAAATCCTGGGTCGAAAAAACCCGCATAGTGGACCCGGAATTCGCCTTGCAGCGGATTGAAGGGGACCATCTCGGCGGCATGATCGGGGGGGATGGTCACCGCTTCCTTCGATACCAGGATGTAGAATGCGTCCGGATCCAGGATTAGCGTACCTTCCCGATTTGCCTCGATCGGATCCCAATAGTCCTGCGCGTCGTAGCATCCGATCTTGTCGACGTCGACCAGGTCGGTGTGCGGCTTGGCCTTAAAGCCGACAAGCTTAGAATCCGAAGTGCCCTTTAGGTCAACGGTGATTGCGAGGCCGCCGGAGATGCGCATTTTCTCGACATCGTCGCTGGCATCGGTCGTATGGACGAGTGGAACTTCTTCGTGAAGCCTGCGAATCCCGGTATCGGAAGCGTGCGGCGATCCCAACCGTACGCGCAATTGCAGTAGCTTCGTGCCCTTACGAACCACCACGCCGAAGGTACGTGGCGAGACCTCGGCGTAGAGCTGCCCCTTGTAGCCCTCAGGGACCTGATCGAACACGACGGCATGGTCGGTGATCAGGCGGGTAAAAATATCGAGACGGCCAGTGGAACTCTTCGGATTGGCAAAGCCAAACATGCGCTTGGTGAACCGGACGCTCTCAAGGAGCGGAATGATGTAGACACATCCTTTTTCGAGGACGGCACCCTCACTGAGATCGATCTCGTGGGTTGAAAGGGCTTGGATCTTGTCGTCAACGCGCGCGTTCGGGTTCGGCAGGAAGCTTGCCCGCACCCGATAGGCCTTGGCGCCAAGCCGCAGATCCACGCTCGCCGGTTGAATTTGCTCTTCCGTAACCGGATCGGCAGTCGAGAACAGCACGTTCTCGCGTACTAATCGCCTAAGTTCCTGCGCTGGCAGAATCCCGGTGCTGTGCTGCGGTGCCGGAAGCGGGTCGTCCGCGCCAAGCGGAAACAGGATGCTGACCTGCTCTGCCACGCTGTTCTCCGAACGGGTTCAATCAAGGGCCTTAAGAAATATCAGTTTTTACCTTTAGAAACAATTTGTTACCCTAACATTCGATGCGTACCTAACCCGCACAATTATCCCCAATACGGTCCTTCGCAAGCCATTTATTCTGACACGCTTTTAGACCTATCCACGATATTCACGGTGAACGTGAGCGCTAATGATCCCCAGGTAAGGTTGCAGCGGAAGAATTAGCGGCAGTCCTTGTTCGGCTATCGAGCCATCATTAGGGTAGCCTACCTCACCGTCACGGAGAGTTCGTTGCATTATGTAAGCACCCGCGGAGGAGCCGGCGTTCGCGACTTTGCCGGCGTTGTTCTGACCGGCTTGGCCGAGGACGGCGGTTTGTTCGTCCCGCAATCCTGGCCGCAGTTATCCGAGCGCGATCTCATCGAACTTCGCGGGCACGGCTACGGGGACGTTGCGATGCGTGTCATGCAACCGTTCGTGGGCGATGCGCTCGACCAGCCGACCCTTGCCCGCCTTATCGAGGAAGCCTACGCGACCTTCGAACACCCGGCGGTCACACCGCTACGCCAGATTGACAGTGAAACGTGGTTGCTCGAATTGTTCCATGGTCCAACGTTGGCCTTCAAAGACTGCGCCTTACAGCTCCTGGGCCGCTTGATGAGCCACTTCCTTGAGCGCGACAAGCAGCGCTTGACGATTATCGGCGCAACGTCGGGCGATACGGGTTCGGCTGCGATCGAGGCGTGCCGAGACCGTGATGGACTCGAGATTTTCATCCTTCATCCCAAGGGCCGCATCTCCGATGTGCAGCGGCGTCAGATGACGACTGTTACCTCGGGCAATGTCCATAATATAGCGATCGAGGGGACGTTCGATGATTGCCAGGCGCTGGTTAAAGACCTGTTCGGCGATGCCGAGTTTCGCAATGAGGCGAAACTCGGCGCGGTTAATTCGATCAATTGGGCTCGCGTGCTTGCGCAAGCCGTCTATTACGTCGTCGCGGCCCTGGCCCTTGGCGCGCCAGCACGTCAAATCGCCTTCTCGGTTCCCACAGGCAACTTCGGTGATGTTTACGCCGGTTATTGCGCGTCGCGCATGGGCTTGCCGATATCGCAACTGATTGTGGCGACCAACAACAACGATATTCTCGCGCGATTCTTTGGCAGCGGCGCCTACCAACCGGACCGCGTAGTGGCGACAATGAGCCCAAGTATGGATATTCAGATTGCCAGTAATTTTGAGCGTCTGTTGTTCGAAATGGTTGATCGGAGCGGTGAAGCAGTCACGGGCGCGATGCAGAGCTTGAAACAATCGGGCTCTTTTTCGGTCGATCCGGAGCATATGGACCGAGTCGGCCAACTTTTTTCAGCCAAGCGGATCGGCGAGGCCGAGACGTTGGATACGATTCGCGATGTCGCCACGCGGGCGGGCATTGTTATCGATCCGCACACCGCAGTGGGTATCGCGGCTGGTCGACTCACACGCAAATCCAAGGCTACGCCGTTGGTTTGCCTGGCCACCGCCCATCCGGCGAAGTTTCCAGATGCGATCGATAAGGCTTTGGGTTCTCCGCCCCCGTCGCCACCAAAGATCGCCTCGCTGTTTGAACGCGAGGAAAGGTATGATGTGGTGGCAAACGATCCTGCAGCAGTGAAGAATTATGTCCGTGAGTACCTCTGAGATTTCCCCATCCGAGATGCCCGACAATGTTCGGGTAACTGAATTGGATGGCGGCCTGCGGGTCGCCACCGATTCGATGAATCATTTGGAAACGACATCGGTCGGTATCTGGGTAGATGTCGGCGCCCGCTATGAAAAAGACGCCGTGAACGGCGTCTCGCATATGCTTGAACACATGGCGTTCAAGGGAACCGAACGTCGAACCGCCCGTGAGATCGCTGAAGAGATCGAGGCGGTTGGCGGCCACTTAAACGCCTATACCTCCCGCGAACAAACGGCTTACTTCGCCAGAGTGCTCAAAGACGACCTACCGCTCGCCATCGATATCCTGGCCGATATCCTGCAGCACTCAACTTTTGAGGAGGACGAACTCACGCGCGAGCGCGAGGTCATCGTCCAGGAGATCGGGCAATCCGAGGATACGCCCGACGACGTCGTCTTCGATCGATTTCAGGAAGCCGCTTATCCAGATCAACCACTGGGTCGTTCGATTCTGGGGACCGTCGAGCGAGTTACCGCAATGACCCAAGACGACCTTCGCTCCTACATGGCGAAGCACTACAACGCACCAGCGATGGTTGTCGCGGGTGCCGGGCGTATTGACCATGATCATTTGGTTGATCTCGTCGCTACCTCTTTCGGCGACTTGATCTCCGGCGACGACGCCGAGCCAACCGCCGCAAAATATGTAGCAGGTGAATTTCGCGAAACACGCGATCTGGAGCAGGTGCACTTCCTGCTCGGTTTTGATGGTTTGTCCAACGACGACGATGATTTCTACACACACCACGTCATGTCGACATTGCTGGGCGGCGGTATGTCATCGCGTCTGTTCCAGGAAATTCGTGAAAATCGCGGCTTGGCTTATTCCGTCCATACCTTCTCTGCGTCGTATAGTGACGGGGGGTTGTTTGGTGTTTACGCAGGGACCGGCGCGGAACATCTTGAAGAACTCGTCGAGGTTACTGCCACAGAAATCGGCAAGGTCACACAAGATGTCCATGAGGATGAGCTGGCCCGGGCTCGGAGCCAGCTCAAAGCCGGGATGATGATGTCGCTAGAGAGTTCGTCCAATAGATGCGAGCAACTCGGCCGCCAAATACATATCTTTGGCCGCCCGTTGTCCCTTAGTGAGATCGTGGCCAATATTGACTCTGTCGATCGCGACAGCGTTATTAAGGTGGCCGAACGCTTGTTCCGGGGTAGCCAGCCAGTGGTTGCGGCCTTAGGTCCAATCGAACGACTTGAACCTTATGCCCAGATCGCGGCAAGATTCGCGTAAGTTGTAACCACAGTTGAGCATCGCGTGAGTTCACTCCTTCGAAATCTTGTTTCCCCGATTGCTGAGCGTACGGTGAGCTGCGATCGCGCTTACCTTCGTGCGCCGCAACTTCGGGATTGGGAGGCATGGGCAGCGCTGCGGGCTGAGTCACACGATTTCCTGGTGCCGTGGGAGCCGACGTGGCCGCACGATGCGTTAACCCAGGCTGCCTTTCGACGACGATTGCGTCGCTATGAACAGGATTCACGCGACGACAGTGGGTATGCTTTTTATATTTTCCGGCGCGATGACGACACTTTTCTCGGCGGTGTAACGCTAAGCAATGTCCGGCGAGGCGTGACGCAATCATGCTCGTTGGGTTATTGGATCGGCGAACAGCATGCCCGTCGTGGCTTCATGCGGAATGCACTGTCGGGCCTCGTACCATTCATCTTCGATGAAATGGGGCTTCATCGAATCGAAGCCGCATGTATCCCGACCAACGAAGCAAGTCGCAATCTTTTGCAGACTATTGGATTTACCCAGGAGGGTTACGCACGCCGCTATCTCTGTATCAACGGCGTCTGGCAGGACCATCTTCTGTTTGCGATTCTCGTCTCGGACGTCAATCCCAGCGAAACGACTGCTTAGCAGTTCTTAACGGTCTATCTGGTGGCCCGATGAATAGCGGTATGGACCGCGCTGGACGCGCTAGGCGTGACCGGCCTCGTTGGATAGCTTACCAATGTCAAAACCGAGATTGCTAACGGCTCGGTTCCACTTGTTAGTGTTCGCGGTATCGAAAATGATGTCGAGATCCGCCGGCGCGTGCAGCCACCCGTTTGATTGGATTTCGGTATCGAGCTGACCAGGCGCCCAGCCCGCACAGCCTAATGCCAACAGGTATTTTCTCGGGCCCTTGCCTGCGGCGATGTGGCGCAACACATTGATCGATGTTGTCAAAGCGACTTGATCGTCGACGACCAACGTATCGTCCTGCTTATAGTCGGCCGAGTGGAGGACAAAACCGCGGCTCGTTTCGACGGGCCCACCAAAATGTATTCGGAGTTCGTCGCCAAACGTTTCCCCTTCGATTTCGAACTGCTCCAAAATGTCGGTGAAGCTGAGGTTGTCGAGGACTTTGTTGACAACGATGCCCATCGTCAGAGACGGCGAGTGTGCGCACATGTAGATAACAGACCGCTCAAAACGCGGATCTGGCATCGCGGGCATTGCGATGAGAAAGTGTCCTGAGAGTGATTGGTCGTTTTGTTCCGACATGGGACCGGCGTCCTGGCTAGTCTACGATACTCTAGAAACCGCCTAAACTCTGCTGCCCCCTTCACGATATTATGAAACGCCAAAACCTAAGAAAACCTGTGATTCAGAAATTCGGCGAAATGATGTCCGCTGGGTGGTGACAACGTAGTCAATGATCACACATAAGACGAAGGCTTTGTCGCGGTTTATTGGGCCGGCACTGTTGCTAGCCGGATCGCTTGCTATTGCGACTCCAGGGACGGCGCAACAGACGGCCTGGGTAGATCTGGATTTCAGCCAGGTTCGCTTGGTATCGGCCACTGTTGCGGTCGGCGACTCTCGAACGGTTCGGCTCGGGTTGCAGATCAAGATGAAACCAGGGTTTAAAACTTATTGGCGGTCGCCCGGAGATGCCGGAATCCCACCGCGGTTCGATTGGACTGGATCACATAACTTTACGCGGGCGAACATCGAATGGCCGGCACCCGAACGCTTTGTGCTGGGCGGTTTCAATACGTTTGGGTACACCGATGAGATCGTCCTACCGATCGAAGTGGAACTAGCAAACCCGGGGCAACCGTTCGAGGCGCACCTCCAGGTGGTTTATGGCGTGTGCCGCGATATCTGCGTTCTCGGTGATGCCGAGCTTGTCCTCGCAGTTCCGGCCGGTAATGCCCAGCAAACCAGGCACCACGATGTAATCGAATGGTTTGGTCGGCAGGTGCCGGGCACACAAGCTAGCGATGTCGACATTTCATCCGCTCGAATTATCTCTGGAGATGAAGGCCTGGTGATTGAAATCAAGGCGCAAGTGGGCGACGGATCGGACTTCGATCAGCCTGATATTCTTGTTGAAGGGTTGGAGGAGGTCGCATTGCCTGCGCCGACAATTGTGGTCGATGCAGGGCGACGAAACACCACGGTTAGCTTATCGGCTGGAAAACGTTCAGCCGCCACCGAAACTCGTCGGGCGACGGGTTACCCTGACGCTGTTGGATGGTGAGTACGCATTCGAAAAAACACTTATGTTGTCGGCGGGCGAGTAGCCGCATCTTTCAACAAACGGCTCAGCGGCTACATTCGGCGCGAGCTAAGGACCGCTTTCGACCTCGCGGACCGAAAGTATTCAAATTTAGGGAGGAAGCCATGACCATCAAAGTGGGTGATAAAATACCGAGCGCGACGCTCTTTGAAATGACCGATTCAGGACCATCGGCAGTGAGTACCGATGACCTCCTGGGTGGCAAAAAGGTGGTCTTTTTTAGTGTTCCAGGTGCGTTCACGCCGACCTGCTCGAATGCGCACCTGCCGGGATTCGTTCAAAATGCCGATGCGATCAAGGCCAAAGGGGTCCACACCATCGCGTGTGTGTCGGTCAATGATGCGTTTGTTATGGGTGCCTGGGGGGAAGCGCAGAAGGTTGGTGGCAGCGTTAAGATGCTGGCCGATGGTAGCGGTGAACTCGCGAAGGCGATGGATGTTGAGCTCGACCTCGCGTCCCATGGCCTGGGGGTTCGCGCGGCGCGTTACTCAATGATTCTGGAAGACGGGAAGGTTACCCAGATCAACCTCGAAGAGGGTGGTGGGTTTGAGGTCAGCTCGGCTGAGAAGATCCTCGAGCAACTCTAGGGTAGATCAAGCCTTTGGGTACCAGTGCCCGGTCGTTACATCGATCGGGCGTTTTCTAGTCCCTGGCGCGCGATACTGTCAGCCCGTTCATTGCCGGGGTGCCCGGTGTGACCGCGAACCCAGAACCATTCAATCCGGTGACGATCTTTGGCTGTTTCCAGACCCTGCCAAAGATCGATATTCTTGACTGGTTTCCTGCCCGCAGTTCGCCAACCATTTTTCTTCCAGCCATTGATCCAACGAGTAATACCGTCGCGCACATAGGTGCTGTCGGTGTGTAAGCGAACTTTCATTGGCCGTTTCAGGGCATTGAGGGCTTCGATAGCAGCGCGCAGTTCCATTCGATTGTTGGTGGTCTCCGATTCGCCGCCACTTATTTCCCGTTCTAAGTCTCCAAAAACCAGCAGCGCTCCCCAACCACCGGGGCCAGGATTACCTGAACAGGCCCCATCGGTATAGATGTCAATCGTAGCTTCTGTTTCAGAGGTCATACCAGCTCGTCCAAGCCGTACTCGGCGGGGGATCGCACACCGCGATGGAACCGCAGTCGTTGCAAATACTCTAAGGGGTCCTTTGGTCGAACCAGCGCACCCTCGACATGATTAAGAAGGTCGTAAAGACGCGTCAGCAGGAATCGAACTGCTGCGCCACGTGCAAGGATAGGCAGCGCGCCGAGTTCGTCGGCGCTCAATGGCCGCGCCTTGATGTATCCGGCGAGTAACATGCGCGCCTTGGTAACGTTGAATGAGCCGTCGGGTTCAAAGCACCAGGCGTTGAGGCAGATCGCGATGTCGTAGGCAAAAAAGTCGTTGCATGCGAAATAGAAGTCGATGAGGCCGGACAGGCGATCGTCCAAAAAGAAGACGTTGTCGGGAAATAAGTCGGCATGGATGACGCCGGACGGAAGGGATTTGGGCCAGATCGTCTCAAGATCGGCAACCTCTTCCTCTAATTCGCACCGCAATCCGATTTGAACTTGGTCGGCGCGCGGTCCGGTCGCCGCAAGTAGCTCCCGCCAACCATCGAGCGATAGATTGTTTGGCCGCCGCATGCCGAAATCTTGGCCAGCTTTGTGGAGCGCTGCCATCGCCTCGCCGAGCCGAACGCAATTGTCGGGTCTGGGTCGGCGGATCCACAAACCACTGAGAAAACTGATGATCGCCGCCGGGCGCCCCGCCAATTCGCGCAGTGTGACGCCATCTCGATCATGGATCGGTGTGGGGCAAGCGATGCCTCTAGCCGCGAGGTGGTCCATCAGGCCCAAGAAGAAAGGCAAGTCTGCGGGCAAGACTCGTTTTTCGTACAATGTGAGAATGTAGGTGTTGCTCGTCGTTTGGAGCAGGTAGTTGGAGTTTTCGACACCTTCGGCGATTCCCTTGCACGACGAAACCTTGCCAATATCATAGCTACTGACGAATGCTTGGAGTTCGTCGTCGGTAATCTCCGTGTAGACCGCCATTGCTAGGAGTGTGCGGCTGGTTATTGATCGAGCATAGGCGGTAGTCGAAACCGCACATTCTCATGGACCGCCGTCACTTTCTCGACGTCGACGTTGTAGCGAGACCGAAGGGCGCCGAGCACCTCGTCGACCAGCACTTCTGGAGCCGATGCACCGGCGCTCAGTCCAAGCCGCTCGACGTTTTCGAGTGACAGCCAATCGATATCGCGGGCCCGTTGAACGAGGCTCGCAGCCGGACAACCGTTCGATTTAGCAACCTCGACCAAGCGCAGTGAGTTGGATGAATTCGGCGCGCCGATTATCAAGACGTGATCGCACCTTTCGGCGATTGTGCGTACGGCTTGTTGGCGGTTGGTTGTCGCGTAACAAATATCATCCTTGTGGGGCGCTTGAATGTTCGGAAACCGCCGTTTTAGAACCCCGATTATCGCCGCGGTATCGTCGACCGACAGGGTGGTCTGGGTTAGGTAGGCAAGCTTCTCAGGCCGATCGCTTACGAAAGCCTCCGCATCGCTGACTGTTTCGACCAACGAAATGGCGTTTTGCGGAAGTTGCCCCATCGTGCCAACTACCTCTGGATGGCCGGTGTGGCCGATGAGTAGAACGTACAATCCCATGCCGTGGTAGCGCTCAGCCTCCCGATGGACTTTGCTAACGAGGGGACAGGTCGCGTCAACGTAGAGAAGTTCTCTATTTTTGGCCTCGGCCGGCACCGACTTGGGGACGCCGTGCGCCGAGAAGATGACTGGAACACCGTCAGGGATCTCGTCGAGTTCGTCGACGAAAATCGCACCAATTGCTTCGAGGTTGTTGACGACAAACTTATTGTGAACGATTTCATGGCGCACGTAGACCGGTGCGCCGTATTTATCGATCGCGTGCTCGACAATCTGTACTGCGCGGTCAACCCCAGCGCAAAAGCCGCGTGGTTCGGCCAGAAGGACGGTTAACGAGGGCTTTGACATCGTTTGCTGCCGTTGTTCGTGATACCCGCCTACTTTCTTGTCTGGCGTGTGGCCCTCAGTTACAGTCGCGGCGTTTCTTAGTAGGCAATCTGTTGGTGTAGACATGCCGAGCCGCCGTGCCGAGAGGTCCGCGCGCCGGCATCGTGTTAAAGGAGGACGTGGGGAATGGCAACGCCAAACATCGCTCAAAAAACGCCGTATGGTGTCGAGGTTACCGAAGGTGAAAGCTATTGGTGGTGCACGTGCGGCAACAGTAAGGCGCAACCCTTTTGCGACGGATCGCACAAGGACACCGAGTTTACGCCGTTCGAATACAAAGCCGATTCATCCACGACTGTCTACTTTTGCGGCTGCAAACACACCGCTACAAAGCCCACCTGCGACGGCTCGCACAGCTCACTCTAAAAGATTGGTGTCGGCGTTGACCTCGCGGTCCTGGTTGCCGCTGGCACCGCTGCTACTTCTGGTTCTTTCAGGATGTGGAAATTTTCTAGATCGGGGACCAAAAGAACCATGTCCGCGGATTTCCATACTTAGCGAGGCGGCTCAGGTAACCCAATTTCAAGAGGGGCCGGGACGCGATCTCCGAGATGTTCGCTTCCAGGGTAAGTTCGGAAACATTGCAGTCAATTGCAGCGTCGACGACGGAAATGTCGTCATGCAAACTTCCATCGAAGTAATCGTGGCGATGGGCCCAGCCGCGACCGAGAGGGTTGGACAGTTTAGCTTTTTTGTCGCGCTTACCGACCCGTCAGAGGATATTTTGGTAAAGGAAGTGTTTGTCAGTCCGCTCGAATTTCAGGCTAATCAGAGACGCTCCGGCGTCGTCGAGCAGATTGAACAGCGTTTCTCGCTGAAATCTGGCGAACGGGCCGCCCGCTACGCTATATTGGTTGGTTTTCAACTCAGTCGCGATCAACTTGATTACAATCGCAAGAGTCGAGGGCGTTAGCACCCGTCATGTTTGCATGGCGTCGGTGGCGCCTGCTATGGTTTTGCTGGGCCGCTAGACACCATAGAGATATTGCGGCCTTCATTAGATCCCTGCGGGAGAGTCCGATCGGCTTTGGCCAGATCGGCGCCGAAGGAGCAACCGCCCCCGGAAACTCTCAGGCAAGCGGACCGTAGGGGGATGAAACTCTGGAGAGCGGGCGTACGGTTGTGCGCTCCACCGAAGAGGCAAGCCGGCCAACGTGCGAGCGTCCCGGTCAATCTTTCAGGTCTGACGACAGAGGGGGGCAGCTGTGCCGCAGAATCGCGGGTCGCTGCAACCTGAAGGACGGGGACCGATGGCTTCCAAAGGCAACAAGCGAACACCACTCTACGACTTTCATGTTGAGCTCGGAGCGAAGATCGTCGCTTTCGCTGACTACGCGATGCCGGTGCAGTACCCGACCGGCATCCTGACCGAACACAATCACACGCGCGATGCGGCGGGGTTATTCGATGTATCGCATATGGGTCAGGTCACAATTCGCGGTGCTGACCCGATCACGGCGTTGGAAACATTGGTGCCGGCAGACATACGCTCCTTACCGATCGGCGGTATGCGTTACACCATGCTAACGAACGAACAAGGCGGTATTCTTGACGATCTCATCGTAACCCGATTAGCAGACGGGATTGGCGTCATCGTCAATGCGGCTTGCAAGGATGCCGACCTCGCCCATCTTCGAGCGCAACTTGGATCTAGATGCGACGTCGAACTTGATGACGATCGCGCCCTACTCGCGCTGCAGGGCCCCAAGGCCGCGGTAATTTTGGACAGGTTGGTGCCTGGTGTCGCGGAGCTGTCGTTCATGACCGTGCGCGCGTTCGATGTAGCGGGCAGCGTGTGGCGTATCAGTCGCTCCGGATATACCGGTGAAGACGGTTTCGAAATCTCGCTACCGGGTGGCGAAGCCGCAAATTTTGCGCGTCGATTGCTTGAACAGCCCGACGTGGCACCCATTGGACTGGGCGCACGCGATTCGCTCCGCCTTGAGGCCGGTCTTTGCCTGTATGGCCACGATATCGACGAAACCACAACCCCGGTCGAAGCCGGCCTGCGATGGACGATCGGCAAAAGGCGCCGAGACGAAGCCAATTTCCCGGGCGCGCCTGTTGTTCTTGCCCAGATCTCGCAGGGTCCGAAACGTCGGCGGATTGGCATTCGGCCCGATGGTCCGGCCCCGGCGCGCGAGGGTACGGTGATTGAGGAGGAATCAGGCAAGACGGTGGGCCAAATTACTAGCGGCGGTTTTGGACCGGCGGTCGGCGGACCCGTGGCGATGGGCTATGTCGAAAGCTCGATGGCGGAGGAAGGATGCCCACTTGGGCTTGTGGTTCGTGGAAAACGTCGCGAGGCCCATGTGATCAAACTTCCATTCGTGCCACACAAATACATCAAGTGAGGAGGGGAAAATGAGCGACGTGAAGTTTACCGAAGAGCATGAGTGGGTTGCGCTCGATGGCGATATCGGCACGGTCGGCATAACCGATTATGCGCAGGACCAACTCGGCGACGTCGTTTACGTCGAGCTACCCGCTGTCGGCGCGGAATTCACGAAGGGTGAGCAAGCCGCTGTCGTCGAGTCGGTGAAGGCAGCAAGCGAGATCTATGCGCCGGTTAGTGGCGCGGTCGTTGAGGTGAACCCTGCGCTTTCCGATAATCCTGCGCTGGTCAACGAATCGGCAATGACCGATGGGTGGTTTTTTAAGTTGCGCATCCAAGAGCCCAGCGAGTTTGACGAATTGATGGACGAAACTGCTTACGCGACATTCGTTGAGGACCTTGACTAATGCGTTACCTCCCGCTCACGGAAACTGACCGCGCGGCCATGCTCAATGCGATTGGCGTTTCGTCGATCGATGATTTGTTCGACGATGTGCCCGAATCCGCGCGGCTCGAACGGCTCATCGATCTCCCGCTTCACGCAGGTGAGATGGAGGTCGAGCGTGACCTTGCGGCCATGGCCAGCCGCAATACCGCAGCTGGATCGGTCCCAAGTTTTCTCGGCGCCGGCGCCTATCGCCATCATATTCCGGCCACGGTCGATCACCTTATTCAGCGCAGCGAGTTTCTCACGTCCTACACGCCCTACCAGCCGGAAGTTAGCCAGGGCACGCTGCAATATCTCTTCGAGTTTCAAACCCAAGTCGCCACGATAACCGGCATGGACGTTGCGAACGCGTCGATGTACGACGGTGCGACCTCGTGCGCGGAGGCGGTTTTGATGGCGTGCCGCGTAACCAAGCGGCATGGCGCAATTCTGTCGGGAGGCCTCCATCCCCACTATAGCGACGTCACGCGGACAATGACGCGATTCGGTGGATTCGATGTGCAGGTGCAACCGCCGGATCTCAACGGGGACGAGACCCTAGAGAGTTCCATTGCCGGCACGACGGCATGTGTTGTCGTTCAGTATCCCAGCTGCTTTGGCCATATCTCAGATCTGCGGCCCCTGGCCGCCGCCTGCCACCAGGCAGGGGCGCTACTGATTGTTGTCGTTACCGAGATTGTCGCCCTTGGCGCCCTCACTGCGCCTGGCGATCTTGGTGCTGATATCGTCGTCGGCGAAGGCCAATCCTTAGGTAATGCACTCAATTTCGGAGGCCCGTACCTTGGATTGTTTGCCGCCCGCAATGAGCATGTGAGGCAGATGCCGGGGCGTTTGTGCGGGGAGACGACGGACGTCGAGGGGCGCCGCGGTTATGTTCTGACGTTATCGACTCGCGAACAGCATATTCGCCGAGAGAAGGCGACCAGCAACATCTGCACAAACTCCGGGCTGTGTGCGCTCGCGTTTTGTATCCATCTCTCGCTGCTTGGCGGAGAGGGGTTCGCGCGGTTGGCCAAGCTCAATCATGGCAACGCTGTACTTCTCGCCGAACAATTGTCCGATATTCCAGCGGTTGAAATCGTTAACGACACATTTTTTAACGAATTCACAGTGCGGCTGCCGCAACCGGCCGCGGCGGTCGTTCGTGCGCTCGCCGCCAAAAAAATCTTGGCCGGTGTCCCGGTATCACGATTGTTTCCGGGCGTTGCCTCGGTCGACAATCTTCTGCTCGTCGCGACCACCGAGTGCACCGTCCAGGGTAGCCGAGATGCCCTTGTTGCGGGACTACGAGGAGAATTGCAATGACTGGGCGCGGTGACACCGCAACCGGCAATCGGGGCCTCAATCTCATTGAACCGCTAATCTTTGAACAGGGGCAACCGGGCCGATCTGGTGTCGACTTACCCGATGCCCCTACCGTTAAGGATCGTCTCGGTGCGTGTAAGCGATCCGAGCCAATTGATCTACCGGGGTTGGCTGAGCCGCAGGTGATCCGGCACTTTGTTCGTATCAGCCGCAATAACTACTCAATCGACGCGAACATGTACCCGCTTGGCTCGTGCACGATGAAGCACAATCCACGGCTCAACGAAAAAATCGCCAGACTTCCAGGGTTTGCTGACGTTCATCCCCTGCAGCCGGTTGAAACCGTGCAAGGTGCGCTCGAACTGATCGATATGCTGGCGCGTTGGATTAAGGCGCTGACTGGCATGCCGGCCGTCGCGATGTCGCCGGGCGCCGGGGCTCACGGCGAACTTTGCGGCATCATGGCGGTGCGTGCGGCACTCGAAGATCGCGGCGATCCCCGCAAGCGAGTGCTGGTTCCCGACTCGGCGCACGGGACCAACCCGGCGACCGCAGCCCTTTGCAACTACGCCGTTGACAGTGTTCCGAGCGACGCTCGCGGCCGTATTGATCTTGCCGCGCTAAAGAATAAACTCGATACCGACGTGGCCGCAATCATGCTGACCAATCCGAATACCTGCGGTCTGTTCGAGACCGACATTCTGGAGATTGCCGATGCCGTTCACGCGGTGGGCGGGTTCTTCTATTGCGACGGGGCCAATTTTAATGCGTTGGTTGGTCGTGTCCGTCCCGGTGACCTCGGCATCGACACCATGCATATGAATCTCCACAAGACGTTCTCGACGCCACATGGCGGTGGCGGACCCGGCGCTGGTCCTGTGGTGTTTTCAGAGGCGTTGGCGCCTTACGCACCGGTACCGTGGGTTGTGCACGGCGACGAGGGGTTTGAGTTGGTTGAGGAAGATGCGGGAAAGGCATTCGGCCGGATGAAGGCTTTTCACGGTCAAATGGGTATGTTCGTTCGGGCCATGGCTTATATGAAGAGCCACGGTGCCGATGGCCTTCGCCAAGTTGCCGAAGATTCGGTTCTGGCTGCGAATTACTTGTTGGCGGAACTTGAAGACATCTTGCCGCCGTCTTACCCGGGTCCGTGCATGCACGAAGTCCTGTTCGATGACAATGTCCTGAACGATTCGGGGGTAACGACGCTAGACCTCGCTAAGGCCATGATCGATGAGGGCTACCATCCGATGACCATCTACTTTCCGCTCATTGTCCATGGTGCGATGCTGACTGAGCCGACCGAGACCGAGAGCAAAGAGAGCCTCGATCAGTTTGTCGCAACAATGCGCGCTCTGGTCGAGCGGGCGAAGGCCGGCGATATTCAATCCTTCCACGATGCACCGCGGTTTGCGCCAACCCGACGGCTAGACGAAACCGGTGCCGCACGCCAACCGATACTGCGATGGGGGGGCGGCTATGCCAAGGACGCCGCCGAGTAAGCGGCGCCTCATCAAAGGGGGTTAGTGGAGTTTGCGGCGGAGCTCACTGATCGCGTCATTGATCAGCACGTTCCCGCGAGTCTCGTCGAGATTATCAGCGAGCATTTTTCGGGCTGCTGATACCGCCATATCAACGGCTTTTTCGCGAACCTGCGCCAGCGCCTGAGCTTCCACCTGGCTGATTTTGGCCAACGCAGCATCCGTACGACGGCTAACTGTTGCGGCCAGTTCTTCCTCGGCTTCGGCTCGAAGGCGGCCGGCTTCAGCTTCTGCATGCGCGATGATATCGGCCGCTTCCTTTTCCGCGTCGCGCTGCTTGCGCTGATAGCTCGCTAGGAGTTCCTGTGCTTCCTCGCGAAGACGGATGGCTTCGTCAAGTTCGTTTTTGATATTGGCCGCGCGCTTGTCGAGTGTGGCGATCCCTCGCGCCCACCCGAAACGCAGCAAGACACCGACAAAGAGGACGAACGCGACGGCGACCCAAAATTCCGCGCTGCCGAATAGTTCGCTCATCGTCAACCGCGCTCCTTGAGCGCTTGGTCGATCGCGGCATCAACGGCGGCGCGCTCAGGCGTGACCCCAATCAATTTATCGAGCGTCGCCGCGGCCGCGTCGGCGGCGACGGCGCGAATGTTCGCCAATGCTTCGTCGCGCCGCACAAGAATATCGCGTTCGGCATCGGCCGCCTTTTGTGCGAGTTCGCCCGCAAGCTTTTCCAGTTTCTCATTCGATGCTGCGGCAAGCTCAGCGCGAGCCGCTTGCGTTACCTCGTGGGCCTGGCCTCGCGTTTCGACCATGGCACTCTCATAGGCGGCCAGGGTCTCTTCCGCCTCGCGCTTCATTTGTTCGGCTCGCTCAAGATCGTCGACGAGCCGGTTTTGACGCTCTTCGAGAACGCCCGAAATACGTGGAAGTGCGAGCTTGGACAGCAGAAAATATAGCGCGACAAACGTGATGACGAGCCAAACCAGCTGTGGCGCAAAGTCGGCTATGACGAGTTGCGGCATGGGCTTCCCGATTTTCGTCGGTACGCGAAGCGAACCCTCAGATGAAGAGAATTAGAAACGCAATAACCAATGCAAATAGTGCGATTGCTTCGGTTAAGGCGAAACCAAGGAGAACATTACCGAACATGCCCTGTGCTGCAGACGGATTGCGAATACCAGCTGAAACATAACTGCCGAATATCAATCCAATCCCCACACCAGCGCCAGCCACACCCATCGTGGCCAATCCTGCACCGATCAATCTTGCGGCTTCTGCATCCATAACTGTCTCCTTCTTCGCTGATGATTTAGTGAAATGTCTAAACGTTGCCTAGTGTTCGTGCATGTGCAACGCGTCGTTTATGTAAAGGCAGGTCAAAATGGTGAACACGTAGGCCTGAAGAAACGCCACAATCAGCTCAAGGCCGTACAGAGCGACGGTTAGTGCGAGCGGCGCAATGCCGGCGATTCCAAGCGGCACGACGAAGCCGCCGAACACCTTAAGCAACGTATGTCCCGATAACATATTGGCGAACAGACGCAGCGACAACGTCACCGGTCGCGCCAAGTAGGATATCAGTTCGATGAGGACCATCAATGGGATCATCGCCACGGGCACGCCGCTCGGTACAAAAAACTTGAGAAAATGAAACCCGTGCTTCACAAAACCAAGCAGAGTGACCCCTATGAAGACAACGATTGCCATCGCGAATGTGACGATGATGTGGCTGGTTGTTGTAAAGCTATAGGGGACGAGCCCCATCAAATTCGCGAATAGAATGAACATGAACAGCGTGAAAATTAGCGGAAAGTATTTCCGCCCTTCGTTACCTACGGTGTCACGCAGTGTGTTGGCGATAAACTCGTAGAAAAGTTCAGCGACCGATTGCCAGCGCCCGGGAACCATGGCGCGGCGGCTCATGCTCGCGGTCAGTAAGATGGTCACGGCGGTGACCGAAATGACCATCCACAGAGACGAATTGGTAAATGAAACGTCTAGTCCACCGATATCCATAGGCGCAAGCCGATGAATTTCGAACTGCTCAAGCGGACTATGTTTTTCCCCGGCCACGGCTTCTTCCCTGTTTCGAGACGAGATCGCTAAATCTTGTGGTTATCGTCTCGTTGGGAGGGATCCTCCCCTGTCGCGTATTTTAAGTTTAACCGATTGGCAGCCTGA
>Ga0114999_10003759_pt1 | contig 18811 bp, 21 predicted proteins | sample ArcticOcean_MG_C_3_FD_89820 | JGI IMG/M metagenome (GOLD analysis project Ga0114999, IMG submission 89820) | Marine microbial communities from western Arctic Ocean - ArcticOcean_MG_CB8_126 | ecosystem: Environmental > Aquatic > Marine > Oceanic | place: Arctic Ocean: Canada Basin | collected...
CGGGGGCTTTCACCCTCACCCCAACCTTCTCCCTCAAGGGGCGAGGGGGCAAAACATCTGCTAGCTCGCCTTATTCAAAAGAATTCGCCGGCGGTCTTCGATGGTTAGGTGCGGCTGGATGGCATGTTTGAACTCTTCAAGGGCTTGTTCGACTGTTGTGTCCGACGTGTCTATAGCGATCTTGGTGTGAATTATCGACCGATCAAACTCCCTGTCGAATTCTTCGAGTACGGACTCGATATCCTTCTTCTTCACTATGGAGAATGGATGCGGGTCTGCCTCCATCCGTGAGGCAATCTCCTCTTTCGACGCCGTCACGGTGACGAGCACGGTGTCGGGGGCCTGTTCGATGAACCGCGACTCGATGTGGCGGGCGTACTTCCAGCGCCATCCGCCCTGCAACTCCTTCTCGTGACCGTAGCCGAAGAATGCTGCCGAGTATACCGCGTCGTCCATGTGGTAGCCGACCAGGATGTAGCCGTCGGCGGTGCTATTGTTGGGCATGTGGTAGTTCTGGCTTTGCCGCTGCACCATCTCCTTGAGCTTTGGTGACCAAGACATGATTTGGCTCAATTCCTCATCGGTGAACGGCTCGGCGGCGGGCCCATTCCAATAGCAGGCGATGTGCGGAATCTTGAAGTGGTCGTGAACGTCCTGCGTCCCACCCATTGTCTCTTGCGCCCAGCCAGCGATGGCATGCGCCAAGGGTGTCGTACCCGAGTACTCGCATCCGGCAATGATAAGGTTCATTTATCTTCTCGTGTGTTCGCAAAAACGTCCTGGAACTCCAGGCCAGTTTCCTTGGTTATGCCGCTGACGAGGTAGTATAGCGCAATCCCTAGGATGGTGATTGAAGGGACGGTGATAACAGGGAAACTCAAGGCTGTCATACGTCCAAGCTCCTCGTTGAAAGCAGTAGTGCCCGGCTCGCTGACGACGACGATTCGTGCCAGGACGTAGTTCAGCACGGTCGAGACGAGCAATCCGAACGTCACCATGTACGTCGACACAACCAGACGGCGTTCGTATGCGTCGACGCTATCCCGATGTCGCAGCGCCTCGTAGACTTTTTCGACCTCAATGACTTTGTGGATAAGCGTCTTAACGAGCGGGTATCGCGTACGCAGGGACACAAGCACTGCGATACCGATTATGAACGGCACGCCCGCCTCTTTGATCGCCAACCATTCGACGGGCAGCTTCAGCAAGCCGATGCCACCCGTCAACAGGATGCTAACGAATCCCAGTGCCGAGTAGAAGTTGAAGCCCCGCCGTACCGCAAAGTCGTAGATCCCGTAGCCGACCGGAAAGGCCAGCGCCACGAGCAGTCCGTAGACTGGGCCCAACTGATCATCGCCGCTGAACCGGACCAGGATGATGACAGGGATGACGATGTTCAGCCCCAGGTTCAGCAGGGGGTTTTCGCGTCGATCTTTCTTTTCGTCGGTGCTCATTGTTCTAACGTGCCGCTTCCTTACCTACAGATTCTAGGGCCGACGGCTGAATTGCGCCACCCCCTCGTCAATCGGCTAGACTCCGCTATCCGTCAAATCAGGTATTTTTATACAGTTTTGGGCGACAATATCTTGGTTGGTCTTGTCACAATATACGTAGGTATGATAATGTGCCATTCTTTCGAGGAAAAATAGGAAGTACGCTGTTGATACCTTCTCGATCTGCCAAAGTGCCGATCATCTTTATGGGCCTGGTAGCCGCCATCGCCGTAACCGGCATGGGCTTCGGTCTGTGGAGCCAGATACTCACCGTGGATACCCAGGTCCAAACCGGTCAGGTGATCGTTGAGTTTCAAGAAGTCCTTGGCTTTGGTGTATTCACCGACGACGACGGCATCGTGAACGACCCTGTGGAGCTCGGCTTCCTATTCGACGACGGCTAGGAAGATCCCAACGGCTTCGGCGGCCCACCGGCCATCCAAATATACGATGGGAACGGCAGCGCCAGTTCGGCTGACCCTGCGGCCCCCAGTTTTTTTGAAGGGTCTCGGTATGACAAGGACGTGGGAATTTGCACCGCCGAGACCAGTCTCGATACTCAGGGCAGAGAGACTATCCTTGAAATTACCATCAGCAACAGTTACCCCAGTTACTGGTGTACGACCTATTTCCCGGTGAAGAACACGGGCTCAGTTCCTGTGAAGCTCCAGTCAACGACCCTGACCTCAGTATTACCCCCTTCGACTTCGGCTTCTTCTTCTGGTGCGTGGACATCGACGGTTTCTCGCTTCCTGTCGTTGCCGAGGGTGGATCGTTTGGTAATGGCTGTCCCGAAGCCGATGGAGACATACTTGTTCAGTCGCCAGAGGACTACGATATCGCCATCGGCGTATGTCCTCCTTTTGAGTACCCGTTCGTCGGGATAGGCATTCAAATCGACCCCTCACCATCTGAGTTCGAAGGCGGCATCGGATGTATCATGCTCCACGTCGAACAGGGTTCCGAACAGAGCGACGAAGAGACCTTCGAGATCGAGATGCTTTGGGTCCAGTGGAACGAGTTCGTTGAGCCGGAAGGCCCACCGCTCGGTCCGCTGTAGGCACTGGCTGGTCTAGCAACACAAGAATTCTCTTGGGGTGCATGTCACTCTAGGCTGGTCAGACCGCGAGTCAAGACCTCGCTGTAAGCGCTGAGATAATCAAGGCATACGCCGAGGTCACCGGCGACTACAACCCCCTTCACTTCGACAAAGATTTTGCTGCTGAAACGCGCTTTGAGTGCCTGATCGCTCAGACCGGCATCGCCATCGGCTGTGTCGCGTTTCATGTTGAGCGCCGGTTCAAGGAACGAGTTCGTGCCACCATGAGGTCTGTAGTCAGGCCATCTGCCCAGCGATTCTAGTGAGCATCAGTCGTCAAAGCAGCCCAGGCGGCCAATTTTGACGCAAATACCACAAATCCTCTAAAAGGGCATCGACGAAGTTTTTCCCATGTGGTATATTCCCCCACGTAAGTAGTTGAAGCGGGTCTTAGTGTAGTAAGGATTCGAGATACTACGTAGTTCCACGATGAGAGGAAGTCAAATGAAAATGACACAGTCGGGCAAGCTGGCCATTGCTTTCATGCTGCTCACTACGGCGGTCGCAGTGACAGGGATGGGCTTTGGTCTATGGAGCCAGATACTCACGGTAAATGGCCAGGTACAAACTGGTACTGTCGTCGTCTAGTACGGCAGCTACCTAGGTCTCGGCGCATTCACGGATGACGACGGTATCGTCGACGACCTTGTGTACGGTCCCTTCCTTTTCTTTGAGCCACTTGATGCGGGCGAAGAAAACCCGAACGGGAGTGGCAGCATTCCCGCTATCCAAATATACGATGGCAACGGAAGTTCGAGTTCCGCAGACCCGTCGTCTTCCGGCCCATTCGTGTCAAGATACGACAAGGACGTGGGCATCTGTACAGCCGATACGGCCCTCGACACACAGGGTAACGAGACGGTACTCGAGATCACGATCAGCAACGGATACCCGAGCTACTTCTGCACTACCTGGTTCCCAACCGTAAACACTGGCTCGGTTCCTGTGAAGCTTCAGTCCAAGACGCTCATTTCTACAGTTCCGCCCCTTGATTTGGCATTTGGAGTCGGGTGGTGTGTTGATGGTGACGACATCACACCCCCAGTGCCGGGCGGAGCGCCAGATGCGTTCGGCCACTTCTGCCCGGAGGTAGACGGAATCTTAACAACCTCGTCTCCCGAGGACTACGATTTCCTAATTGCGGTCTGCCCAGCCGGCCCTCCCGGTGCTATTGGTATTGGGACTCAGTTGGATCCGACACCCTCTGAATTCGACAGCGGCCTTAGCTGTGTCACAATCCACGTCGAGCAGGGCTTCGAGCAGAGTGACGAAGAGACCTTTGAGATCGAATTGCAGTGGGTTCAGTGGAACGAGTACGTCGAGCCGGAATTCGAATTCCCGCCGATCCCTGAACCATAACAGACAGGCGCTAGTAGCCGGTTGCGCACCGGCTTTCCTAATTGACGATGTGGTAGCCTGGGGTGCATGACACCCCAGGCTGGCCAAACCTCAAGCCGCACCTTATCCGTAACCCCAGAGATTATCGAGTCGTACGCCGAGATCACAGGCGATTACAACCCCCTTCACTTCAACAAAGAATTTGCCGCCGGAACGCGCTTTGAGCGTCTGATCGCTCAGGGCGGTATCGCAACCGGCCTTCTCCACGCCCTCGTCGCAATGGACCTACCCGGCTCCGGCAGCGTGTTCCTCAACCAGAACTGGGTGTTCCCGAAGCCCGTGTACATCGGCGACACGATCACCGCAACTGGCACTATCACCTCCATCGACGAGCGCCACAGAATACTGATGTCGTTCGAGGTCGTGAATCAGGACGGTGTGATCGTTCTCAAGGGTGACGCGACGGTGATGCAGTTTCAGCCGACCACCTGAGCTCCATGGACGCCTATTTCCTCATCGAGCAACTTGCATATGAGGACTCGGACTCAATACACGTTAGCGAGGTTTTCATTGAATAGCGACTGGACGCTCGCCCTCGAACAGAACACCAACCTGACCGCCTCGACTGGCAGCGCAGAGGCCGTAGCCGATGCAGTTCGGCGCGGCGCCGACCTCCGGCTATACATGACCACCGACACCTACGAGGAGACCCTATACTTCCAGCAGACCTATGTTGGTGAAGGCGAGGCTTTCGCCGGATTGATGAGCCACCACCACTCGTACACGCACCGAGGTGCCGAAGCCGCCCAGCCCTACGTCAGCTTCTTCAAGTACGACACGTCGGGGAGGTTTTCGCACATCAAGTGGATGCCCGACAATTCTATCTGGGATGACAGCAAGGCGTATCCATATGGTGTCTACCGATGGTTCGTCAATGACCGCTGGCGGGTGGCGTATGAGCACGATGAAGATGGCAATCCGCTTCAAGGAGATCTCGACGAACTGAAAGAGGCAGTCAGAGACGGGCTGTCGATTAAGGTTGGGGTGAGGCAACTGTTCGGCCTTGCCGACGACGAGCGGAGCGGGCCCGACCACATCTCCTTCCTCTCGATCATGCAGCCGTTGGTGCAAGATGGGTACGTCGGCGCTAACTGCGATTTTGTACTCGTCGGCGCACCACAATGGCCCTTTGAATGGACAGACGGGCTGCATCTCGGAGTACTGTGGCCGTGGACATCCGGTGAGATCGTCAGCCACCTCGTCGAGCCCGGTAAGATGCCATTCCGAAGATCCCGAAAGCGGCGAGCGATGCAATGGCTGGTCGCAGACCGAGGCTAGCGGTAAAATAGCCTGTGTATCCTTGTCGTTTGCTGGAGCGCACTTTGCTCGACTCATCCAACACTTCCCCAGAAGTCGAAGCCAGCGGCATTAACACCGCGATTCTGCCGGTGGGTGCTATCGAGCAGCACGGGCCACACCTCCCGCTCTCGGTGGACTGGGCACAGGCCGAGCACGTCTCTCGGCTCGTCGCCGGGCGCATGAATGCGTTCCTGCTGCCCGGGGTGCCCTTCGGCACGTCCGAGGCTCACGACGGCTTTCGTGGCTCCATCTCGGTCTCCCACGAGAGTTTGAAGACTTACGTCCGTGACATCTGCGAGAGCCTGATCGGTCAAGGGTTCACACGCATCGCTATCCTCAACTTCCATGCTGGCAACATCGCTCTGAAAGTGCTCGTGCGACAGGTGAATTGGGCACAGGACAGCGGCAAAGTTGTGCTCATGCAACCTTGGATCGACGCATCGGCCCGAATCACGGAAATACTGGAGAGTAGTCACGAAGAGATGCACGCTGGCGAGATGGAGACATCGATCATGATGCACATCGCGCCCGATCACGTAGGCGATGAGCGTATCGACCACGTACCCAACCTCGGTTCATTCGCCTTCGACCTCAGTCCCATGAAAGATTACGCGCCCGACGGTATCTGGGGCCGCCCGAGCCTGGCCACGGCAGAGAAGGGCCGCCTGGTTATCGAGGCAATGGTCGATGCGACGGTCGATCACCTCGAAAAGACCTTCGAGCGTTTGGGGCTACCAGGCAGCCCTGGTCATGATTGAGCTCGGGGAGCGCATAGTGATCGCCGGTGGCATTGAGCCCCGGTCGCGAGCACTAACAGGCGTTCAGCTTCTTCCGAACGGCGACCTTCTCGTGGGCTATCGCGACGGCAGCGATCACCTGGCGACCGACGACGGTGCGGTCATGACTATCCGCTCAACCGATGGCGGACGTACATGGCAAGAGCCACGTCCGGTCGTCGCCATTCCGGGCTGGGACTGTGCAGGCGGTCGAAGCATGGTTCAGACGCCCGACGGTGGTCTGTTGATGTACGTCTTTCAGGCACGGCGTTCACACGATCCAGAAGTACACGTTCGCCCTATCAAGTCGTTCGACAACGGACACACATGGGGACCGATGGGCCCTGAACTGTCGATCTTCTCGGGCTGGACAGAGCCGAACACTTCAGGTCAAATGCAAGTCCTGTCCGACGGCCGCTGGATGATCCCCGTATACGGTGCCGACTCGACAAGCAGCATCACCAATCCGACCGGCGCGGCGTTGGACGGCAGCGCAAGCTACTCCATCGTCGCTTTCTCCGGCGATCAGGGCGAGACGTGGGACGAACATGCTATCGTCGCCAATGACCCTGCGATAAACTTTCACGAGTTATCAGTCATACGTCTTGACGATGAGAGATTTCTTGCGGTGATTCGTACGCAGGACCCGCCGTTCACGTCGTATCAGTCGTACTCAGCAGATGAAGGTAGATCATGGTCTGCACCGGAGCCGCTACCATTCGCCGGTCAGACGCCATTCCTCATCGGGTTGCCGTCGGGTGCCATCATGTGTGCCTACCGTGACCGCGATCCTGACCGGCCTGGCGTCAGCGCGAGCATCACCCACGATGCTGGGACGATTTGGGAGTTCGCCGGGCAACTGTACAAAGGTACCGACTGGAACTGTGGCTATCCGGGACTCGTCACATTGCCCAGTGGGGATATTTTTTGTGTGTACTACTCCTGCTACGACAGCGCAGGCAACTCCGAGGTACACGGCTTGTCTCTGCGGGAGACTGGCTGAGCTAGTCCGTTCGTCCTGAGCCTGTCGAAGGACGAAGCCGCGCAACAGGAATTAACCTCGTCCAAGCAGGCAACCCGCCTACGCAGCCTCTGCTGAGCGACTACGTCTCCACAACAGGATGGCCGGTACGAGTGCCAACAGTGCGACCTCCGCGATGTAGTAACCGATGATCCCCTTGTCGGCCAAACCTTCGCTCACAACCGACCGGTGGGACTTCGCGGCCCTGTCTTCCGGAGTGAGCGTCAGGTGCTCTGGCACCGCGCCGTACTGCGTCTGCACCATCGTCGGCGAGGCTTCTCCTTCCTGGACCTCGACGGGTTTCGGGCCTGTCTTCATCAGCACGAAACTTGAAACGATCAACACCAGAATCGCCTGCAATACCGTCGCGGCAGCGACGATCATGGTCGCGTCGAAAAAGAATCCTTCGGGGAACATGGCGATGAGGTAATTCTCATACGGGTCGAGTTGCCAGAGGTCATTGTCGAAGCTGATGACATGGAAGGTCTCGAAGGCCCGGCTAAACCCGGTGAGCGCAAAGATGCCCAGTGCGCCGATAATCGACAACGTCAGCCCGGAGCTCCAGGCTGTTAGCTTGAAGAACGTTCGCGGGAAGGTGCGTGGCGCAACTGCCAGCGCCATCGGCAAGAGCAGCAGCATGAGCAGACCGGTGACCACCTGCACGTTGTAGACGCTCCGCACGAGCACCTTTACATCCCACATATGATCGATCTCTCGTACCCCGTACAAGCTGTGCGTCACGCCATTGATCTGAACGACCACATCGATCCACGGCTCCTCGTTGTTGAAGTAGTCGCGGACTTGCTTGCCTGCGGAGAGAAGTTCGTCGTGATCAATGGGCGGCAGGGTGGTAATTGGGTACCGGTCAAAGCCGTAGCTGTACAGCGCGGGTGCGTTGACGAGGATGCGAACATTGGTCGCGATCAGAAACAGTGGCACTGAAACGACGAACGCGAGGAACGCGATGTGTTTGACGACGGTCATGAGACTAGGGTATCGGGTATCGGGTGTTACTTGCTAGAGGCGAAGAGCTTGGTCAATATCCTAGCTGCTTGTCACAAACCCTGATGAACTGCTCCCCATTGAGGAATCGGTGGAGATTCTCGATGAAGATGGCGCGCCGACCCGATTCGAGCTGGTCGGAGTTCGACGACGTATGCGGCGTGATAACGACGTTGGGCATGTCCCACAGAGGGCTGTCGCTCGGCAGCACACCATCGGGCGTCTCAAAATTGTCGAAGGCCGCGCCGGCGATGTGACCCGATTGCAGCGCCTCAGTGAGAGCCTGTTCGTCAATGATATGCGCCCGTGACAGGACGATAACCCTCGCACCTGGCTTCATCATTGCGACGCGCTCGCGGTTAATCATGCACCTTGTCGATGGCGTCAAGGGAGCAGTAATGACGAACCAGTCGGAGATTTTCAACAGATCTTCGATCTTGTTCTCACCCCAGACCGCTTCGACCTCCGGCGTCGCAGGCTTCTCCGTCCGGGCGACGGCGTAGACCTTCATGTCGAAGCCGTGAGCGCGCCGCGCTACCGCCTGCCCAACGCCGCCGAAGCCGAGAATCCCCATCGTCTGGCCTGATACTTCCTCAAGGCCGCTGCGGTACTTTTCGGGCGCCCAGAGATGTGCTCGCTGATCCAGCATCCGCTCTTCCATGCGGTGCGTCCAGTTGAGCATGACGGCGAAGACGTAGTCGGCCATTGGTATAGCGTGAGGGCCCGGCGAGTTGGTAAGGACAACGTCGCTCTCGATTAGCGGATGGCCGACCTCCATGTGAACGCCCGATGCAGGCTGATGAACCCATCGCAGGCTCTTCGCCGCGACGTACTCGTCGATTGTTGGGATGCCGCAAATTGCCTCTGCATCGACAATCTCGTTGATCACCTGGTCCTCGGAATCCGGAACGACGAACTCTACGCCAGGGAATGTTTCACGTAACTCGTCGAGAAAGCCGCCGTGCCCAACCATCATCTCGGAAATATTTTTGAATACGATCTTCAACTTGTGCTCCGTTTAAATGCCGCTACACCAGCGCTGACTGCATCGACTAACAGAGAGTAGTCTGTCCCGTATGACAGGAAAGAAATGCCCTGTGCGAGGAGCTTCGCTGCGCCCTCGGGCGTGCCGCTGTTTGTGCCGACTGCCACGCCGGTCTTGCGGCCGACTTCCAACAGCTTTTCGAGAACGTCGTCGACTTCGGGGTGCGGCAGCTTGCGCGGGTCGAGGCCCAACGACAGCGATAAGTCCCATGCCCCGAGGATAAACACGTCGATGCCTGGAACCGCACCGATGCCTTCGAGATGTTGCACGGCGTCGGGGGTCTCGATTATCAGGCCGACGATGATATTGTCGTTGGCCCGCTCATAGTAGTCGTCGGTGTCGATCCCGTAGTGAGATGCCCGCAGCGGCCCCCAGCTACGTGTCCCGTCTGGTGGTAACCGCGTGAAGCGGACGATATCCTCCGCCTCCTCGACCGACTTCACCATCGGCACCACGATGCCCATCGCACCGATATCGAGCGCTCGCTGAATGGGTACCTGAGCCGACGACGGCACTCTCACGAGGGGCACCGTGTCCGTCCCATCGATGGCGCGTACCATCTGCTCAACCTCCGCCGAGTCCAGCCCGTTGTGCTCCGTCTCGATGACGAGCCACTCTAGTCCGGCGTGGGCCATCAGTTCGGCCACATTGGGACTGCCGAGTCCCATGAAACTCCCGATAGTTGGCTGCCAGGCCAGCAGCTTTTGTCTAACGTGGTTGGTTTTCATATGTACACAAAAATCTCCGAGAGGGAGTGTATCATGTGCCCCGTGAGCGGTGAATGCTTCAATGTGGTTGCTTGCGTTGACCCCACCCCTTACCTGGCTCATAATGGGGCGCATTCTCACACCCACGCAGGAGAACGTACATGCGGCTCATAATAGTCGGATCGGAATACGCAGGTAAGACGACGCTCGCCGAGGAGATCGTCAAGTGGCGAAACAACGTTATGGGGGAGCCGACGCCCCACGGCATTGTCCAGTTCCACGACCACTTCACGCCGCCGTGGTTCGGCCACTGGGACGAGATACCCGACGAGGACCTGAAGAAGTACAACGAGCTTGGACCGACGCTCAAGGAAATGTTCACGCGCTACCAGTTCGCCTACCATCTCTCACCGCAGCTTTATCGCGACAGTGACCACATCCTTATTGGCTTCCACATCGAGGAAGCGGTCTACGCGCCCCTGTACTATGGCTATGGCGGGGCGGGCAAGTACGGCGACCGTGTGAGCATGGCGCATGGCCTCGAAAAGGAGATCCTGGAGCAAGGGCCCGAGACGGTAATCATCCATGTCAAGGCGACGGCGGACGTGATCCGAAAGCGGATGAAGGACAGCCCGCACGAGCGCGGAATGATCAAAGACGAGGACATCGAGCAAATCCTCGAACGGTTCCAGTACCACTACGGCCACTCCCTCCTACGCTATCGCTTCGAGCTCGATACTACCGAGGCGACGGTTGAGGAGACGATGAAGGAGTTCGTGACCAAAATCGGCCCCCTACTGTCCGACAAAGACCGGCTGCGGATGCAGGCTCATGCGATGCTGCAGGACAGTTAGGGTAAGTTCATGAATCCGCTCGAAACGGCGGAGATCGGAACGACCGGCCTGCGGGTCACGCGGCTGGGCATCGGTGGCGCGCCCATCGGCAATTTGTTCGACAACGTTGCCGAGGAGCAGGCGTTTGCGACGGTTCGGCGGGGGCTGGAGCTTGGGCTGAATTACGTCGATACCGCCCCGCTATATGGTCACGGCAACAGCGAGATGCGCCTTGGCGATGTGCTCTCCAGCATACCTCGCAACAGCTTTGTCCTGTCAACCAAGGTCGGGCGTGTGCTGGACCCGGTGGACACCGAGCCGGTCGATCCCGTATTTCGAGGGCTGCCCAAACTGGTGCCGGTCTTCGGCTACAGCCGCGACGGTATCCTCCGCTCGCTCGAAGAGAGTTTGCAAAGGCTCAAGCTCGACCGCGCCGACATCGTGTACATTCACGACGCCGACTACCACTGGGAACAAGCCATCGGCGAGGCGTTCCCGACACTGGCCGAGTTGCGTTCGCAGGGCGTCATTAAGGCCGTTGGTGCAGGCATGAACCAGTGGGAGATGGAGGCCCGGTTCGCGCGCGAGGGCGACTTCGACTGTTTTCTACTGGCGGGCCGGTACACGCTGCTCGACCAATCGTCACTACCTGAGTTCATGCCGCTGTGCGTGGAGAAGAACATCAGCGTCGTCCTCGGTGGGCCATACAATTCCGGCATCCTGGCCTCGGACTTGAGCCCCAACGCGACGTTCGACTATAAGGTCGCGCCGCCGGAGATTTTTGCCAAGGCCCGCAATATTAAGGCTGTCTGCGACCGCCACGACGTTCCTCTCAAGGCCGCCGCCCTCCAGTTCGGCCTGCTGCACCCCGCTGTCGCTGCAACGATACCCGGTCCCAGGTCAGTAGCCGAGATCGACGAGAATTTCGCGATGGTGCAGCACCCGATCCCGTCCGACCTCTGGGCGGAGTTGAAGCACGACGGGCTGATCGCGGCGGATGCGCCAGTGAGGTGAACATGATGGCCGATCTGCACGTAGGTAACAGGGTCACCGTTTTGCGGAAATTTGATTCCGTCGAGGTTCAAATTGCTACTCCATTCAACTCGTCAAGTTTGTTGGCGATCATCGCGTGGGGAGGGTTCATTCTTGTAGGCTTTTTCATGTTCATCCAGGCTCAGCGAGAAGGCGGCCCTGCTGTCTTCCTATTCTTATTTTGGTTGACCGGCACAATATTCGCAGTTCTAGGTTTATTGTGGCTTGCTGTCGGCAAGAATGTTCTGATTTTCGACCACTACTCACTTACTGCAACCAAGTCGTTGTTTGGACTGGGACTGATGACCAAATCCTACAGAACAAAAGACATCACCAATATGCGGGTAGCCGGCTACTTCCAATACACTGCAACAGATGCCCTTTTCGGCACCCAGCAGCTTCGCGCTATCGGTTTGGGCGGGGGACCAACCGCATTCGATTACCTTACGGGTATCGAACGAGTCGCACCAACTTTGGATGAACTCGCAGCGAATCTACCCCTTTCAATTCTTCAAGAGTTTCTATAGCTGGGGTGCCGTTCTATGCTCCTCATGGTCACCGAAATCGTCTACAGCGCCCGCCAAGCATCCGCACACCAGCGGTCGACACCGCATTGACACATCCGCACCCTCGCGGTACCGTACCAGCAAATTAGTATCAGTCGAGACTGCGCGATAGCCAAACGACGCATGAGGGGTGACTTTATGGGAACCACGAACGGTACCACCGAACACAACTGGACGGCTGACGAGATTCAGGCGCGGCTTGGCACCTCGACCATTGTATTCGAGCGCGACCGACTCTTGCAGGCTGAGAACATTGCGATGATCGCTGAGCGCGGGATCAAGCACATTGAAGTCTGCGGCCTTGGCAATCCGGGACACCTCGATGTGAACGACTCGAAGTACACGTCCTGGCTGAGCGCCGAGTGCGAGAAGAACGGTGTGTCCATCATCTCGACTCACTGCCCCGGCTACCTCTTCAATTCCGACGACGAGGACAACCGGAAGAAGGCCGCTCAGGAGGGAATCATCGCAGCGAAGAACTCCGAGGAGTTGGGCGCGGGCGTCATGGTCTGCCACTTCAAGCCTGAGGAGCCGTCGGAAAAGAGCATCAACGAGATGCTCGAAGGACTCGAAGGCACGTCCATTAAGCTCACCATCGAGAACGGCCAGGTACTATCGGACTACACCGCCTTCGTCGACAAGGTCGGCTCCGACCGTTTCGGCATGGTTGTCGATATCGGCCATACCCGCGATGAGGACGAGGTGAACCCCTTCATCAAGGCTGCGCGCGCTCGCGAGACTATGGCAGTTTGCGGCGACCGACTGTTCCACCTGCACCTGCACGATTGGGTCGACCGCGACCACTTCTCCCCGCTGGACGGCGATATCTACTGGCCAGGGGTCTTCGACGCACTCAAGGACATCGACTACAAGGGCTACTATATGTTTGAAGCTGCCTATCCCCCAGGCAAACGCGGCGAGACCGACCCACCGTACGTCCTCGACAAGGTGGCCGCCTTCCCGCAGGGCTTCGTCAACCGGTACGTGGGGTAGAAGATCACCTCAATAGCTTGGTTCTCGGATGAAGTGTACTAGTTAGTATTTAATCTGACACCCGGGTAGAATCATGCCGCAGGAGTGTCAGATGACGAACGAGGACAAAAAATACTGAAACCGAGTATTGTCACGCTCCAGGGAGTTTGAGCGGTCCCCCCAATCCTGATTGCGGTAGTGAATGCAGCACCGGGGCTGGTGCCCCTACGATATATCCATGGCAAGCTGTTCCGCAGCGTTGGTCAAGGGTTTCGATCAGACAAATGGTGTAACAAACTCACTCGTCTGGAAGTCGAACCTCACCCTGGGAGTTTCTTGTGACAGTATTGCTCTTTCGGAGTCGCAGGCATTGGTGTGACCTCTATGGGCTTACGACTCACAATCTCGAGGTCGCTACCCACATCTGAACTAAATCTGCGGTGATCCCAAGTAGGGTGTTATTCACCCGTGGTCAAGAGTTTCCACATTGAATCCAACAGCGGCCCAAGTGATCACGCCTCGCGCTTCGCCGGTTGAGCGATCCGAGTTCGTAGGATCAGTTGGAGGCGCGTGTTAACGTCCATTGCATCCCGTATCCCCCTTCAAGGGAAATGGACAAAGCCTAGGCCTTCCCCAACTCCGCCATCTGAGTGACGAGCCCGCGCAGGCGCTCGCTGTCGCTATTCAAGAACGTTTCGTGGGGTGTGAACGCGCCATTGCTGTACCAGCGGAGCGTTGCGATGTGCTGCTCCGTTGTCGGCTTGGCGGCGAGCTTCAGGGCGATGTAGCGGCGGCCCTCCCAGCCGTTGTACGCCGCATGCCACAGGCACTGGTTGAAGAACAGCACGTCGCCCGGCTTCGATTCGACTACATGGCAGGGCATCTGGTCGCCCGCGACGCCATAGGGCATCGCACTAGGGTCGTCGGCCTCGCGGATGGGCTCCCAGTCCCTGTCGCCCTCCTGCCTTTCCAGCATGGGGTAGAGGGTGTCGTGGAGGGGGTTCTTGTGCGAGCCGGGGATGACCCGAAGCGCGCCCTTGTCCGCCGAGACCTCGTCGAGGTAGAGCATGACCTTGAGGCGGGGGTAGTCGAGTTCGCCGGGCGACATATTGCGGCGGTCGGGGTGCCAGCGCGCCTCGCCGTAGCCGGTGACGTTGCCCTCGGAGTTCGCCCACACCATGCCGGGGCCGATCAACTCGGTGGCGGTCTCGTAGACGCGGTCGTCCTCGGCTATCCACGACAGTTTTGGGGTCGCCTCGATGAAGGGCGTAGTGTGCTGGCTGTTGTCGTCAGACAGCTTGAAGTCGGCGCGCGCCTTGTCGTCCGCCCACAGCCGGTCGGCCTCCTCGTTGATGCCCGCTACCTCATCCTCGGCGAACAGCCCCTTGAAGAACAGGAAGCCGAAGGCATGAAAGTGGTCTTTCTGCTGTTGGTTGAGCATGGTCGGAGACCCCCGCAATGAGATTTTTGGAAGGATATCATAGCTGGGGGATAGGAGGTGTCTCAGGCCGCTAGCTCCTCGTGAAAAGGTACTTCACTTACGACCTCTGGTTGATCACTGATCAGTTTTGTATGGAGTACGGGTTGTATTGAGGGAGGTTACCAGGCGGGTAATCGACAGCGCTGAAGCATGTCGACGAATGATTTGGTGTTGGAACGATCAGACACAGATGTGATAAACTCAGTTCGCTTCAACTAACTCGAAATGCAATCATCTGCTTGAGTACCGAATAAGCTGCCTTTAAGGTTCCTATGTCTAGGAGCCTGAGCATTTAAGACGAATTCCGTAATGACACAACCATAATCCGTGCGTACATCCGAGTAATGCACCGAAATACGCCGTATATACGCCCATTTGTGGCGACATACATATGTGACTGAGACTAAACACTCAAGCTCCTAGAGCAGATATTCTCGCAAACGTAGCGCGACTCGAGCGGCTCGCCGACCTTTTCCATAGTGCGTCCCACGACGAGCAAATGAGCCTCGCCGGTCAAGCAACGGGGACGATTGCAGGTATCCTGGCGGATTTCGAGAATCATGGGGTAGGCGTTACTAACCGGTACGTTTCCGATGCGCTAGGCACTTTAGACGGTGACAAACCTGGTGAGTTTTCCATGGGGCTTCATGTGATGGCAGGGTACTTGCGAAACCTCACACACCAACTTCCTGTTGACTGATCGGGCGGGCCAAATGTATGACATCTGTTAAAAGGGACCACCATGGACGAAGAACTGGCAGAAGAGATCCTGTTCGAATCTCTGGTCGAAGGTCTTCTTGATTTCACTACTGGCGTGCCGATCAGCGCGGTTCGGCTACTTCTTCGCGCTGCATCAGGATTCGACGAAAAGAACCCTAAACATCAGAGTGCAGCAAAGAGGGCAATCCGTCGATATATTGACTACGGCAACCTCCCATCTGGGCACTTCGACTACTCAAATATTTAGTCCTCGGGACAGCTAGTTCGGCGGTTGGAGAATATGGATATGTCAAGACGTGACGTTATTTCAATGATTGAACGAATTGAACGCATCGCCGATATGATCCCTAGTTCATCGCGACCCGAGCAAGAAGCACTCGCTGGTCAAGCAATGGGGACGTTCTACGCTGCAAAGTCCCAGCTTGAAAACAGTGGTATTTCACTAAAGAATGATGACATTTATAACATTCTAGATAGTTTGAACCCCAACAATGCGAGTGAGTTTTCGGGTGGACTGCACGTCGTATCAGGATATCTACGGGCCTTGGCCGATCAACTTCCTTATTAATTCACCCCCTCACCACACTCCCGTCCTCCCCGATCCGCGTCACGCGCTCGGAGCCCGTATACGCCACGACCTTTAGCGAGGACGAAACCTTTTCGCCGGGTTGGAGGGTCATGACGGTGCCGTTGGCGGTGGCGTCGGCGATGCCCTGGTTAGTCAAACTGGAGAAGGGCTCAAGGCCGATGTTGTAGTTGCGGCCCCAGAAGGGGTAGCCGGTGCCGCCGCCGTAGGACTGCCAGAACCACAGGAATTTGTAGACATCGGTCGGCCAGCGCACGCCGAAGCCCACGCCCATCTTCTGGTTGGTGATGGCGTACCAGCCCTCCGGCATCTCAGCGATGTATGACATATCGTATTTGCGCGACTCCCTGGGCGGGATGCTGCTGAGGTCGATGGGGTTGCCCTGCTGGTCCTCGGTCATCGGCCACGGGGTGTGCGCATCGAGCTTGAGCGTCTGGTTGGGGTGCACATTCTCATCGTGGTTAATGAGCGTGCCGCCGGGCAGGTCGATGACACAGTCCGGGCTCAGGAACGGCGGCCCCAGGGCGATGTGCTCGCCCCACACGCAGCGACCGACCTCCCCGCCCTCGTTGGTCAGCGTCTGCTCGACCTCTAGTACCGCCGAGCCGCTGGTCAGAGTTAATGTCTTCTCGAAAAAGTACGGCGTGCGCGCGGTCCGCACCCAGCACTTGATGGAGACTTTTTCGGGCGTGTCCTCGACGATGGCCGCGTCCCAGGGCACCAGGTTCGCCTCGCCGTGCAGACCCATGTCCGCGCCCTCGTAGTCCGAGGGGAAGCCGCCGCCGGGAAAGACGGTCTGCCAGCCACCCTCGTAAAAATCCATCCAGACGCCGACGTTGTTGCCGGTCGTGGGCACGAAGGTCCTGGGGTCGCGGACGCCGTGGGGGTCGCGCCACATGAAGTCGACATCGGTGGGCTTGTGGACGAACTGGTACACGTCGGCCCCCTTGTCAAGCAGGATGACGATGCGGAGCAGCTCGTTCTCCAGGACGGCGGCCCTCAGCCCGCGAAACGTCCACGCATCGGAAACCCGGCAGCCGTAGTTGCGCTCAAGCTGGTAGTGCGTCATTTTTGTATAGACTCCTTTGAGGGGGATTGGGTTGGAGTCTATGGAGGGGGACGGGCGGATGTCAAGGTGGTGCTGCCCACGGCCTAAAGGCGCTCAAGGGAGACCCTGATCTTTTCTCCCTCAGAGCGCGTAAAGGTGCGGGCAGCTAGCAGTTGGTGAAACGGCAGGAGATAGACTCGGAGATCATTCGTTCCAAGCTGCTCCAAGACCACGTTCTATCGCTGACACTACCTATCTAACGTCAATATTCTACGGCATATCTATTCATTATTCACTAACGCATCAATATAGATGCACGTATACGAATGACGTTTCATAATTAGCGGTTTCAGGAGGACCATTTACTCGGGTTGCTAAAAGTCCTATAAATGTGTTTAATGCGCTACGTGCGCTATTAGTCTGTCACAAGCTTGTGGACGAAATCCGGCCGAGCCACCCTGGTTTGCCCTCGAGTAGATCGTAGCTGCTCAAACATCGCGACTCAGTCCGGCAAGATGCGGTGGTTCACAGCCGTAGCGTCACATAGACCGTCGTCAGGAGACTTTCATGGACCCGTTTTGGAATAATGCTGCAAAGACGATCATTGCGAACGTTATAGGCCAGATCCCGGTCGTAGGGACTCTATACAGTGCGCTTGTATACATTTTTTGGCCCCAGACTGGTTACGACGTTTGGTCTGCGATCAAAGACCAAGTCGAGCAACTCATCGATCAAAAGATGGACGCACATGTTTTCCAGACAGTCCAGGACGACCTCACCGGATTGAGCAACGTGTTGAATAACTACGGAACTGCCATTCAATCAGGCGACCCCAATGCCATTTCAACAAATTGGATAGCAGTTAATAACGACTTTGACTTGTTTCGCCCACATTTCCAATCGACCGGCTACGAACTGTTACTTTTGCCGCTATTCGCGCAGTTTGCCAACCTTCATTTGGCCATACTGCGCGACGGGGCCTTGCACGGGGCAGACTGGGGCTGGAACGAGCAATACCAGCAGTCCGTAGCCGTCGATCTGACAGATAGTATTTCAGCGTACGCAACATATGCCAACGACACCTACCTGAACCACTACAACGACCTAGCTGACAATACAGGGGCGAACTATCACGAGTGCGAGCCCTTCCGCACACTAAACGGCTTTAAGCGGCAGATGACCCTTAGCGTGCTGGACTTCGCTCAGCTGTGGCAGTATTTCGATTCGACGCAGTACCCCGGTCCCATCGACGTGTATCTGGGCCGCGAGATTTATTCCGATCCAGTGGGCACATGCGATAACAGTGGGGTTATCGTCCTGCCCAGCCCCCCAACGGAGCCGATCAGCCAGTTTACCGTCTGGGGTTCTAACATGATTTACGGGGCGCAGGTGACGTACCCCACCGGCGGCGGTCCTGGCGGTATCACTGATACTGGGAGAATGGGAGCTCAATCAGATGGCTATAAGTACACCTTCGATGTCAGCACGACGAATCCGGCGACTCTTGTGAACGGATTTGCAGGCAACGTTCCCCAAGCCATGGGCATTGCCTTTAAAGATGGGACCTACACCGGATTGATGGGCGGCAGTTGGTCGGGTGGCGACTTCTTCCAGTTCTGGTACTTTGGTAACGTTTTGTCGAGCATCCACATCAACGGAATCAGCAACTATTACGCCTGTGCCGATAGCTTCGTGTTCGGTTTCAAACTCGAGCAATCCCAGACGGCGAACGTA
>Ga0114999_10003761_pt1 | contig 18810 bp, 11 predicted proteins | sample ArcticOcean_MG_C_3_FD_89820 | JGI IMG/M metagenome (GOLD analysis project Ga0114999, IMG submission 89820) | Marine microbial communities from western Arctic Ocean - ArcticOcean_MG_CB8_126 | ecosystem: Environmental > Aquatic > Marine > Oceanic | place: Arctic Ocean: Canada Basin | collected...
CCGGCTCCCAGGATTGCTGCAAAGGCGGGGGAGAGCCATCCGCGGTACATGATGTAACCCAGGATCGCCAGCACGCAAATCGACGCGCCGATTGCCGTTAATAGACGCTTCAGATCACTTGGGCTGTGTCCGCCGAGATCGGTCCAGACCAGGCGACTTTTCTCCGCATCCCCGGCCGTCAACAGGCTGACGATAATAAATATGGCGATGCACAGCGCTAGCACCCCAACAACTCGATGAAAGAAGTTTAGCTTCGCACCGAGAAACTGATTGACCGTTGATAACTTCTGGCTTTCGGCGTCGATGTACTGATTGATTTCACTCAGATTCTTGTCGCGAACATTTTCCGGCAGATCGCTGAGTTTCACCGCGCCTCTCGGCATCTGGTCGGTCGCCACCTGATAGACAGCCGGATTCATACCGTGCAAATTGTTGTAGCCGGCTTCCACGCCCCACGAGAAAATAATTCCCGCGGCAATTGTCACAATGGCGGCGGTCGCCGTACCCCGCTTCCAAAACATGCCCATTACAAAGGCAACGAGAAGTCCCGGTGTGAGATAGTTCTGGTAGTCGGCAATTTGCAGGAAGAAGTTTGCTTCGGAATTCGGATCGAGTACGAAGATCGCCATCACCGCCGCCAGCACAACAAATGCGACAATTGACAAGCGGCCGACAAAAATCATTTCGCGATCGCTGGCATCGGGCTTGATGAACTTCTTGTAGATATCGAATGTAACAATGGTGGCTGCCGAGTTCATCATTGAGTCGATTGACGAGAGAATGGCACCGATGACACCGGCTGAAATCAGCCCGATGACTCCATAGCCCACCGGCTTGATGACGAGTTTGACCAATTCGGTGAAGGCGACATCGGGGGCAATGGTCTTGTCGGGCATTTCGGATTTGAACACATAAAATGCTGCTACGCCTCCACCAATGGCAAAGAATGGAATCAGTAGCTTCAGAAAACCGGCCGCGATAATTCCGAGCCGTGCTTCGGAGTCGCTGCGTGCACCGAGCGCCCGCTGCACAATGAACTGGTTTGTCCCCCAGTAGAAACAGTGCATCGCAATCAGCCCGGTAAAGACGCCGGTGAACGGCAACTGCGGATGATTGCTCGGCAAATAGAGGTGCATTTTGGCGGCATCGCCGGCGGCAGCGTCGAGCGACATCATCTCGCTCCACCCGCCCAGCCGGTTGAATGTGAGAACAGCGATGACTATTCCGGCCCCCAGCAACAGCACCGACTGGATCATGTCGGTCCAGACGACCGCTTTCAGTCCCCCGAAAATTGTGTAGGCCGCCGACACAATAGCCAACGCGATGACAAATCCTGCGTACCACGTCGTGTCGGATCTTTGCTTGATCTGTCCCACTTTCTCAGGCTGGGCTGTTTCTGCATCCGCAGACAGGTCTCCAACAGTTGGCTGGTATTCGATTGTCTCCTCGTACACGGCGTCGCCGCCGACCAGAACGCAGACCGAGCGGGCGCCGATGTAAAGCCCGGGAACCATCTGCACGACCGCCATGATGATGACCATGATGACGGCGTAAGCGACGCGGCTGCGATCGTCGAATCGGCGGCCGAGGTATTCCGAGAGCGTATACACGCGCAGCTTGCGATAGACGGGCAAAAACCCGAAGCACAAAACGAGCAGACCAAAGATCGCCCCCAACTCGAAATGACTTTGCGCAAAACCAATGCTGAAGCCGATTCCCATCATGCCGACCATGTGGTTCGCACTGACGTTCGATCCGAAGATCGACCCGGCGACACCCCACCAGGGAATCGTGCGTCCGGCGAGGAAGTAGTCTTCCGAAGTTTCCTCGCGGCGGCCGGCGATCAAGCCGACGGCCATCACCACAATCAACGTGCCGAAAAAGATCACCAGGTCAAGAGTTGAAAAGACGTCGCCCATGCTGGTGTGTGCTTTCGAAGAAACGAATTGGGGGCAGTAAAACGTGGTTCACGATTGTAAAATCTTAGGAACGCCGAAACGAGCGTACCGCTGTTGTGATGGGAAACACAATGGAACCCTCGGGTCGCAGACCGGGGGCTTTGAAACGCGAAATGAACGATCTGAAACTTAATAGATGATTCTGATTGATCCGCCCCTATCGGCAGTTTCTGCCGATAGTTGTATCGTGTTTCAAGCGGCTTCAAAAAAACGTTCATATCCGGGTTGACCTAAATCAGCGAAGAACGTATTTTTCCGCCCTTCAATCGAAACACGATCTGGTTTCACAACGACCTTCATCCTTCCACCCAACACACCCACACAAATAATTACAAGGCATACGCGCGGAGAGCGTTGTTCTGTCGATGACAGGTGACGTTCGGAGTGAAGTGGCCGACAGGGAGGTCGGCCTCGCACGCTCCGCCTGAGATTCCAATTCGACCACGCTGCCTACGACCTACAGCGAACCAATCGCTCCCGGAAGTGGCCGGAGTCCTTAGCCCCCCTGGGACCCGCTGCTTCCGGGAATTTTTTGCGCGCTGATCGCTTTGCACTGGCGACACGCCAGTGGCACCAAGCCAGTTGCACGGCCATCCGCCAGAAAACGCTCCCACGACGATCAGGTTATGGCGATCGGCGGCAGTTCCTGCTCGCGGATCAAATCGACCTTGCCGATGACGACGACACCCGATTCGGTCACAACGAAACCGCGGGCGCGGTCGGCGTCGCGGTCGTAGCCAATTTGAGTGTGCTCTGGAATCGACACACCTTTGTCGATAATTGCGCGGCGAATTTTCGCGTGGCGACCGACAATGACGTCGTCGAACAGTATCGAATCCTGCACGTGAGCCCAACTGTTGACCCGCACGTTGGACGCAATGATTGACCGCTCGACACGGCCTCCGGAGACGATTGAACCGTTGCAGACCATGCTGTCCAAAGCCTGTCCGACCCGCGGCTGAGAATCTCCGGATTGTGCGAAGACAAACTTGGGTGGCGGGTTGGGCTGCTGGTAGGTGCGAATCTCCCACGAACGGTCGTAAAGGTTCAACTGCGGATCGACCGCAATCAAATCCATGTTTGCTTCGTAATAGGCGTCGAGCGTGCCGACATCGCGCCAATAACGCCCGTCGCCGGTGTTCTTATCGCTAAACGGAAATGCCCGCACCAAATGCGAATCGATGATTGACGGAATAATGTTCTTGCCGAAATCGTGAACACTGTCGTTGTCGGTCGCGTCGCGACACAACTCTTCAAACAAAAAGTTCGCGCTGAAAACGTAGATACCCATCGATGCCAGACAGCGACTGGGGTCGTCCGGCAGTGGGTCGGGCGAATCGGGTTTCTCGCGAAAATTGACGACCCGACGGTCATCGTCAATCTGCATTACTCCAAATTGTGACCCCTCTTCCAACGGCACGGGAATGCAGCCAATAGTGCATTCGGCCTTCGCGTCGATGTGATCGCGAATCAGTTCCGAATAATCCATCTTGTAGATGTGATCGCCCGAGAGAATCAGCACGTACTCCGGCTTCGACTGCTCGATGGAGTAAATGTTCTGATAGACGGCATCGGCCGTTCCCTGGTACCAATGCTCGTCGATTCGCTGTTGCGGGGGAAGCAGGTCGATGAACTCACCCAACTCGCGGCAGAGAAACCGCCAGCCGAGATAAAGATGTCGATCAAGACTGGCCGCTTTGTATTGCGTCAGCACCAACATTCGCCGCAGGCCGCTGTTAATGCAATTCGACAGCGTGAAGTCGATAATTCGATACGCACCGCCAAACGGAACGGCCGGCTTGGCCCGATCGCGGGTCAGCGGCTCCAACCGCGATCCCTTCCCACCGGCCAAAACCAGCGCCAACACGCCTTTCATCCTTGTCTCCTCAAACTTTCCTGCGGGGTCACGTCCATTGACTGAGATTTATTATCGGAGAGCGGAACGCAATGAGCAATGCAGACTGGCATGTTGGCAACGATTTCCTGATCCTTGAAGCACGATCTTGTGGTCATTTCGCGAATCATAGGATGAAATCGAGTAACGACTGTCAGTATGGATTGCCGGATCGACTGGAAAGTTACGTGATTTCCTCGTTGCGATTTGAGATAATCGCGGAACCATGCACGTCCGCTGTCCACATTGCCAGAACCCGATTGAACTGGTTGAGCAGTCCGAGTTCTCGGACGTAGCTTGCCCCTCGTGCGGCAGCAACTTCAACCTGTTGGTAGACGTGGAGACCATTGCGCATGCCGGTTCGACGGAACAGACCATCGGCCACTTTCACCTCATCGAGCAGGTGGGCGTCGGGGCGTTTGGCAGTGTCTGGAAGGCGCGAGACAAAGAACTCGACCGCACGGTGGCCGTCAAGATTCCGCGCAAGGGACAACTGAATGAGAGCGAGACCGAGCAGTTTCTGCGGGAAGCGCGGTCAGCAGCCCAGTTGAAACATCCCGGCATTGTGGCCGTGCATGAAGTTGGGAGGGAGGACGGGCAAGTCTACATCGTCAGCGACTTCGTTGAAGGCGTGCCGTTGTCGAGCCAGTTGACCGCAGGACACTCGACGGTCCACGAGGCGGCCACGTTGTGTGCCAAAATCGCTGAAGCTCTGCATCACGCCCACGAACAGGGCGTGATTCACCGCGACCTGAAGCCGGACAACATCATGCTCGACGCCCACGGCGAGCCGCACGTGATGGACTTCGGTCTGGCCAAGCGGGAGACTGGCGAAATCACCATGACCGTCGAGGGCAAAATCCTGGGCACACCCGCCTACATGTCACCCGAACAGGCGCGGGGCGAAGGACACCAGGCCGACCGCCGCAGCGACATTTACTCGCTTGGGGCAATACTGTTTGAGTTGCTCACCGGGGAAAGACCGTTTCGCGGCGACGTGCGGATGCTGTTGCATCAGGTCATCAACGAAGACGCACCCAGTCCCCGCAAACTGAACGCCAACGTCCCCCGCGACCTGGAGACGATCTGCCTGAAGTGTCTGGAGAAAGACCCCGCTTTGCGTTACGTCACCTCACAGGCACTGGCGGAAGACCTCGGGCGCTATCTGAGGAAGGAACCAATCCTGGCTCGACCGGTGACACGAATTGAGCGCGTGTGGCGGTGGTGTAGGCGCAATCCGGTTGTGTCGTCGCTGAGTGTAGGCATTCTAGTTGTCGCGGTGATTGCAGGCGGTTTGCTGCTGGCCCAGCGCGCTGCCAATCAGGAGGCGATCGCAACGGCTCAGGCTGAAAGCGAACGTAATGAGATTCAGACGGCGGTCGCGGCGATGAGTACGGCGCGTGAAATTCTCGTGCCGCACGCGATTGACGATCTGAATGACTTTCCCCGCGAAATGGTGCTGGCGGAGTTACGCAATCAATTCGACACGGTCGATGAAGCCCGAAAACTGCCGCTGGCCTATGCGCTGGCACACTTTGATGACGTGCGAATTGACATCCTCATCCCTCACGTCGAGGATGCCTCGCCGGACGAAATTGATAACTTTGTTCTTGCACTGGACAGGAACAGGACGGAAGCCGTCGCGGCACTTGAAAAAGCAGCCCGTGCAGCCGAAAGTCATGAAAAATGGCGATACAAGGCGCGGCTGGCCATGCTGGCGCTGTGGTTGAAATCGCCTACGTTGGCTCAGCAAATGTGCCGGTTGCGCCCCGACCCAATCCAGCGCACCCTGTTCGTCGAAGAGTGCTCGACGTGGCATGGGGATTTGTCGAAGCTGGTTCAGCTTTTTTCTGACAGTGACGACGGTCCGTTTCGCTCAGCGATGATCCTTGCGGCGGGGAGCGTGACGGTTGCGGATGTGTTGCCCACGCAGAAGCAGGCATGGGAGCCTGCACTCTTGGGTTGGTACAAGGATGAGTCAGATACGCTCACGCACAGCGCCGCAGGATGGACGCTGCGAAAATGGGATCTGAAGCTCCCCGAAATCACGTCATTGAGGTCGCCCGCCAATGGAAAATACTGGCACGTCAACGGCATCGGCATGACGATGTTGGAGATTCCCGCCGGGAGTTTCGTGCGAAACACCTGGCGAGCAGGTGTCTCCATGGAACAGACGGTGACACTGTCTCGGTCGTTTCTACTGGCCGACCGTGAAGTCTCACGAGTACAATTCCAGCAGTTCATCGACGACGCCAATTATCCCGATTCTGAGAAACCAAACGACTGGGAGGGGCCGCAGACCGAGTTCAGTCCCACCGAACGGCATCCTGTCCAACAAGTGAATTGGTACGACGCGGTGCTATTTTGCAATTGGTTGAGTCGGAAAGATGGTTTGACTCCCTGCTACGAGGGGACTGGTGAAAAAGTGAACGTACAGGAACGGCAATCGGGCGTGTGGGAACTTGCACCAGAAGCCAACGGCTACCGATTGCCGACCGACGCCGAGTGGGAATACGCCTGCCGCGCGGGAACAGTGACTAAGTTCAGTCACGGTGACGCGGAGTCGCTGCTGGACCGCTACGCGGTCCTTGGGTCGAGCCGAACGGAACTCCCCGGGAGCAAGCTGCCCAACGGCTGGGGTCTGTTCGACGTCCACGGGAATGTCTTCGAGTGGTGCTACGATCGGTCTGGACCGTTCGGCAGCCAAGCCACGGTCACAAATCCATTGGGACCAACTCAAGGGAGGAGCCGCGTGTTTCGCGGCGGGTCGTTCAGCACGAACGCGCGGGATGCACGGTCGGCCAACCGTGCATCCAATATTCCATCCGACCGTTTCAACGACTTCTCTGGTTTCCGTGTGGCGAGGACTTACCCCTGAGCCGCTTTACCCGCCCCGTACCTAAGAGGCCGCACCAATGAACTCCCGCGCCCTGCCCTTCCTCACCACAATCGCCGTGACGTTGTTTTTCACAACAACCGCATTGCCCCAGGAACCCGTCAGGAAAACGGCGAAGTCCGAGCCGCAGAAGGCGGAACCCAAACCGGTCAGTCTGGCGGAAGCCCGCCGGCAAGCCGAGCTGTTGCACGAAGTTTACTCATCGACGCTACAAATTATGCACCGCCGTTACTTTCGCTCGGATCAGAAAACCACCATCCCTTCCAAAGCGCTCGACGACGTCTTCTACCGCGTTTCGCTCCGCTCGAAAGTCAAAGCCCGCTGGATTGCCGTCAATGCCCGCGCCATGAGCATCGATCACACCCCCAAAGATGCCTTCGAGAAACAGGCTGCCCGCCGATTCGTTGCCGGCGATTCGTCGCACGAGACAGTTGAGAACGGTCTCTATCGTCGCGCCGGCCGCATCACGCTTTTCGGTTCCTGCATCAACTGCCACGCCCCCGCTCCCATGAGTCAGGACGTCCGCCGCTTCGCCGGCCTCGTCATCAGCATACCGGTGAAACCGGACACACCAGCCAGGAAATAACCAGTTGTCCCCGCACGCTTGCGGTTGAACGCTCCCCAAAACTAACCACTATCGCGCTTCGCACCACTTCGCATAGAATCCACAAGGATTTATCCCTCCCACACACAATCCCAACAAACCCCAAACAGGCCGCCAACCCACATGTCCGGGTTCTCCGATTCCACACTCATGTTCGACGATGCAGCGCGGCTGCTCGAACCCGGCGCGCTGTCGCACGATGAAATCGAGAGTCTGTTGGATTTGGTCGGCTTTGCCGACATTCCCACCGCACACAAACGGCTGCTCGAAACCTCAACCGACAAAGAGTCCCGCCGTGCGCTCGGCGAGTGTCTGCCCATGCTGCTCGTCGCGCTTTCCGGAACCGCCACGCCCGACGGGTCGCTCATCAACTTCGAGCGATACGTCGGCAGCGTCGCCGACCGCACCGAATTGTTCCGCTATCTCGCATCGAACCCCCGCGCGGTCGAGATTCTCGTCAAGCTATTCGTCGGCAGCCAATTCCTCACCGAAATCCTGCTCCGCAATCCCAACTATCTTCAGCGGCTGACCAACCACAAACGGATCGCCGAGTTCAAAAGTCGGCAGGAATTAATCTACGAAGCGCAGGAAGTGACAGCCACCGAAGCAACCATCGCCGACAAGCCGAACGCGCTGAGGCGGTTTCAACATTGGGAATTGCTTCGCATCGGTGCCTGCGATTCGTTCGGACTCTTCGACCTCAAATCGGTCACCGTCCAACTCTCGCTGCTGGCCGACAGTCTCGTGCAATCCTGCCTGTCGTTGCTCGCCGAGGAAATGAAAATCTCGCTCGACGGATTCGCCGTACTCGCCTTCGGAAAAATGGGCGGCGAAGAGCTGAATTACAGTTCCGACATCGACCTCGTCTTTCTCGCCCGCGCCGACGCAACCAGCTTCTGGACGCTGGGGCAAAAGCTGATTAAGGCGGTGATGGAATCGACCGGCGAGGGGTTCCTCTATCGCGTCGATATGCGGCTGCGGCCGTGGGGAAAATCCGGCGCGCTGGTGAACTCAGTTGACGCACACTGCAAATATCTCCGCGAGCATGGCATGCCCTGGGAAAAGCAGGCGTTGCTAAAGGCCCGTGTGGTGGCCGGTGATCAAGCGGTCGGACGGGAGTTTCTGAAACAGGTGCAACCGTTGATCTTCGGCCTGCCCGCCGAAACGGTTCGCGAGACCGTGCGGGACATGAAAGAACGCATCGAGCTGGATTTGGAACGCCAGGGCCGCGCGTGGGGAGAGGTCAAGTCGGGTGCCGGGTCAATCCGCGATGTCGAATTCGTCACGCAGTATCTGCAGTTGATTCACGGCGGGGCCGATCCAAACGTCCGCAGCATCAACACGCTCGACGGCCTGGTGCGGCTCGCCGATTTGGGATATTTGCAGGCCGACGAGTACCGGCAACTCAGCGACGGTTACATGTTCCTGCGGACGATCGAACATTCGCTGCAGTTAATGCACTACAAGCAAACTCACGCCCTGCCAGAAGAGAAACGCGAGTTGACGTATCTTGCAAGTCGACTCGATTATCCCGATGCCGAAAAGTTTCTCAGCAGCTACCGCGCACACCGCGATGCAATTCGCCGCATCTACGAAAGACACATTGGCGGCGAAGAGCCGCCTATTGAAATTCCCAGGGCCGATGTCGATGACGGCATGCCGCGACACGTCGCCCATATGGACGCATCCTACGCCGAAATCTTCAGTGAAGAGGAAATTGTCCGGCACGCACAATTACTCGATGCCCTTTCCGATGACAACCTGGTTGAATTGGATGCCACCGACTATGGCGACGGCAAATGTCGGCTGACGATTGTCGGCCACGACGACCGTGGAGACCTGTCCCGGGTCTTTGGCCTGCTGTTCGTTTACGGATTCAACATCGCCGACGGACACACCTTTGCCGCCGAAGAAGTCGGAGGGCGCGCGGTCATTAAAAGTGGCATGTCGATTCCCGGTCGTGGACAACCGAAGACGTCGGCCAAGTGGTTTATCAACGTCTTCACGCTGTTAACGTCGCCGGTTGCCGTGCTCGACGACATTTGGCCACAGTACGAGCGGGAACTGGTCGAGCTGTTGAAGTTGGTTCGTTCCGGCCGTCGCCGCGATGCGCAGGGAGAACTCGCCAAGCGCGTCGGCGGCGCGCTGCACAATGCCGACGTCTCGCCGACGTTGTATCCGGTTGATGTCGAGATCGACAACGAAGCGTCGGAACGTTCAACCGTGCTGCACATTCGAGCCGACGACACGATTGGTTTCTTGTTCGAGTTAACCAACGCGTTAGCGCTTGCGCAGATCGACATCAACCGATTGATTGTGACATCGGTCGGGCGGCGGGCTCTCGATACGCTTTACGTCACCGACTCCGATGGCCGCAAACTCAGCGATCCCGCGCGTCAGCAGGAACTGCGGGCGGCGGTCGTCCTCATCAAGCACTTCTCGCACCTTCTGCCTCGCTCGCCCAAACCCGATGCCGCGCTGCTGCATTTCAGCGACTTTCTCGAGCAGTTGTTCAAACGCCCGAATTGGCCGGAAGAGTTCGCCTCGTTGGAGCAGTCCGATGTTCTCGATGCGATTGCCCGGTTGCTGGGGGTGAGCGACTTCCTGTGGGAGGACTTCCTGCGGCTACAACACGAAAACCTGTTTCCCGTCGTCAAAGATATCGATGCCCTAAAACACTCCAAGCCCAAGACCGATCTCGAATCGGAACTCCGTGACGAATTGGCAACCGCTGACGACGCCCAGGAAGCTGCCAAACTGTTGAATGCGTTCAAAGATCGCGAAATGTTCCGGACCGACATGCGGCATATTCTCGGCAACGTCACCGAGTTTGGTGAGTTCTCCGCCGAACTGACCGACGTGGCCGAAGTGGTAATTGATGCGGCTTGCGGAATTTGTCTGCAGACACTGACGAGCCGTTACGGCACGCCATTACAGAAAGATCAATCGCCCTGCCCCTTCGCTGTCGTGGCACTGGGCAAGTGCGGCGGCCGGGAAATGGGATTCGCCTCCGATGTGGAGTTGATGTTCATTTATCAGGAAGACGGAAGCACCAGCGGGCCGGAGGTCATCACGACGGCCGAGTACTATCAGAAACTGGTCGAGGCATTTCAGCGGACAATTCAGACACGGCAGGAAGGTGTCTTTCAGGTCGATTTGCGATTGCGACCCTATGGCCGCGCGGGAAGCCTGGCGGTGTCGCTGGATGCCTTTGCAAACTACTTCGCCGCCGAAGGTGCCGCCTGGCCCTACGAACGACAGGCACTGGTCAAGCTGCGCGCGATTATCGGCGATGGTGAATTTGGTGCGCGAATCGTCGGGCTTCGTGATGAACTTGTTTACGCGGGCGAGCCGTTCGATGTCGCCGCCATGCGGGCGATGCGGGAGAAACAGGTCCGGCAGTTGGTCAAGGCGGGGACACTCAACGCCAAGCTGAGTCCCGGCGGTTTAGTTGACTGCGAATACCTCGTGCAGGGGCTGCAAATCACCAACGGTCATCGCCATCCGTCATTGCGAGAACCCAACACTCTCGCGGCGATGAAACGACTTGCCGCCGCCGAGATTCTCTCACTCGCACATTTCGAGCAACTCAGCCAGGCGTACGTTTTTCAGCGGCGGCTGATCGACGCGCTACGAATGGTTCGCGGCCACGCCAAAGACCTCGCCGTCCCTGCGCCGGAAACCGAAGAATTCCTCTACCTCGCCCGGCGACTTGGCGACAACCGCGATGTTACACAGCTGAAAAACGAATTGGAAACCCACTTCACCCACGTGCGCGAACTCAACCAACGCCTCGACGATTTGAGCTCCGAGCAGTGACACACCGTGTTGGGAACGCCGGCTTTGGCGTTCCGGATTGCACCATCGATTACACGGCGATAAACGACCGCAGCAGCAGCCCGACGATGTACGCCAGAGCCGCCGCGATGCTGCCCATCAGAAGTGTTTCGGTACCGGCGCGTTGCCAACTTTCTGCAACATACCGCGACTTCATTGCGCCGACGGCAAAGAATGAGACGGCGGTCAGCATCAGGCTCGTTGCCTGCACGGGCGAATCGGGCAGCGACATAACGTATTGTGCGACGAATGGCAGTATTGGAATCAACCCGATGGCGGAAAACGCCGCGAACGTAACCCAACCCGCTTTCCACGGCGACACTTGAACCAGCGAGAGTCCTCGTTCTTCGCGGAGCATGGTGTCGATCCACAGCGTGCGGTCGGCGGTAATCACATCAACCACGCGGTCCAGCAGTTCGCCTTCAAAGCCTTTTTGCTCGAAGATGAGCCGGATCTCTTCTCGCTCGCCTTCCGGAATGACATCGACGTGCGTCTCTTCTTCCATCCGCGCCCGATGCAGCAATTGGCCTTCTGCCTTTGTCGCCAGATAATTGCTGACGGCCATGCTGAAACCGTCGGCCAGTAAGTTGGCAAATCCCAGAATGAGAATGGCGCCACTCGAAAAACCGGCGCCAATTGCGGCGGCAACTATGGCAAATGTGGTGACGCATCCATCGATGCCACCATAGACGAAGTCGCGCAAATAACTGGGCACGTGGTCGGCCGACAGACGCTCGGCAACGGCTTCCGGCGTATGCTCGGCGTGCAATTTGCGATGATCGGATTCGCTAACCACTTGAGGATTCCGCCAAGAGACCCAAATCGGCTGCGATGGGCTGCAGAGCGGCAATGCAGAAATCAATGTGCTCGTTGAGATCGACCCCAAGATCTTCTGCCCCGTCGACGATGTCAGCACGATTGACGGCAGCGGCGAACGAAACCTGTTTCATCTTTTTGCGAATGCTCTTGGCCTTCATTCCTTCGAGGCGAGTCGGCCGCATCAGCGAGTAGGCGACGATGAAACCGCATAACTCATCGCAGGCGTATAAAGTCTTATCGAGCTGTGAGACGCGCGGACAGTCTTCGAGATAATCCGCGTGCGACTTGATGGCGTAGATGACGTCGTCCGGGTAGCCGCGCTCGGCGAGAATTGCCGAACCTTTCAACGGATGATCGGGCGGATCGGGCCAGCGCTCGTAATCGAAGTCGTGCAGCAGGCCGACCGTTCCCCACTTCTCCTCGTCTTCGCCATACTTTTGGGCATAGGCGCGGACGGCCGCTTCGACCGCGAGCATGTGCTGGATCAGGCCCTCTTTTTGAGTGTACTCGCGCAGCAGGGCAAGGTTGTCTTCGCGGCTCACAGATCTTGGCTCCAGACAATGCGTAGCTGCGGTGTAACACACCGCAGCTAGGCGACTATTTCCACCGTTAAAATATCTTGCTGTAGGCGCCCCAGCCGCCAGCAATTAGCAGGCCGATGCACGAGATGATGAGGAAGGCATCCCACAGGCCACCCGGTTTGACGCGGGAATCGACCATGCGGAAGCGGAAGTACAAGGCTGCAAATCCCAGCATGGGCAGCATTATCGCCTGCATGAATCCGCCTAAGAGAACCAGTTCCACAACATTGAACCCGGTGCAGAATACTGCCAGCGAGATCGACGGAAGTATCACACAGAAGGCCGACACCGCTCGCTGGTGCGTTTTTTCACTATGCAGACTCATCAGACCGAAGACTTTCAGTGCATCGGCATACACCCGGGCCAAACCGGCGTTGGCCACCAGGAACGTCGAGTAGAGCACCGAGACTGCACCGAACAAGAACAGCCACTGGGCGAATTCGCCGAAGACAGGCACATACTGTTCCATCAGCGTGCTGACCATCCGCGTGCCGTCCGGATCGAGACCCTGTTTGTAGAGCACGGCCACGCCCATCACAAAGAACGCCAACGTGGCGATCGTGTAGATCACCATCGACAAGAAGGCGTCGTATCGCATCACCTTCATCCAGCCGCGGGCACGGTTGGCCCACCCCTCGTCGTCGGACCGGACACCGGTGAACTTGGCATACCCCTTCTCCAGACACCAGTAGGGATACATGACCAATTCACTCGCCCCGACGCCGATAATGCCAAACGTAAACAGGGCGGTCGCCAGCGGTCGCTTGATTTCCCACCCGACGATGCCCGGGGGAGGCGGCAGGGTTTGAGGCAACTGAAACCACAAACCGCTGATGATCTCGCTAGCGGACAACTGAAAGTCAGGCTCGAGTTGCAGAGAAATCACATTGCCGATTGTGACGAAAGTGAACGTGACCACCAGACCGGTGGAGATGGTTTGAATCAGGTTGTACTGGCCCCGGTACAGCACGGCAATTGTGGTCAACGTGACAAAAAACGCCCAATATTTGTCGTCCCAGGTGACCGGCGCGAGCAATTCCTTGACTTTGGCTTTCTTCCGATCAATCGAAATTTGTATAGACTCAAGCTGCCCGGCATCGGCGCCGGAATCGGGTTTCTTCCACTCTATCTGCCGACGCTCAGTCTCGATCAGTCTTCGGACGGCAGCGATGGCGACGGTACCCCGTTTGCTCGACGCTTCGTCGAGTTTTGCAAGCTTCTTCTGGAGTCCCTTAATTCCCTCGTTGATTCGTTCTTTGTCATCCTCATTGAGCTTGGCAAATTCAACGTCGCCGTTTTCGATGTCATCGGACCAGGCGATGTACCGTTTCAGTTCGTTCTCTGAAGGAACTTGAATGGCGTGTGCATAATCGCCGCTCAGGGGGAATCCCAGCGCCAATGCCTGGCCGACGCCGCCGACGATGCCGCCCAGCTGCCCGAGTCCGACCAACACCATGATCAGCCAATACCAGACGATCCAATTGACGCGCAGCCGCGGTCCCGGTACGCGGTCGAGGGCGGCCAGTGTCGTTTCACCGTGATTGATTGTGTATCGCCCGAGTTCAATCTGGACGAAGACTTTGATCAGGCAGCCGATGATGACCAGCCACAGCAGCGCAATGCCGGCCTGCGCGCCGGTCTTGGTGGTGGCGATCAACTCGCCCGATCCGACAATGCTGCCGGCGATAATCAGCCCCGGCCCGAGACGTTTCACGATGCCCATGAAATCGGTCGGCGGTTCGACGGTCCCGCCTCCCGCAGCGGGGTCCATCGACGGGGGCAATGTATCGTGATCGGTTTCGTTGGTATTGCTCATCGGTGACCATTTTGAAATTCGGATTGTGGATTTTTCGCAAAGGTCGAATTCAGAAAATCCGCATTCCGAAGTCGGGGCGCCCGCGGTAGTGGGTCATCCGCAAATGGCGAACAGACCCTTATAACCCGGCGCCGATGCGTATTCAAGAACGGGCCGGCAATTGGAGCTCACGAACAGTCGCAATCTCTCTGCTGTATCGGGTATGCTGAACGGACTGTGACTCGGTCAATATCGAAACCCAGCTAACCGGATGCTCCAATGAAACGCTCACTCTCGCTGGCATTCGCCGTGATGACGGTTGCCTTGTTCGCGTGTACGGACTCAGCGTCAGCGGCGGAACCGTATCCCTTCAAAGTCCCCCCGCGGGAAGCAGAAACCGAAGTGTGGGTGAAGGCCGATTTTGATTCCGGACTGCCCGAACTCGCCACATTGGGCAAAGGAGCAAAACTCGAACCGAGATTGGGAACCAAGAACTCTCAAGCACTGGTCGCGCGCGGCGGCGGGAAGGCTTCGATTATCAAGATTCCCATCCGCAAGTTCGATGTCGGAATCAGCCGTTTCGAACTGTCGATCGATTACGCCGGTCAGGGATACACATACTTCCGGGCGAAACTCAACGCCTACAACAAACAGGGCAAGGTGTTTAAGTCGGTCACTTTTCCCAGCGGGGCCTACGGCTACACGCCCACCATGCGAACCTGGGAAGCACAGCTGGTCAACCTGGAATTCGAGAAGATTTATGCCGTCGAACTCGAACTCACCCAGAGCGAACCGCTGACAAATCCGCCCAGCACGGGCGAACGATTGTTACGCATCGATAACATCGAACTCAAACGGCACGATGAACGCGTCGTGTACGGCAATCGGGCACGCCGCGATCTGATGACCGCCATCAAACGCGAGGGCGGCGAAGTCACCGAGCTGGGCGATCTCATCATCGCCGACTTCCCCAAACGACAGAGTTTTTTCGACTATTCCCGCATCGACGAAAAAAAGCGATTCGTCCGCAGTCAATGGCAGGAACGGCTGCACATCGGCACCACTTATCGCGAAAGCGTTGGGAAGTTGCCAACCTTTGTGTTGGGCGTGACGGCAAAACAGGCCACGCTGGACGCCGCTGCCAAAGCGCAGAAGAAAACGCTCATCCAAATGTACGAGTATTTCCTCGATGATGTCGCGTCGCACGGCTTCAACACGGTCGCCGTCGATTTTACAAAAGAACTCGGCGAATTCGACTCGCTCGCCGCCGCTCGCGGCATTTCGGTCATCTTGCGTGCTCCCTCGTGGAACAACTTGCAAACGTGGATTGCAAAACCAACCGGGCCGATGCCGGCGAATTTCAAAACGACGGCAACGACGAAACTCGCCGAGTACGGAAAACTCAAATCGCTGATCGGCTATCACATGGACCCGCCGCTGAATCGCAATTACGAACCGATGTTGGCCAAGGCACGCGAGTACCTCGCCTCGGTCAATCCCAAGGTGCAACTGGTCACTCAGCAGTCGGACATTTACGCCGCAGAGAATATCGCCAAGCCGTATCCAAACTTCGCCCTGCAACGGACGGCGTATCACCACTACATCGGCCGCCGCTGGTCGCAGCCGTCGCATATGTATCATCCCAACTCCTGGGTCCGGGCCATGACGGAAGGACACTACCGCCGCATTCTGAACGCCCACCGCGTGCGAATGATCCCCACGATTCTGGAAGTCCCCAGCGGGCGGCAGTACGGCAAGAAATCCATCAACATGCAAAAAGACCGGGTTGTCGTCGCCACAACCAATTGGAAATACGACGATGCCACCAAACGCTGGAGCGGCTGGTACCGTTACAAATATCCGCCCAACCTGTTGCGATGCATTGTTTGGAAGGCGATTCAAACCGGTGCCAGCGGGGTGATTTTCGATGAATGGGGACCGGCAGCGGTTGCCCACGATTTGAAGGGCAGCCAGATTTTGGGCGACAGCAAATTTGCAACCGCCAATTATCTGCCCGACCTCCTGCGGCACGCCGACATGAGTGAGTCGGATGGCTGGAAAGAACTCGGGCGGACGGCCCAGGAACTCGCTCTCTTCAAACATATGCTGGCCGACTCAACGCTGCACGGCAACAACACGCCGAGAGTGAACAACGGCAACATTCGCGTGAGCAGCCTCACTGGTCTCAATTCGCCTTTCAAGGTGCTGATGGCGATCAACACCAAGGTGGGAGATTATGCCGCCGGCGATTTGACCATCGATGCCGAGACGGGCGAACTGGGCGGTTACACGCCGGCCACTGGGGAGCAGTTTACGCTGACGCTGAAGAACGACATCGGCCTGATCGATTTCCGCACAGGCAAATCGATCGAACCGAAAACAACGAAGACGAAAGACCGCGTCGCGACTTACGAATTGGCGCTCGGTCCAGGCGAAGGACGGTTCTACTTCCGCGGCAAGCAGAGAGTCTTCCGAAACTTCATTAAGAAATATCAAATCCCCATCAGCAGCCAAACCACTCGAGCGTCGAAGTAGTTTTGTGTTCGAATCGAACAAAACAAATTAGAGGCAGTCTTAAACCCCCTCTCCCCCTGGGAGAGGGACAGCTTCAGAGCCGAAGGCGACTGAAGCAGGGTGAGGGCGGTTGGGTGGCCGGGGCTGGAGTCTTTACGAAGCCCCGGAAATTGTTGGCCGCCAAATCTGAATAAGGGCCGCCTTCCGCAACGTTACCATTCACCGCACACAACTTATGGAGAGACAACGATGGTTATGACCGCCTCGACAATGTTGCCCCTGGGAACGACGGCGCCGGATTTTACTCTGCCGAACCCGGCGAGCGGAGCAACCGTCTCGCTGGCGGAGTTTGCCGATCGCAAAGGGTTGCTCGTCATCTTCATGTGCAATCACTGCCCGTTCGTCGTTCACCTGCGTTCCGCGCTGGCCGCGTTCGCAACAGAGTATCAGGCGAAAGGTTTGGGCGTTGTGGGAATCAGCTCGAACGATGTCTCCACACACCCCGATGACGGCCCCGACAAAATGGGTGCCGAAGCGGAATCGGCCGGCTATACGTTCCCCTATCTTTACGATGAACACCAAGTGGCTGCGAAAGACTATCACGCCGCCTGTACACCGGATTTCTTCCTGTTCGATCAGGACCAAAAACTGGTGTATCGCGGCCAGTTCGACGACAGCCGCCCCGACAGCGGGATTGAAGTCACCGGGGCCGACCTGCGTGCCGCCGCCGATGCCGTCCTCGCTGGGGAATCGGTGCCGACAGAGCAAAAGCCGAGCATCGGCTGCAATATCAAATGGAAAGTAGGCAGCGAGCCCGCCTATTTCTCTGGCAAACCCCATCCAGGATGAATTCCCGATGACGGAGTTTCCTGTCCTTCCGGTACATCCGATAAGTTCTGCCTGATTTCTCATGCAGAAATGTCACGTCGGGGGCTTCCTCGGCCACGTTCACGTCGCCCAACGCTCGGCTGTGAGCTGTCATCAGGAACGACTGGTTTTCATCGTCGTGGCACTTCACACACGTCTGGCTGCCGACGTAGTTGGCTTTCGACGACGCGTTCAGATAGGGGCTGCTGGAGATTCCCGGTCGGGAAGGCGCCTGTTGCGATTGTCGTTCGGTGCAATGTCGAAACCAACGGCATCCTGGCTTACCTCAGCGAATTGAGTCGAGCCAACCTTTCCGCCTGCTGTCGATGCTTCATTGCCAGATCAGGCCTGCCTTTTCTCGCATAGGTCTCAGCCAGCAGTGCGTGAAGTTCCGGACGGTCCGATCGAATGGCCAATGCCTTCTTGAACGCGAGTATGGCTCCTTCCGAATTATTGTTAAGTGCGCGGCATTCGCCCAGCGTTTGCCAGTCGATGTCGTTCATTCGCAGTTCGGTCAGTTGCTGAAACATGGAGTTCGGCATCCCGGGTATTTTGAGCCTGGAGCAATGTGTCACCCAGAACTATCAGTAAACAGTGATTACCCAGCCCGAACCCTCATGAGGTGTGGTCCAGAAACTGGGGCAGATCACATTTATTATTTCGTGCACGGGCACCTAAGTTTCCATCACTTTGTGGGAAAGTGTTTCTGTACGTGCTGCATGAAAACCTGAACGTGTTCTGGGGCCTTCCCGCGACCCTCTGGCGGGTGCCCCACGTCTTCGTGCGCGGATCGCAGATGTTTGAACGAATTCAGCTTGTTGAGGAATCGCCCCTGTGGGGTCAAGAACATCAAGTCCATGGGAAACTCCCAGTGTCTGGCTAGCGTGCTGGCAAATTCGTCCCCCAATTTCCCGCGTTTCTTCGCAGAGGTATTGTCAAAACTTGTGTTCTTGAAGAGTTGAGAAAAAGCGGGGTATCCTGCTGAGGTAACCACACTTCAGCGGCCCGATAGGGGCACAAGGACACGCCATGAGCAAGATTACTA
>Ga0114999_10003762_pt1 | contig 18810 bp, 16 predicted proteins | sample ArcticOcean_MG_C_3_FD_89820 | JGI IMG/M metagenome (GOLD analysis project Ga0114999, IMG submission 89820) | Marine microbial communities from western Arctic Ocean - ArcticOcean_MG_CB8_126 | ecosystem: Environmental > Aquatic > Marine > Oceanic | place: Arctic Ocean: Canada Basin | collected...
CGGCTCGAGACCACTTCGACGACCGACTACCGGGGAACGCACCTACTCGACGGCGCCGGGCACTGGGTGCAGCAGGAGCAGGCCGGCGAGGTGGCACGGCTGCTGCTGGGGTTCCTCGCGAGCCGCTGACCCGCCTCGGAAGCCATCGCACAGCTCCTGCTCGGACGTACGTAGCCTCCCTATATCCGTCCGACGCCCGCGTGTGGGACGCTCAATGGAGCGAACAGACGCCGTCGAAGGAACGAGGCCGAAGTTGATCGACGAGATTTACGATTTCACCATCATCGGCGCCGGTCCGACTGGGCTCTTCGGTGCCTTCTATGCCGGCCTGCGTAGCCTCAAGACGAAGGTAATCGAGGCGCTGCCCGAACCCGGCGGCCAGCTCGCCGTCCTCTATCCCGAGAAGATGATCTACGACGTGCCGGGCCACCCGCACGTGATGGCGCGCGACCTCGTGAAGTTGCTGATGGAACAGAACGAGCGCTTCGACCCGCTGTACGTCTACAACGAGGCGGTCGAGAGCCTCGAGCGCGACGAATCCGGCGACGAACCGGTGTGGGCCCTCGAGACTAACGCCGGCATCCACCGCACGCGGACTCTGCTGATCTCGGCGGGTATCGGCGCGTTCGCACCGAACAAGCTCGACAAGCCCGGCGTCGCGGGGTTCGAGGGCCGTGGCATCAACTACTTCGTGCAGGACCGTCGGCCGTTCCGTCACCGTCGAATTTTGATCGTCGGTGGCGGCGACACGGCGATCGACTGGTGTCTCAACCTGCGTGACTGGGCTGACGAGATCACGCTGATCCATCGCCGCCACGAATTCCGGGCGCACGAGTCGAGCCTCGCGGAACTCCGCGAAAGCGAGATTCCGATGCTGACCCACTGGGAGCTCGCCTCGGTTGAGGGCACGGAGGGAGTCGAGCGCGCCCACATCGTGGAGAACAAGACCGGCGAGGAACGCACGCTCGATGTCGACGTGATTCTGCTCAGCCTGGGATTCAAGGCGTCGCTCGGGCCGCTGGTTCAGTGGGGACTTGAACTGGCCGACAAGCGCCACCTCCGCGTGAACGGGTTCATGGAGACGAACCGGCCAGGCATCTTCGCGGCCGGCGATATCGCCGCCGTGGAGGGCTCCGAGCCGCTCAGTCTAATCGTTACTGGCTTCGGCCAGGCGGCGATCGCGGCGAACGCCGCTGTCAGACACATCAACCCCGAGTCGAACCTCTTCCCGGGCCACTCGAGCGACCTGCGCCTGTAGGCATGTCGAGTCGACGGTCGCGTCCGCTGGCCTAGCCACCGCTACGCCGAGGTCGTGCTCGACCAATCGTGCGACCTCGAAGCGGCGACCGCGGGTCTGGAGCAGGGCCTGGCGACCGCACGCGACCAAGGTTCGAAGGCACTCGAGGTGCGGGGCTGACGACGATGGCGGAACGCGCGGGCGGAAAAGCCGCAGAACGCGCTCGCCTCGAACTGGCGGAACTCCTCGAGATCCTCGATGAAGGCGTCGGTAGCGCGGACTGGATCGCAGCACATCGGGTGATCGATAGAGTGGCGACAACGAGCTAGCGATCGAGGAGCGTTCTGGATGACGGATCTGGAAATCGAAGTCAACGACGGGATCCTCGTCGCGACCCTGAACCGGCCCGAAAAGATGAACTCGCTAAGCGCCGACCTGACGGCCGAACTGCTCGGCGCCGTCGCCCGCGCCTCAGAGGATGACGACGTGCGCGTGATGGTGCTGACCGGCGCCGGTCGCGCATTCTGCGCGGGTGCCGAGGTCTCGTCGGAGCGGGCGCCCGCCGGTGTCGGCGGCGTCACGACTAGCGCCCCGCCACCGAAATCGCGCCACGACCGGATGAACGTTCAGGCCGGTTCCGCCGAGATCGTCGAGGCGTTCGCACGCTCCGACGTCCCGATCATCGGTGGCATCAACGGAGTCGCCGCGGGCGGAGGGTTCGGAATCGCGCTCTGCTGCGACGTGCGCATCTTCGCCGAATCAGCGCGTATCGGTTCGATCTTCATCAAGCGTGGCGTCGCGGCCGACTACGGTGCCTCCTACTGGCTTCCGAGAATCGTCGGCGTCTCGAAGGCCTTCGAGATCTTCTACGACGGCAACGTGATGACCGCCCAACAGGCGCTCGAAGTGGGCCTCGCCAACAAGGTCGTCCCAGACGAGGATTTCGAGGCTGAGGTGATGTCGTACGCGGCGCAGATCGCCGCGGGACCGCCGATGGGCTACACCGGCATCCGGAGGCTAATCCAGGATTCAGTCGACTCGATCGACCGCGAGACGTTCCTCGACCACGAGTGGGCTGCCCAGGTCAGCCTCCTGCGGTCGACAGACGCCGCCGAGGGGTTCCGCAGCTTCCTGGAGCACCGCGCACCGGAGTTCACCGGGAGCTAAGCCGACCACGATTCGGAGTGATTCGCCCTAGGTGACTGCCTCGCAGCGGGTCAGGACCGCGCGCTCGATCGCCTCGCCTCGGAGGTGCGCGATCGCCTGGTAGTCCGGTTCCGCGATCAGCCCGCGGAACGCGTCGATGCTCGGCCAGCGGATGACGAACGTCAGGTCGGGATCGAAGTCGCCTTGCAGCGCCTCGACCGGCTTGAACTGGTTGAGCATCTCGCCACCGAGGCGAGCAACGACCGAACCTGCGCCCGCGAGGTAGTCCTGGTACTTCTCCGCACCGCCAGCGGCGTCGAACCACAGCATGTTGAGCATGTAGACCGGTTCGTCAGCCATCCCGACCTCCTCAGAATTCGTTCCGGCTAGGAGCCTAGCCCCGCGACGACCTCGGCCATGTGTCCTTCGTCATGGAAGCGCGCGGGGCGCTTCTCGCGGAGCGCGAACAGCGCCTCGCGGTGCTCGGCGCTCAGGCGGCCCTCGGCGAAGCGATCCTCGGAGCGGCGCTCGATCGTCGTGAGGTCGGTCGAGAGCATGTCCTCCATCAGCATCCGTTTGATCACGCTGAGTGATCTCGACGGGTTCGCCGCGATCGCCGCGGCCTGTGCGATTGCCGTCGGCAGCAGGTCCTCGGGCTCCACGACTTGGCGCACGAGGCCGAGCTGGTGCGCCTCCTCGGCGCTCCAGATACGGCCGGTGAGCATCATCTCTTTCGCGCGCTGCACCCCGATCAACCTCGGGAGGAGCCACGAACTGGCCAGTTCCGGCGTCAGCCCGATCGCCGCAAAGCGCGCCGAGAACCGCGCCTCGGTCGAGGCGATGATGTTGTCGAACCAGAGGATCGAGGTGAACCCAATCCCGATCGAGACGCCGTTGACCGCCGCGATCGTGGGCTTGCCTTCGGCCATATACCACGGCTCGAACGCGGGATGCGGAGCCACCTTTTCGACCGGCGCATCGCCGCCAGTGAAGCTGCGCTCGAAGCCGCCGATATCCGCGCCTGAGCTGTACGCGCGCCCGTTCCCGGTCGCGACGACCGCCCCGATGCTGGGGTCCGCGTTGAACGCGTCATAGGCCTCGACCCACTCGGCGTACATCGCAGAATTGAACGCGTTGAGGCGATCCGGACGATTCCAACGCACGATGCCGACGCGGCCCTCGCGTTCGACTTGGATGGTCTCGTAGTTCATCACGGCGGCGGGTTCGTAGACCTCGGTCATTTTCGGCACCTCATTCTGTCGTGGCTTCGAGTGCCGCGAGTATAGGCAGGGTCGCGCTGACGCGAACGGCCGGTATGTTGACGCCACGAACCAACGAACACGACTCGGTAGATGGAGGCCCTCGATGGATGGCGTTGCGCTCAAGCAAGTGCTCTCGGACGGCGATCACGTATTCGGCTGCATGATCTCGGCGATGGGGACCACGAGGTTCCGCGCGGCGCTGGCCGGTTCGACGATGGACTTCGTCGTGATCGACTCGGAACACGGATCCCGCGATCGCAAGGAGATCCAGGAACTGTGCCGCATGCTGCGCGACGCCGAGGTCGTCCCGATCGTCCGCGTCCCCGTGCCGAAAGCCGAGTGGGTCGCGATGGCGCTCGATGCTGGCGCGGCGGGCGTCCTCGTGCCGTACTGCGAGACTGTCGAGGAAGTGCAGGCCTGCGTGGCGACGGCCAAGTGGCACCCGCTCAAGGGCGAGTACCTTCAGCGCGCCGTCACCGAGGGCGTGCTCCCCAGCGACAAGTCGAAGGCCTACCTAGAGGCCCGCCACGCCGAGAGCATCATCATCGTCGGCGTTGAGAGTGAGCCCGCCGCCGAGCGACTGCAATCGTTCCTGGATGTCGGCGACATCGACGGCATCTTCATCGGCCCGAACGACATGACCACCTCACTCGGCATCCCCGACGAGGTCACGAATCCGCGCTACCTCGACGTGATCAAGAAGGTGATCGAGCAGTCCGAGGCGAGCGGTGTTCCGGTAATGATCCACCAGCAGACGCTCGACACCTCGACGACGGCGATAGAGCTCGGCGCACGCTTCGTGATGCACTCCAGCGACGCCCGCCTGATGCAGATCGCGATGCAGGAGCACATGGACGAACTGCGCCAGGCCGCCGCGCGCGTGTCCGGCAATTCCTCGAGCGCGGCCGCAGCCGAGAACACGATCGAGACGGTCTAGCGACCTCGTCGCGGAGCCGGCCCTCCCGCGACTCCTAGCGACCTTGCCAGTTGGGCTCGCGCTTCTCGGAGAAGGCGCGCGGGCCCTCCTTCGCGTCATCGGAGTTGAGGACCACTCGACCCACCCAGTCACCGAGGCGGTAGGACTCGTCGACCTGGAGCTGACGCCACTGCTGCGCCATTGCCTTCGTGCCCTCGACGGCGAGCGGCGCATTCTCCGCAATCATCGCTGCGATCGCCTCGGCACGCGGCATCACCTCGTCTGGTGGCAGCAATTCCCGCACGAGGCCAGCGCGTAGCGCGTCCTCCGCCGAGATTCGGTCGCCCGTCAGCATGATGTAGAGCGCGTCGCCGATCGGGATCATTCGCGCCAGGTGATGAATCGCGTAGCCCGGCATGATGCCGCGCTTCACCTCGAAGAGTCCGAAGAACGCCTCGTTGGAGGCGATGCGGATGTCGCAATCGAGGGCGCGCTCCAGCCCGCCTGCGATGCAGAGACCGTTGATCGCGGCGATGAATGGCTTAGGGCTGCGGGCGAACCGCATCGAGGCGCTGACGTCGTAGCCCGTCTCGCGTGCCGCGTCGCCTCGAGCCTGATTGCGCTGATTCATCTCCTTGAGGTCTGCGCCCGCACTGAACGCGCGCCCGGCTCCCGTCACGATGCCCGCTCGCATCGCCGGGTCGGCATTGAAGTCGTCCAGCGCGACTTCAAGCTCGTCGTTCATCGTGCCGCCGAGGGCGTTCAGCCGCTCGGGGCGGTTCATCGTAAAGACGGCGTAGCGGTCGCGCTTTTCGTAGATCAGGTCGGCCATGCCTCGGTCCCTTCGATCGCGATCTGGGTTGGGGTCGCTGTGAATCTGCACCATAGCGGTGCCAGCGAATACGCCGGTGATTCCTGCAGCGGCAAGACGGTCTAGGATTGCGCGGTGACCACGGAACCCGTCCCACCCGAGAACGAGGCTGCACGTGTCCAACGGACTGCTCGGCCTGCTGCGTGTCCTCGAAATCGGCGACTCGCTCGCGTTGGCCGTCTGCGGACGCATGTTCGCCGAACTCGGCGCCGAGGTGCTCCAGATCCGCGGCGAGGGTGCTGCGCGCCACCTCGCGAGTACCGAGTCTGAGCTCGCACGTGAAGTCGTCGACGCGCTGAAACTAGAGGTCGACGCGGACCGCCTCGGGGAGCTCGCTTCCGAGGCCGACCTCGTGCTCGTCGGTGGCGATGTCACCGAGCTAGAGCCGCGAGGCTGGCTGCCTGAGGCGCTACGCGCCCTTGCGCCGACCGCAGTGATCGCCGCCATCACCCCCTTCGGGCTGACCGGACCGCACCGCGACTGGCACGGCAGCGACCTCCTGACCTTCCAATCGAGCGGCGTCGCGCGGCTGCTCCTCGGTCCCGTCGAACACGCCGAGGTCGAGCCGCCAGTCCGCGCCGCAGGCGAGCAGTCGGCCTACATCGGCGGGATCGCTGCCGCGTGTGCCGCTATGCAGGCGCTCTACCAGCGCGAGGCGACCGGAACAGGCGCCATCCTCGATATCTCGGCGCAGGAAACGATGGCGATCCTCCCCGCGCGCGAGCACTCGATGCCCGGTTACGGGATGTTGTCGCTCTCTCGCGAGAAGCGCGCTGACGTGCTCGGCGCCTCGTACATCCTTCCCACGGTCGATGGTTATGTCGCAGCATCACCACGCGAAGAACACCAATGGCAGGCGTGGACAGCCCTGATGGGCTCGCCTGACTGGGTTTTTGAGTCCCGATTCGCCACCCACCCTGATCGGCTCCAGCGCGCAGACGAACTCATTCCACTTATGTCCGACTGGACGCGTCAGCGTTCGAAGGCCGAGCTCGCAGCCGCCGCGCAGGCGGTCCACGTCCCCTGCTTCGCGGTGAACGGCCCGCTCGACGTCCTCGACGAGCCCCAGATCGCTGCCCGGCGCTTCCTGGGGCCGCTAGCGGCTGACGAGGCGGTACGCACACCCCGAGGGCTGTTTGGCCTCGATGACGGTGACTATCGGGAGTCCGCACCGGCCGAGGCAGTGTTCACGGCGCGAACCGCATCGCGGAGCGCTGGCGAGCGGCCGCTGCCGCTGGCCGGCGTCCGCGTGCTCGATCTCTCGTGGGTGATCGCCGGGCCAACGACGACCCGCTACCTCGCGGCGCTCGGCGCCGAGGTGGTCAAGGTTGAGTCGCCCTCGCGCGCCGACCCCGGGCACCGCTCCGAGTTGCACGCGGTCCTCGGGCGCGGCAAACGCGACCTCGCGATCGACCTCAAGGCACCGGAAGCGCTCGAGGCCGTGCGTCGCCTTGCCAAGGACAGCGACATCGTCGTCGAGAACTTCGCCACGGGAGCCCTCGAGCGGCTCGGCCTCGGCTACGACACGCTTTGCGAGCTGCGGAGCGACATCATCCTGCTATCGGCCTCGGGGCTCGGGCGTACCGGACCGAGCGCCGGTGACGTCGCCTACGGGACGCTGGTACAGTGCTTCGCGGGCTTCGCGGACCTCAACGGCTACGAGGACCGGGCACCGGCCACTGGCTTCGCCTGGTCGGACCCGGTACTCGGCCTGCTACTGCCGTTCGCCGCCGCTGCGGCGCTCTCCGCGCGCGACCGCACCGGCGAGGGACGCCACATCGACCTCGCGATGTCCGAGTCGCTGCTCTGGACGATGCCAGGCACCCTCATCGAGGCGCAGCGCGACGGGACGATGCCGCGCCGCTTCGGCAACCGCTCGCGGGACTTCGCACCACACGATGTCTACCAGGCCGCGGGCGACGACCAGTGGGTGGCAATCGCCGTCACCACCGACGAGGAGTGGACCGCCCTCGTCGGCGTCGTCGACGGCCTCGGTGAGTTTGCCTCGCTATCGGTCGCCGGCCGGCGGGAACAGACCGCAGCAATCGACGCGCCGATCACGGACTGGACGCGGCCTCGTGACGCGCGCGAAGCCGCCGAACTACTGCAGACCGCTGGGGTACCAGCCTCGGCCTCACTCAACGGGACGACGCTGTTCGAGGACGAGCACCTCTGGGCACGTGGGTTCTACGAGTCGGTCCTCGGCGAGGACGGCGAGGCACGAGCGATGGTCGGCCTGCCGTGGCGCTGGGAGGGTGGCACGCGCGCGCTGCCTCGCGCGCCCCACCTCGGCGAGCACAACACCGAGATCCTGCGCGAGCTTGCGGGGCTGTCCGAGCGGGAGATCGACGAACTTCGAGCAATCGGCGCCTTTGGGGAGCTCGACAGCGAACGATAGTTCGACAGCGGCTGTCCTCGAAGCGACTCAACGAGTAGAACGGGCGGACGCGCGGGACGCGCATCCAGGATCAGGAACACAGACAAGGGCGGCAGCAGTGACCGATCGATACCTCGATGACTTCACCGTAGGCGAGAAGTTCACGACCGGTGGAATTACGTTCACCGAAGCGAGCATCATCGACTTCGCGATGCACTTCGACCCGCAGGCGTTCCACCTGGACGTGAAAGAAGCCTCGGAGTCTATCTACGAGGGCCTGATCGCGAGTGGCTTCCACACGATCTCGGTCTGCTTCCGGCTCTTCATCCAGACCGGCACGCTCGCCGCGTGCAGCATGGGCTCACCGGGCATCGACGACCTGAAGTGGCTGGCGCCAGTACGCCCCGGCGACACCCTCCGCACCGAGGTCGAAGTTGTCGAGGTGAAGCCATCTTCACGCCGCGAGGACCGTGGGGTGCTGCGACTTCAGTACTCCGCGATCAACCAGGACGACAAACCCGTCTCCATGTTCATCGTCAATCACCTCGCGAAGCGGCAGCCCAACGAGCGCGACCCACTCACCTCGATATACCAGGGCCGTGACTAGAAGTCGCGGCCCTGGTATATCGCGTCGAGGCGTTCGCGCTCGTTGGGCTCCGGCACGGCGAACGGCTCCCCCTTTCGACGAATCGCGCCGGTGAATTTCGGCGGACGCTTCTCGTTGAACGCGACGCGGCCCTCGTCGCCATCAGCGGAGGTCTGAATCAGCATCGTGTTGATCAGGTTCTGAACCTGCCAGGCCTCGTCCGTGCGCGTCTCGCCGAAACGAATCACGAACTCCTTCATCATCCGTGTCGCCAGCGGCGGCATCGTCGCGATGTGGGCCGCCAACTCCTCGGCGCGCTCGAGTAGGCGGTCGTGCTCAACAACCTCGTTCACGATGCCGACACGGAGCGCCTCGGCTGCGTCGAGAGGCTCATCGGTCAGCAAGATGCGCATCGCGTCCGCGTAGCGGAGCTGCTTCATCAACAACGTCGCGCCGGGCCCGTTGCCCAGCCAGCCCTGCGAGAGCAGCGCGAACTTGAAGCGCGCGTGCTCCGCCGAGGCGATGCGGATGTCGGTACTGGCGAGCAGTAGGTAGAGGCCAGCGCCCGCCGCCCAACCGTTAATCGCGCCGATCACCGGCTTCCAAACCCGCGGGTAGTGGTCGCCCATCCGCCCATCGACGCCGATCGTCGCGCCGTTCACTGTCCCCGCGTGCGGCCAGTACATCTTCTGCGCGCGCAGGTACTGGGTTTCCTCGGGTGTGAGATCGGGGTGCGGGCTGATGTCGTGCCCGGCACAGAAGTGACGGTCACCCGTCGCAGTAATGATCCCGACACGCACGTCGCGGTCCTCCCAGACCTGACGCCACGCCTCGGACAGCTCATCCGAGAGCTGCTTGTCGAGGACGTTCGCTTTGTCCGGGTTATCGATCGTGATCGTGGCGATCTGGTTGCGCGTCTCGTAGCGGATCGGCATGCAGCGTCCGTTCGTCCTCGTGCGGTGAAGCAAGCGTCGAGGGCGACTCTACGGGACGTGCCGATGACGGTCAGCCGGTCGCTACTCCGAGGCCGCGCGCCAGACATCGAGCACCGGCTTCGGCGTTCCGTCGTTCTCACGGAGCGCTACCGCCTCAAACGCCGGGCCGCCCGGCGCACCGAGGTCGTGCAGGAACGACCACAGCGCGAAGCGCACCTCGACGCCGCCGAGCAGCGCCAGGAAGCACTCGGCGAATACGGCTTCGGCCTCGGGACCGCCGTAGCCGGCCTCCGGGAAGTTGGAGAGCGGCCTCGAGGGCCAGACCATCTCGGTGAAGGCGAGCGGCAGGCCGGTTCGCTTAGCGACCTCGGCGTAGTAATCCGCGGGGGCCGCCTCGGGTATTTCGTAGTCGAAGAACGGATAGGTCGAGAGCCCGATGAAGTCGCCGACACGCACAAAGGGGTCCAGCAACTGCCACTGCGGCTCGCGCTCCTGGCCCGAGAGGAAGCCTTCACCCCGGAGGAAATCGTACTCCTCGGCGTGGTTCGACCAGTCGAGGGTGGTTTGCATGACCCCGCCGAGGATGTCCTTCGAGGCGAAGCCAACCGCGATCACCGGAGCGAAGCCGCCAAATCGGTCCGCGGCGGCCTAACCGGCTCGGAACACTTCGGGAATCTGACCGGGCTCAGCCTTGTGCTCGAACCACTGCCCGCAGACGACGAGCACCGCCGAAGGCACCCGAGACGAGGTCGGTCGTCCAGTTCGTCGCCCACGGCCCGTCCGTGCCAAACGAGGTCACGGCGACCACGACCAGCGACGGCTGCTCCGCGATTAGCTCGCTCGCCTCGATACCCGCGACCGTAAGCTTCCCCGTGTCGACGACCACATCCGAGGCGAGGGCGAGTCGCCGAAGCTGCGCCTTCCCCTCCTCCGTCTCGAGGTCGAGCGTCACAGAGCGCCGGTTCGAGCCGTAGAAGGCGTAGTACAACGTGACCATCGCTGTCGGCTGCGTACAGGCTCCGCTATCGAAGTGGGTCGCCGTCGGGCGGTTCGACGCAGATCGTGTCTGCGCCGAGGTCGGCGAGCAGCTTAGTGCCATAGATGGCGCGCTGGTCGGCGAAGTCGAGTACGCGGACTCCGGAGAGCGCGCCCTGAGATTCGTCAGCCATGCGCCGCATACTACGGCGCGACTCAGCTAGTGGGTCCGACGCGCACGACCAGTTTTCCGGTGTTCTTGCCCTCGAAGAGCATCGCGAGTGCTTCGGGGGCTCGATTTAACCCTTCGACGACGTGGAGCGTCTGTTTCAGCTCGCCTTCGCGGAGACGTTGCGAGATCCAGCGCCGCGCCTCCGGAAACTCGTCGGCGTGGTCGGAGACGATGAAGCCTTCGACCCGGGCGCGCTTGCCGATCAACAGACCGAGGTTCTTGACGCCGTACAGCTCGTCCGCCGCTGTCTGCGAGATCCGCCCACAGATCACGGCGCGTCCACGCATTCGCAGGTTCGCTAATGCCGCGTCGAGGGTCTCGCCGCCGACGTTGTCGAAGAACACATCAACGCCGTCCGGACAGGCCTCCGCGATCGCAGCCTCGAGGTTGTCGGTCGCCTTGTAGTCGATCGCTGCATCGAAGCTCAGCTCGTCGGTCAGCCGCGCGCACTTTTCCGGGCCACCCGCGATGCCAACGACGGTGCAGCCCTCGATCTTCGCGATCTGCCCGACCATCTGACCGACGGCACCCGCCGCGCCCGAGACGAGGACCGTCTCGCCCGGCTTGATCGCGCCAACCTCGCGAATGCCGAAGTACGCCGTCAGTCCCGTGGTGCCGATCGGTCCGATCCAGTCCTCGATGCCGCCGAGGCCAAGATCGAGCTTCGCGAGGCCGTCGACCGATACCGTCGGGTGGCTCTGCCACCCGGCACGCGCGGAGACCACATCGCCCACCTCGAACTCCGCGCTCCCGCTCTCGAGGACACGCCCGACGCCACCGCCGCGCATTACCTCGCCCAGCTCGATCGGGGGCACGTAGCCGGGATCCTCGTTCATCCAGACACGCATCGCCGGGTCTATCGACACGTAGAGCGCCTCGAGCAAGACCTCACCGTCCTCGGGCGAGCGCGCGGGCTCCTCGGTCGCCTCGAAGTGCTCGGGACCGGCGGCACCGGTGGGACGAGCGGTCAGGCGGAGTTGGTGGTTGGAGATAGCGGGCATGTCGTGTCCCATTCGATTCGGCTAGGCCACGAGCAGGACCCCGGCGCTCTCCGCCGCCGCCCTCAGCCGACGATCCAGAGATGCGAGAGGTAGTCCGCGGCGCATCGCGAGCTCCAGATACGAGGCGTCGTACGCGGTCAGACCGTAGTCACGCGCCACGTCCAGCACCGGAGCGAGTGCCAACTGAGTCATGGTCAACTCCACCTCGAGTCGGAACTCTCGGGCCATTGAGACTAGTCGAGTCACATCACTACGTGTCACGCGACCTACCCGCTCGGCAACCATCAGCGCGTTCGCAATTTCAACGGACCAGATCGACCGGACGATCGCTTGATCGCGCGCGAGCAACTCGAAGCTGAACGCACTGGCAGGTTCCGGTTCGTCATCGAACGACCAGGCGAGGACGAGGCTCGCGTCAAGGACGAACGGCACCAGTAGTGCCGGCCCTCATCGATCAGCTCGCGAATACTGACGTCTCCAAGTTTGTGAGTCCGGCGAAACTCACGCAGCTCCTCGATCAGTTCCGCGACGGGGCGCTCCGACTCCACCTCGGGAGGGACAAGCCGCGCAACCGGGACGCCATGCTTGGTGATCGTAATCATCTCGCCAGCGGCTACCTCGTCGAGCAACTTCAACAGATGCGTCTTGGCCTCATATGCGCCTACCGCCTTCATGTTTTTCTCCGACTAGTCTCCGAATGCTGCGCGGCGGGGATGCCCTCACCAGGCGTCGATGAACGCGCGCTTCTTGCCTTCGCGCGGTGGCGTCGGTGGGAGCGACTTCAGCAGGCCTGCCAGCCATCGACGCGAGTCGGCGGGGTCGATCGCGTCGTCGATGCCGAAGAGGCTGGCGCGGTTGAGGGCTTTGCCGTCCTCGTAAGCCTGAGCGACGCGCTTTTCGTAAGCGGCGAGGCGCTCATCCGGGTCCTCGATCGCAGCGAGCTCTTTGCGGTAACCGAGCTTCACTGAGCCTTCGATGCCCATGCCGTGGAACTCGCCAGTCGGCCAAGCGACGCTGTACAGCGGCTGGGTGAAGTTACCCCCGCCCATGGCGATCGCGCCCAGGCCGTAGGCCTTGCGGATGATGATGGTGAAAAACGGCACGTCGAGGTTCGCGCCGACCAGGAACATGCGGTTGGCGTGGCGTACGAGGGCCGTCTTCTCGATCTCCGGCCCGACCATGATCCCCGGTGTGTCGCAGAGGAACAGTACCGGGATGTCGAACGCGTCGCAGACCTGCATGAAGCGCGCGCCCTTGTCCGCGCCGTCCGAGTCGATCGCGCCGCCGATGTACGCCGGGTTGTTGGCGACGATGCCGACCGGGCGCCCTTCGACGCGGATGAACGACGTGACCATCGTGTGGCCGAAGCCCTTGCGGATCTCTAACACTGAACCGACGTCCGCGATCGTCTCGATCACCTCGCGAATGTCGTAGACGCGGAGGCGGTTCTCCGGAACAATGCGGCGCATCTTGCGCTGGTCGTGCTCCTCCCAGTCGCTCACGCGCCCCTGGAAGTAGGACAGATACTGCTTCGCGACCTCGATCGCCTCGCTCTCATCCTCGACAAGGATGTCGACAACGCCGTTGGCAACCTGCACGTCCATACTGCCGATGTCCTCAGGTGCGAACACGCCAAGGCCGCCGCCCTCGATCATCGCGGGGCCGCCCATGCCGATGTTGGAATCGGCGGTCGCGATGATGACGTCGCAGCAGCCGAGCAGCGACGCGTTCCCCGCGAAGCAGCGGCCCGAGGTGATCCCGACCAGGGGAATCAATCCGCTGAGCTGCGGGAAGTGAGCGAAGGTCTGGGTGGTGCCTCCGCCCTCGTCGGTGTCCCCGGGCCGACCGCCGCCGCCTTCAGCGAACAGAACGAGCGGCGTGCGGGTGCGCGCGGCGACGTCGATCATGCGGTCGGTCTTGCGGTGGTTACGCTGACCCTGAGTGCCCGCGAGGACGGTGTAGTCGTAGGCGATCAGCGCGACGCGATCGGCGGGGCTCTCGAACTGATCGCTGTTAACCGAGCCGATGCCGATCACCATGCCGTCCGCCGAGGTCTTCTCGATCAGATCCTCGAGTGAGCGTCGCCGCCGCTGCGCTGCCAGCACGAGCTGGCCGTACTCGACAAAGCTGCCCTCCTCGAAGAGTTGCGCGACGCTCTCGCGTGTCGTGAGTTGTCCGGTCCGGCGGCGACGCTCGACCGCCCATTCCCGGTTCTCATCGACCGTGGTCGCTCGCCGTACCTCGACCTCCGCGAGGTCAGGGCGCAGCGCGTCGAGGTCAATCTCCATCTCGTCCTCGGAATCCGCGCCTTCGACAGCGGCTTCCTCGATGAAGAACAGTGGATTGCCCTCGTAGATCGTGTCGCCAACCGCGACCGTCAGTCGGCGTACGAAGCCGCTGGTCGGAGCGAGCACCTCGTGCTCCATTTTCATCGCCTCCATCACGGCGACGAGCTGGCCCTCGGCGACGGCATCACCCTCTTCAACCTCGATCGTGACGACGGTGCCCTGCACCGGCGTGTTGACGGGGGTCGTGCCATCCGAAGTCGGTGCCGGACCCGTCGTCGTCGCAGGCGCGCCGGTGGCGCTATCGCCGCTCAGCCGTTCGTCGCGCGCGGAGATACCGTGATCGAGCACTGCGAGCGGGTTGCTCGCGTCGACGGTCACACCGGCGTGGATCGGCTCCGCGACCTCGACGGCGGGCTGGAAGTAGAGCTGTGATACCACCTCGGCACCGGCGAGCGCGGCGATGTGGTCATCGAGGAACCCGGTGTAGAGATCGGCGCTGGCGACCGCTTCGTGCATGACGAGCGCCTGAAGCATCGTGATGTTGGTCGACACGCCTTCGATGCGGAACTCACGCAAGGCGCGGTGCGTCCGACGTAGCACATCCGCGAAGTCCGAGGACGGCGAGTAGGTGATCAGTTTCGCCAGCAGCGAGTCGTAGCGCGGACTCGTGTGGTAGCCCGCGTACCCGAAGCTATCGACGCGGACGCCGGGGCCCGATGGGGCCTCGAAGGCCGTGAGCTCGCCGCCGGACGGGATCGTCGTGCCGTCGGGCCGCATCGTCTCCATGTTCACCCGCGCCTGGATCGCGAACCCCGAGGTCCGCACCGACGTTCCCGGCTTATAGCCGAGCTCGCGCAGCGACGCACCACCCGCCAGCCGGAGTTGCAACTGAACTAGGTCGACGCCCGTCACCTCCTCCGTGACCGTGTGCTCGACCTGCAGTCGAGCGTTCGCTTCGATGAAGGCGAACGCTGACCGCTCGCTCAGGTCGCTCGCATCGACGAGGAACTCGAAGGTGCCAAGGCTGCTGTACTTCGATCGCGCCGCAAGGTTGGTCGCCGCATCGACGATGCGCTGGCGCAGCGTGCCCGGAAGGTTCGGGGCTGGCGCGATCTCGAACAGCTTCTGGTGGCGTCGCTGGATACTGCAGTCCCGCTCGCCAAAGTCGACGACCGACTCGCCGTCGCCAGCGATCTGCACCTCGATGTGACGGGCACGCGTGACGAACTGCTCGACGTAGAGATCGCCGTCGCCGAAGGCTGCAGCCGCCTCGGAACTGGCACGAGCGTAGGCATCGTCGATCTCATCGACCGCGTGGACGACTCGCACGCCGCGCCCGCCACCGCCCGACCGCGCCTTGAGGATCATCGAGGTGCCGTCGGACAACCCGGCGAAGAAGCCGTGTGCCTCCTCGAGGCTGGTCGCGTGGTCGGTGCCGGGTAGCACCGGCACCGATGCAGCCATGGCCGCGTCGCGCGCCTGCGTCTTGTCGCCGAACAACTCGAGGAGGTTCGAGCTGGGCCCCACGAAGGTGACGCCCACCGCCTCGCAGGCTCGCGCGAGCGCGGGATTCTCGCTCAGGAAGCCGTAGCCGGGGTGCAACGCATCGCAGCCGGTGGCTGTCGCGGCCTCGACGATTGCATCAACATCGAGGTAGGCCGGGGCACCCACACCAGGCAGGCGGTGCGCCTCGTCGGCTCTGCGCGTGTGCAGCGAGTCCGCGTCGTCCGCGGGATAGACGGCGACAGAGGCGATACCGAGGTCGGAAGCAGCTCGCATGATGCGGATGGCGATCTCGCCGCGGTTCGCGACAAGTAGCTTGGAAATCGGCAACGGCGTTCTCCTAGGAGCACGTCGAAGTTATGAAATCTCCCTCGATGGCGCGACCGTCGCAACGGATCGGCCGCGGCGGCTAGTTGTCGCCTCGCCAGATCGCGAGGCGCTTCTGGTACGTCTTCCAGGCCAGCTCGATGTCGGCGAGGTAGCGCGGCAGCTCGTCCATCTGCAGCGCCTGCGCGCCGTCCACCAGCGCCTCTTCGGGATTCGGGTGGAAGTCGACCAGCACCATGTTTGCGCCAGCGACCACGCCCTGGGCGGTCACGTGCGCGATATCGAGGATGCCGTCCGGCGCCGTGGCTCGCGTACCCACCGAGTGCGATGGGTCGACGCAGACCGGCATACGGGTGAGGCGTTTGATCGTCGGCACGTGAGCGAAGTCGACCATCATCCGGTGCGGGGCTCCGAGGTCGGTGCGCATGCCGCGCAGGCAAAAGATCACGTTCGCGTTGCCCTCGCTGGCGAGGTACTCCGCGGCATTCAGCGAATCACTGAGCGTGATGCCAAAGCCGCGCTTCACGAGGGCGGGGTAGGTGTCCTGCCGCCCGATCGCCTTCAGCAACTCAAAGTTCTGGCTGTTCCGCGTGCCCACCTGTAGCAGCACCCCGGTCGGACGGCCAAGCTTCTCGAGCGCCGAGTCGATCTCCTCGATGTGGGATTCGTGGGTGACCTCCATCGAGATCACTTTGATGCCGTACTGGCCCGCCAGCTCGAAAACGTAGGGCAAGCAATCTTTGCCGTGACCCTGGAACGAGTAGGGGTTCGTGCGAGGCTTGTAAGCGCCCATCCGCGTGAGCGTGTGACCGCTCGCCTGAAGCGCCTTCATCATCGTCTCGACGTTCTCGGGGTTGTCGACGGCGCACAGCCCGGGCAGCACGTTGAACGTCTCCTGGCTGAAGTCGATGCCGTTGTACACGAAGCCCGTGCGTCGCTCCTGGTCGGAGTGGCGACCGAGGACCCGATAGCCCTCGGAGATGCGGATCGCGCGCTCGACCGCTGGCAGCGCGGCGACCTGATCGAGGTCAACGGCGAGCGTGTCACCGAGAAGATAGATCTCGGTCAGCTTGTGCTGCTCACCCTGAATCGTGTGCACGCTGAGGTCGACCCCGGGGAGTTGGCTGAGGTACTCCCAGGAGCGCTGGTACTCGTCGCTGTTCTCATCGGTATCGGGGTGAAGGATCGCGAGCATGGGCGTAGGGACTCTCTGAATGGGGACGGCTGGGATACATCGATCGTACTGCGCGCAACGCTGTCAGGTCGTGCGAGATTCCTCGGATGGCGTTCCGCGCCTAGAAGATCACCTGCTGCTCGACCAACTCGACGATTTCCGACTCGCTCAGCCCGAGCAAGTCTCGATAGATTTCGGTGTTGTGCTGCCCCCAGAGCGGCGAGCGTGTCACCGGTGCATAGCCACCATCGACCGAGGCGGGCTGGCGGTGCGTGAGGAACGTGAAGTCCTCGCCACCCTGCACCGCCACGAGGTGCCGCTGCAGGTGCGGATCGCGCGTGACCATATCCTCGAGGTCCTCGACCACCGCAGCCATCACTCCGGCGGCCTGGAGCATGTGCATCAGCGCCCACGGCTCGTGCGTCCGTGTCAGTTCCCCAATCGCCGCCTCAAGGGCGGCGACGTGCTCCATCCGGCTGGAGTTGGTGGCGAAGCTCGCCTCCGCCGCGAGTTGCGCAGCGTCGAGCGCGGCGACGAGCCGCTGCCAATCCTCGTCGGTCTCGCACGCGATCGCGATCCAGCGGTCGTCACCGGCACAGGGGAACGCGCCGTACGGCGCGACGTCCCTCGAACGGTTGCCGTTGCGAGGAGGAAGGTCGCCGTTCGCCGTGAACTCGAGGATGTCGGAACCGAGGAGGTTCACCGTCGCCTCGGCTTGCGAAAGCTCGATGAACTGGCCTGCACCGGTGCGCTCGCGATGGTGCAGCGCGGCCATGATCGAGCTCACCGCCGCGTAGGGCGCCGTGAAGTCCGAGTAGAGTGGCGCGAGTCCCGAGGGCGGGCGCTCCGCGAAACCCATAGTCTGGCTGAGTCCGCCATAGGCGATCACGCCGTTGCCGTAAGAGCCGTAGGAACTGTACGGCCCGGTCCGGCTCATCACCGGCATCGTCAGCATCACGATGTCCGGCTTGATCTGTCGCAGGTCGTCGTAGCCGAGGCCCCAGCGATCCATGCGGTCGGGTGTGTAGTTGTTCGTGACCACATCAGAGAGCGCGACGATCTGCTTCGCCAGCTCGCGCCCGCGAGGCTCCTTGAGGTTGAGCTGTGCCGCTCGCTTGTTCGCCGAAGCGTCGTTGAAAACGCCGTTGGTGTTGATGCTCCCGGGCTCGTGCGGCTGGGAACCGGTGATGCGGATGTTGTCCATCCGCGACTCCGATTCAAGCTTGATCACGTCCGCGCCATAGTCGGCCAGCACGCGTGTCGTCAGTGGCCCGGCGAGCATCCAGGTGAAATCGCAGACGCGAATGCCCTCGAGCGGCCGGTACGCCGCCCCAGCACCGACGAGCGCCGAGCCAGAGACAGTGACGGGTGGCTCGGCCGGCAGCGAACCGAGAACCGCCTCGGTGTGCGCGCCGAGGGCCGGTGCGACCATGCCACGCAACGCGCGGTTGTCGCTGAAGTCGTACGGCGGCGAAACATCGGTCAGTTCGCGGTCCAGCTGGGGGACCGCCACCGAGGCGAAAAAGTCACGCGCGTTGAGGTGCTCGTCCTCGACGAGGTCCTGCGCGTTGTTGACGGGCATTGTGAGCATCCGCAGCCGCTGCCCTTCCGCGAAGATCTCGGAACGTGGATAGCGCGCACAGAGTTGGCCCACCATCTCCGACACGAGCTCGGGGCGCTCCGACCGCACGGCCGAGTCAGCGAATCGCTCGTCGCCGGGCTCGATCAGGCCCTCGCGCTCGAGCCAGTCCGTGAAGTTCGGCCAAATTGTGGGTGCGCCGATTGGCACCGTAAAGCTGATCCATTTACCGTCGGCGCAGGGGAACAGGCTTCGCGCGCTCGCCGTCGAACCGACGCCAACGCGCTTCGGCACGAGCTGGTGCCAGTGGTAGAAGTTCGCGTTCGCCGTCTGAATCGTGGCGATCGACAACGCTTCCTGGATCGAAACGTCGATGCGATGACCGCCGGCCCCACGGTCGC
>Ga0114999_10003764_pt1 | contig 18805 bp, 12 predicted proteins | sample ArcticOcean_MG_C_3_FD_89820 | JGI IMG/M metagenome (GOLD analysis project Ga0114999, IMG submission 89820) | Marine microbial communities from western Arctic Ocean - ArcticOcean_MG_CB8_126 | ecosystem: Environmental > Aquatic > Marine > Oceanic | place: Arctic Ocean: Canada Basin | collected...
CGCAAGGTCTTCTGAGAGGACTTTGATACGGTTAGGCATGGCTTAAGAAAAGTGAGAGAGTGAGAGAGTGAGAGAGTGAGAGAGTGAGAGAGTGAGAGAGTGAGAGAGTGAGAGAGTGAGATGAATTTATATCATCATGGTTATATTAGAAAGTTTTTTCCAAATAAAAACACGGAGAATTTATACGTCCCACTTTCCCACTTTCTAACTTTCTACTTTCTGAATGATCCGTTCCACCTGACCTGTGGGTTGAACAACCTCCCGATTCCATAATTCCTGGAATAGCGTGCGTACGGGTTTAAAGAGCTCGCCATCCTCCGGACCATCAGGAGACACTGCCGTAACCACCATTTGATTTTTCGCACGCGTCAGGGCGACATACCAGAGACAGCGGGCTTCATTTCTCAAATGACGCATTCGAGTTACATAGTGTACATCCTGGTCATCATCTTCGGGAAAAACAAGACCGACCCCGGGTTCATGAAAAGGAGATTTTTGCTTGGTTGGGGATACCCGTTGCCGGTTATCAACGGCAAGGACCACCGGGAATTCCAGACCTTTACTGGCATGGGTGGTCATGACGGCCACTGCGTTGGCATCACTCGTCAATTCCGGCGTTTTTTCACCAGGTTCAGCTTTAACCAATTGACGAAGATAGGCCACCAGATCTTCGAGGGCATCACCCGGGTTTTCAGTGTCATATGTATGCACAACAGCCAGCAATTTATGAAGCGCCCGTCCGCTGGAAAGATCTTTAAGGCCGGCGATGTAACGTTCCAGTCCGCTGGCTTCCAACACCCAGGCGGTAAAAGAGGAAGGAGATCGGAGCCAGCGTTGCCGCTGAGCCTCTTTCCAGAAATGGACAAACTGTTGAAGGCGAGGTATAACACTTTCTTCCACATCGTAGGCGACCGGGTTGTGGATCACTTGCCAGAACAGATCCGCCTCATCATCCGCCTGGTCTAACCGGGCGACTTCTCCCTGGGACAAACCAACGACTGGGCTGACCAGCGTGACCACCAGTGCTAACCGATCCATCGGGTCTATGCAGAGGCGTAGAAGATGAACAACGTCCATAATTTCCGGTCGCGTATAAAAGGCATCACCAGCAGATACATCGTACGGTATACCTGCCCGATCCATCGCTTCCAGATACACCCCCAGGTAGGTGCGGGCTCGAATTAAGATCGCCATATCCCGAAAAGGAAGACCGGTATCATGAAAGTGGCCCAACCATTTAGCAACGGCTTCTGCTTCGGCTTCCCGTGTGTTGAATACCTGTAAGGTAACCACCGGTTGGTCTGACGAGGTTTCAGGCCGGGCAGGCTCCAGGATACGATCCGCCTCAAACTCGGTTGGATCACCAAAGTCATAGCCCTCAATAGACTTATTAGCGACAGATAGAATGGGTTTAACCGAACGCCAGTTTTTTGAGAGGGGGGCTTCAATACGGGAACGCCCGTCGCCTGGAAATCCAGCAATGTTCTCTACCCGCGCTTCCCGCCACACATAAATAGCCTGCCGAGGATCGCCTACCACGGTCACATTGGTCCTCCCCTTACGTGCGACAGCCCGAAGCAGGCGTTCCTGAGCGTAGTTGGCATCCTGGTATTCATCCACCAGAATAGCCCGGAAGGTGGTATGAATACGGCGCCTCAACCCTGGTTCCCCTTCCAGCAATTCCACGGCCCCCATAATCAAACGATCAAAATCCAGTTGGCCGCGGGTAGCGAGCATGGCCTGATACGCATGATATATATGTCCCACCAGGGGAGCCACCACAGCGTGTCGGTCCGACAGCTCTTCCAGGGCCTTCCATTGACGGGTGAATTCTTTGGTATGAGCCGCTTGATTTCGTAACTGGTCAATAATGGATACCGCCGTTCGAATCGGTCCACCGTCTTCCCACGTGTATACGTCTTTTTCTAACGGATTGAACGTATACGCCTTCTCATAATCATGATCAAGGAAGGCCATCACGGCGGTATCGATGATAAGGGTGGTATCTGCCTCTGTTAAAAATGGTTTCCCTGTATCGATCCCGGCCTGCAGGCTGTTATCCCTTAAAAGTCTGGCCCCGAATGAGTGAAATGTGCTAATGGGTGCATTGGCCAGGTCGATTCGGTGGTAACCCAACTCGGCCGAAGATACCGCACGGAAGATCCGGGCACGCATCTCGGCAGCGGCCTTCTCACTGAACGTGAGCACGAGGATCTGGTCCGGGCGGAGATCGCCATGGGTTAATAAATGAACGAAACGCTGAGAAATAACCTCGGTTTTACCCGTACCAGCACCAGCTACAATACGGACCGGCTGATCAGATGGTGCCTGAATAGCACGGCGTTGGTCTTCGTTAGGAGAAAACATTGAGAAGCAACCTCACTCATTCCCGATATACGTCAGACCACGACTACACGCGGTCTGAAAACCACAGAATTTACAATGGAACCCAGTAACGGCCGGATAAGGACTTGAGGACATCGCTTGCAAAGTCGTGCGTATACCATCATAGATTTCCTCATCCAGAAACGAAGCCGGTACCACGCCCATGCGCGTATCCACCATATCTCCGTCCAGCAATTGTACCGATCGTGAGGCCTCCATCTTGAATTTTTCCCGGGCGGTTTTTTCCAGGCGATCCAGGTTAATATACGTCAGATATTGAGGGATTACCGCAAGTCCGCCTATCCCTTGTTGCAACGCCAGCGCATAGATGGGGAGTTGATAGTCTGTCGCCTGGCCACCCGCTTTTTGAGGTAGAAATTTATTGATCTGGGCAGAGAGGGACACGGCACCAGCCGCCCCGGTCTTGTAATCGATCACATCATACACAACCTTACCGTCTATACGCACTTCGTCGATCCGGTCAATGCGGCCGATCATCAAATACTCATCAATGGAATATCTGAAGGGCATTTCCAACAGAATAGGGCGACGTTGCGCCCGGTCAGGGCGACCGTTTACTTCAAAGTCCGCCCATCGGCTTAGCACCTCCCGGGCCCACAGACCGACGGCGTCCCGCTGAAGTGCCGGACCAAATTGATCTGCCCAGGGTTCCTCTCCAACAAATCGCCCTCCACCTGGCAAATCTGTGGATTCTCCTTTCCAGGCAGCCTCCAGGGCGGCAAGACCACGTTGTGTCAATAGGTCTACATCATCCAACCAGGGCGATCGCGGCTTGCTCCGCAGATCGATTTCTGAAGGTGAGCCATCTCCAAGCACCACACAGAGGATCAGGTGCAACAGCGCGCCTCGTTTCATGGCACCGGGACTTTCATCGCTGTCAAGATGCAAAACACGGTCATAAAAAAACTGCAGTGGGCAGCGCAGATAGGTTCTGATCTGTGAGGCTGAATAGATCGGTGACTTTACGACGTGCTCAGGACCATAGGGTTCATCATATGCCGAAACAGGCATCGTTTTTTCATGTAAAATACCCCCAACCTCAGCACGAGGGGCCTCGACGCTCGTCCAGCAAGAAGGGGATGAAATGCTTATCCGACCGGACTGATCAATCTCCCCTTCTTTACCTAATAAGGGATCAAAAAAAGGAGAAGGCAATTGGGCATCGCCCGTTGCCGTATATCGACTGATAGACAACGTCAACTGCTCTGACGCTCTGCTCATGAGGACGGCCAATCGTCGGGTTTCCCGCTCAATCCAGGCTTCCTGATCACGATGGGCCGGTAATACAACCGGACGCTGGTCTGTAAATAAAGCAGCCAGATCGGCTTCCTCAACAATTTTCAAGGGACTTTCGAGACGAGGAATTACATTTTCTGAGACGCCCATGAGATAAACGATCCGGCGTCTGATACCTTCAACGCCTTGCCCATCTGTCAGGTACACACAATCTGGTAAAAGGGGATCCTCTATCTGATCTACCAATCGCTCGATCAGCGGTAAAACTTCTCTGGAACGCATATGCAGCTTAGCAGCCATCGCCTCGAGGCTTTGAATCTGTTTAATCCAATCTGTAAAGCCCTCCCGCCATTGTTCTGCGTCGAAAAGAGATATCGTCTTTATACTTCTCCCATCGTCCAGCGATTCTATGGCCTGAGTAATCAGGTCCGCAAATGAAATGCCCTGCCCCCTATAGGCAAGGGCCTGTCGGATCCGCGTCATCATACTTGCGGTTTCTTCAGGATGTCTAAGCGTATCAGGGTAGTCCACCTCGCTGATTTCCAAAATAGACTGACTATTCGTTTTGGCTTGGGCTTCGAGTGCGCCCAGATCCAAGGGGTCGATCGTAAATAGAGGCAAGTGAAGCAAGCGATTTAAAACCGTATACCTTGGGCCGCGGGCATACCACTGGGCAATGAGCGTCCCCGCACGAATAAAAGGATTAAGGCGCGTCGACGAGACCGCACCGGTCGCTCGCACATTTGCTCGCTCAAGATGACGCTGCATAAAACGAATTTGCACCGTATCCATACAGATGATCAGCATATCTCCGGGTCCGATGGTGCGATCAGTTTGTAATGTCTGAATGATGGCATGAGCCACGGCCCTTGTTTCATCTTCTACCGTTTCGCTTGTGAGCAAACTTATTGGCAGGCCTTGAACAGTCGCGCCGGAAGGAGAATCCAGACGGGAAATAAGTTGATAGATACAGGGGTTAACACCTTGGGCGGATTCAGTAAGGTATTCTGTTGAACCTTCTATGCGCTCTATCGTTTTCCGGACCTGAGCCAACCCCGGATCATAAGAATGCACACCCAACCATGCAGTGGCTACTAACGTGACGTCCCGTGAGCATAAAGCTTCTATCCAGGCCAGCTGATCAGGTCTGGCCTGATGTAAATCGTCGACCATGATGATCGGAAATCTTCTACATAGATCGCTGGAGATTTGTTCATTTGATAATAATTGCAATGCCCTTAAACCCGATTCTTGAAATGTTAATATTTGGTGTTTGTTGCAAATGTCGACATACGCTGTATAGACTTGAGCTAAGTCATGGTCTCCCATTTCCCCGTTCTGTATGGTAAAACACTTGCGATTAGTGGATAGCCAGTTGATGGCCCGACTTATTTCTTCGGTGCCTCCTGGGGTTTCACGATAACGTTTCCACAGAACACCTCCGACCGTATGCCATGCCTGACGTATAATCAAGGATCGCGCCAAAGCACTGATCACTTCTGTATTTCCAGATAAATCAGCTTCGGTTTCATATTCTCTCAGTAGCCAGAATATGAATCGCTGCATAGTAATCACCCAAGGCGGAGAAGTACCAGTAACCCGTTCAATCCGGTTTTGGATATCCTCTACATTAGTCTCAAAAAACGACAGGCATAGGACCCCAGTGGCCGGTGGAGCGTCCAGATACTTTTGGACCAGCCGTTGGGTTTTACCGGTTAGAGGGCCGCCGAGGATAAATTGATTCATGGTCTGCTTGGTGAAGTGATGGACCCGTAATACTGGCAGGAGCTAATGAAGATACCTCGCAACATGCTTCGGTTCCCCGGTAGCTCGCTTGCGTGAAGTACCGCAAGCCATGCGCATCGCTGTGCTGATCAAGTATTCTGATGATCCAATCATAGTAAGGCAACACAATCGGGCCATCAGGAAATCAGACAATGACATGCCTATCCTTATACGTGCCAAAGGGAAATTGTTCCAGATCGAGATCTGCCGGAATATAGTGCCAGGCGGTACTGTAGCGGGATCTATCGCTGGTATTCGTGGCTGCCCCGTGCAGCAGATTAGCGGAGAATAGAACCACTGTTCCGGCAGGACATTCAACGAAGGTGGCTTGTGATTCATCTACTTCAGTCCAGTTCCCATGAGCGAATGTGCCCTTGCCGCCTTCATGGGCAACTAATTCACCCGTGGCATGGCTCCGTGGCAGAACACGCAGGCAGGCATTTGATCGGTCGGTATTTTCCAGATAAATCCCACAGCTGACCACCTGATGAGAACGGGTCCCAAAATAATGGTTATCCTGATGCCAGCCTGTGGAGGTGCCTCCCTGAGGTAACATGGGGAAAAATTTCGACCCGAACATATGCAATGAGGAGCCGATTATATCCGTCACACGGGACACGATCGCAGGCTCCCGGGCTAAATCCAGAAGGCCTGGTTCTTCGACACAAACACCTTGAACTTTAAATAGACGCCCGGGGATTAAATCACCCTGCTCGTCAGGTTGCAAGGCTAAGCTGCCCTCATTGGTCTTCATCGCCCTGGCCCGCCCAACCAGATCATCCATGAGCCCTTTATACCGTTGTAGTGATTCCCCTGAGATCAACCCGGGAAAAATGAGATATCCTTCTTCACGATATTGCTGCTGCTCTTCAATACTTAGCATAATAGAATCCTTATTCTAATTTACAAACTTCATATCATTCCTCTTCCTCGATAGTCAAAGAGGTAATAAGATTGGCCTCGGAAACATCTATTCGGAAGAGCACCAGACGCTTACCAATTGCTGCTCTGTAATAGAAACGTTGACCTTGAGCGCCTTCTTGCTCTGAAATCAAATCAAATTTTGACAATGGGCCATAGGCGGCGATACGTTGATACGTGATCTCGGTATGGCGGGCGACCAAAACAGATCGGGCCTCTGTGGTAAACTCTCCTAAAGAAATACGTCCGTCAAGACGGTCTTGAACAACTGTTTTAATCCGTTGTGTGATCAACGGTCTTGAATCGGATTTCGAGGCGGCTCGAGAGAGAGAGAACTCAGGTAAATAAAGTCTCGCCAGGCCATTTGCTATCCTGGCCGCAAGGTTAATGGTTCCGAGGTTACACAGGATAATAATGGTCAGATTAAAATCCGGATAATGCGTGAAGTTAGCCGAAAAACCAGCAGTTTGGCCATTGTGGCGTAACCGTCTTATACCACGGATCTCTTCAATATTCCATCCAAACCCATAAGGATACACCTGGCCGTTATTTAAACGGGCCGGTGTCCACATTTCTGTCATACTGTCCGCCGTAAGGAAATCAGTCGAAGAAAGTGCCGTATTCCAGTTAACGAGGTCAGATGCTGTGGACACAATCGCCCCGGCTGCAAACAGATCCGTCAGTTCATAATCGCGGCCCTGAAGCGCCTCATCATACCATTCATATCCCGTTACACGATGAGGAAAGACATCGACTAAATCCGGATCACGGGTGGAACCCATACCAAGCGGATCAAAAATTCGCGCCTTTAAAAAAGACCAGTAGAACATCCCGCTCGCTTGCTCAATAATATGCCCGAGCAGATTATAGCCGGAATTGCTGTATATCCAGCGCTCACCAGGCGGAAAATCAAGCGAGTAGGCAGATAATTTATGTACGAAACCGGATCTGTTCAGCCGGCGTGACAACTCGAAGCCAGGTTTGCCGGTGTAATTTGTGATGCCGGAGGTATGCGTCAACAGATGCCTCACCGTTACACCGTGCCAGAATGATGGGGATTCAGGGATATAGGTATGAATAGAGGCGTCAAGATCTATCTTCCCCTCTTCAACCAGCAACATGATCGCCGCCGCCGTCATCTGTTTGCTGATGGAACCAATCTCAAATACCGAGTTGGACGTGGTCGGTACCTCATGTTCGATACTGATCCTACCATACCCCTGTAACTTGACCACCTGCCCACCCTGGACCACCGCCACCGCCAGACCGGGGACATGATATCTGTCCATCTGCTGCTGGATATACTCATCCACCGGCCCCGCCTGCACATGCCCCGTTCCAAGACTTACCACACCGATCCACCAGGCCAGTACACAATATTTTCTTATATATTTGTCACTCATCATATACTAAAGCACCAACTGTTCATCCCGCATACGTAATACGATAAATCAACCCCGTCAGATCGTCCGAGACCAGCATGGATCCATCGGGCATAACCAATACATCTGCGGGACGCCCCCAATTATCTTCTCCCTGAAGCCACCCTTCAATAAACGGCTCATAGCTCACCGGATCACTCCCGTTCAGCCGTACCATCATCACACGATAACCGATCTTCTGATCCCGGTTCCAGGAACCGTGTTCGGCGATAAATATCTGGTTACGATAGGCGGCCGGGAACATCTCACCGGTATAAAATCGCATCCCAATGGCAGCCACGTGTGGCCCCAGTTCCATGGCAGGAGAAACGGTGGTATCCTTTGCCCGTTTGCTGCCGAAATCGGGGTCTGGTATATCCGTAGCGTGGTGATAGGGGAAACCAAAGTGCTGACCGGCCTGAGTGACGCGATTCAGTTCATCCGGCGGGATATCCTGTCCCAGATTATCCCGACCATTGTCTGTGAACCAGAGTTCGTTTGTAGTCGGATGCCAGTCGAAGCCAACCGTATTACGCACCCCGCTCACATATACCTCCTGATCCGTGCCATCCGGATTCATCCGCAGAATACTCGCATAGCGGGGATCATCACGTTCACACACATTGCAAGGGCCACCGACCGGGATGTAGAGTTTGTTATCCGGGCCGAATTGAATGAATTTCCAACCGTGGTGCTGGTCAGATGGTAGCTCGGTACTCACGACCACTGGCTCCGGAGGATTGTCTATCCGGGGTTCAATAAAATCATATCGTAAAACCCGATTGACTTCAGCCACATAAAGCGCGCCATCCCTGAATGCAACGCCACTAGGCATAAATAAACCGCTATCGATAGTAAGCACCTGATCGGCCTTGAAATCGCCATCCAGATCCTTTACCGCATACACCTTGCCCGCGCGACGAGATCCAACAAAAAGCGTACCATCCGAACCCAAAGCCATAGACCGCGCATTATCTACACCTTCTGCATAAATATCGATATGGAAGCCGGCGGGAAGGGTGATCTGAGAAAGCCTTGGATCCGTAGATGAAGGGTCGTCGTTCACTGGAGATGGATCCGATCCGCAGGCCATGATGACCATCACCAGGATGGTGGATGAAACCAATGTAAAAACACTTCGCATGAGGTACCTCCTGTAAAACTGAGTAGAGCATCATTCCAGTTTATATCTATCATAAACCGGTGACACGCCCATTAAATACTGTTTTATATTAACCTGGTGTTGCAGACAACAGGTCCAAAATACGTTCGGCGGGACGACCCAGCCCAGCGCGTCCATCCACTTCTAGTATCGGGCGCTGAACAAGATCTGGATGTTCAACCATCAGAGCGATCAGCTTTTGATCTGATAGGGCCGGGTTTTCCAGATCCAGGTTTTTATAAACGGCCTCGTTCGTCCGTATCACATCCCGAGGTGAAAGCGCCATCGCCTTCAGCAACCGGGTTAAGGTGGCCTCATCCAACGGATCGGTGTAATAATTAATGCGATTAAAATCAATGCCCCTACTCTTCAGAAGGCTAACCGCCTCTCTGCATTTACTTCAAGTAGGTTTTTCATACAAGGTAATAGCCATCTCGTGATCCTTTGATCGAATGAAAAGAATGATGACTTCCGACTTGTAAAATCATACCAAACGATAAATAACGGACTGAATAAAAAATAGTTATCAAATCATCATTCAAAAATCATCATTCAAAAATTTACCGACCTCTACCCAATCAAGACATGCTGCTTCAAAAAACGCTCCACATCATCATAAAAAGAAATGATGGTCTCCGTCTTACGCCACCCGTGTCCTTCCCCTTCATACAGCCGATATATATGTGGGACGCCGTTACGCTGTAAGGCCTGGACGATAGATTCCGATTGATCCGGGGGGACAACTTTGTCCTCTGTGCCCTGGAACACGGCCACCGGGTCACGAATACGATCTGCATGAAACAACGGAGACCACGCTTGATACCTTTCCCCGGTTTCCGGTAAATTGCCGACCATCATATCCAGGTAGCGCGCTTCAAACTTATGGGTGTCGGTCGCCAGAGAAAATAGATTGGAGACCCCATACAGACAGAGACCGGCACGAAAGGTACCTGGATGATGAACGAGTGCATTTAAAACCGTATAGCCCCCTGCACTGCCGCCCTTGATAACGATCCGGTCGGGATCAGCCAGATGCTGATCGATCAGCGCTCGGGCGCCACTTACGGCATCTTCCGTATCGTATTCACCCCAGTGTTCGCGCAAGGCGGTCATGTATGACCGACCATATCCAGTGCTTCCCCGATAATTTACATATAAATAGGCATACCCTCGACTGGTAAAAAAGGGCACTTCCGAAGAATAGACCGCTGTCTGCTGGCCGGTTGGACCGCCATGAATACAAACGATAGCAGGTGGATTACCGGCACCGAGAAAACAGTTGCTGGTCGGTGGATAGTATAGCCCATGGATCATGGTACCGTCAGATGCAGGCCAGGTAATCGCCTCGGGCGTGGGTAAGGTTTCAGATGAAATCATTTCGGAACGGCTACGACGATGGACCGTCCAGCTATCCTCTGCCATCGTGACAATACGGTCTGGTACCTTCGACGCAGAGGCAATACCCGCGATCTCTCCCTTTCCCGGTGAGACGGCGATCTGTGAGATCCAGGTATAAGGCGTACAATCGATCTGTGTGCGATGCCCACTTTCTATATCTACTACCCAGAGCGATCCGAGACCCCGATCACTCTGATGATAATAAATTTTATCACTGTCTGGCCCCCAACCATACACACGAACGCCTTGAACCCAGGCGGGTTCAGCGAGCGTCATGCCCTCTACCAGAATCTTTCGTTCACCAGAGGTAAGATGGTATACAACCAGTTGATCCCATTCTCCCTCGGTGATGATATAGGATAGCGATTTCCCGTCCGGTGAAAAGGCCGGTTGAAAAACGGGGATATCTTCGCCACCACTTACCAGGGTCGTCTCAACAACCCTTGGCGAATCACCTTCGATAGACGCAATTTTAAGTTGTGTACCATCCCAGGGCATCTGGGGCTGGTTCCACTCGATCCAGGCCATACGATCTCCCGCCGGATGCCAGACTGGCTGCATATAAAAATCCGCACCGGTTATCAGATCCGTTGGCCAGTGAGAACCCGCAAAGTCTACAAGCCCCAACACGTCGGTATCCTCATACGTGTGGACATACAATACCCAGCGACCATCGGGAGATACGGCTGGTGAGGCGGCCGCCCCGAAGGCCGGTGTAATGGCCCGAGCCGTTCCCGATTCTAACGACTGATGGTATAGCCGACCATCCTTTTCAGCAAAGACCACACTGTCTTTTGATACGGTATAATCCCCACCACCATAACCGACGCCGCCATGGACCATATAGCCATCCGTAAGATCATAGGGGGCATCATCACCACACCGACAGACGAGCACGCCCCGATCCGAACGACGTTCCAGCCAGATCAGGCTGTTGCCATCGCCACTCCACTGTACGTCAAGGAGCGGGGTCTGTGCCCCCATCGTTTCTGCAGAGATCGGACTATCCCAGAAACCGTAGGCGACGTGTTTTTTTTCAGACATAGAGCCTCCCCTATGGTCAATGCAATCCAAATGACGGGAAGCAGGCGGCCAGATGATGGCTTCATCCTGTAAACAGCTTCCCGTCTATCTAGTTTTCCTGCTTGATTTTATTAGCATTTCAATATAGCCTTCAGAGATATGGATAGCCACTGATTTTTACCTATCACACGGGATCATTATGCTCCGTTTCGTTACGTCGTATGCCACCCCCACTACCACCTACAGGTGGCTAAGAGGGAATCATCACGGCCATTCCACGGTGTCAGATGGCCAGCTATCCCCAGAAGACAACATTCAAGTATACGAAGAAGCCGGCTACGACTATCTGGCCTTGTCAGAACACGATATCCTGCTGGATGTAAAACCGTTTCAGAAAAACACCGCCATGTGCCTGGTACCGGCAATAGAGGTAACCTCCAAAGACCATCAAACCCTGCTTTATTTAGGCGCGGTCCAGGAACTCCCCGCAAGAATACTATCCGCCAAACAGATCATGGATAAAGTCCATGATGCGGGGGGATTGTTTATCTATGACCATCCGAATTGGCAGCCACGCCCTGAGTATACAACCGATGCCCTGCTTGATACGATGATTGGCCTGCCTGGTATGGAAATATACACAGGCGTGATTGAGCGCTTACCGGGCGAGGCAAATGCGAGCAATCGGTGGGACCGGCTCCTCAGCAAGGGGTGGCAGGTTTATGGACACGGCACAGATGATCAGCATGAGCCAATCGATCATTTCCTCGCGTGGAACTGTGTGCAGTGGCCTCAAGATGCGCCTGTTTCCTGGCAGGGGATTGTACAGGCCTGCCAGGCAGGCCAATTTTATGCATCCACCGGGGTGTCCATACATCAGGTCGGTGTCCGGGAGGATGGACAGGAAATCACTTTACAGAGTGATGCCGATGAAATCTGGTGGATCATGCGGGACGGTATCGTTGCTAACAAATTCACTTCCGGACATTGCACCATCACCATGGACGAATTTCAGCAATGGGCCCGCGTATCGGAGAAACCCTCCGAGGCCATATATATCAGAGCCGAATGCATGGGCCAAGGCCACCGGAAAGCCTGGACCCAGCCGTTCTGGATTAAAGATCTAAGTTAATTTTATTCAGAAGAAGAACCATGGCGATATCTACGGACTTTGAAACGATAAAAGCGTTATCTGCTGACCTGATTACACTAGACCAAATCAGGCTCATTCACGACCTTCTGGACCTATTGCCTCAAGATTTGCCTTCTTCTCCCCAAAAAGGAAACTATCCGTCCATTTTAGAACCAGAGACAAACCAGGCGACTACGATCTGGATGCAATGCCTTAATGAAATCAAGTCCAGGATTCATAGTCGAACCTATGACACCTGGTTCGCCCCTGTCCAGGGCCTAAGTGTTGAACAGGATTGTTTCACCCTTCAAGTTCCGAATCGGTTCTATGCCGATTGGCTTAAAGAACATCATCAAAAACTTATTACTGAGACATTGTCTACAAAATACGGAACACCCATGGCTGTCCGATTTGTGGTGAACCCAATCTAAACAGGCGATTAAGGACAATTATACATGCGTGTATCAAAATTTGTATTTCAAACCCTCCGAGAAGAACAATCCGAGGCGGAACTGATCAGCCACCAACTATTGCTAAGGGCGGGTATAGTCAGACAGGTTGCTGCTGGGATTTTTTCTTATCTGCCGATCGGTCAACGTACAAAACACCGCATCGAACGTATTATTCGGGAAGAAATGGAAGCCATTGGTGGTCAGGAAGTATCGCTACCTGTCGTCCAACCCGCGGAATTATGGCAACAGAGCGGACGGTGGCAGCAGATTGGCGGCGATATGGCTCGGTTAAAAGACCGTCATAATCGAGACCTTTGTCTGGGTATGACACATGAAGAGGTGGTTACCTCCCTGGCGGCCGGCTTGATCAATAGCTATCGCCAATTACCGTTTATGGTCTATCAGCTTCAGACCAAATTCCGGGATGAACCTCGACCACGGGGCGGTTTGATTCGCGTCCGTGAGTTTACGATGAAAGACGGTTACTCATTTCACACGAATTTTGAAGACCTGGACGTTTACTATCCGCGGGTCTATCAGGCCTATTTTAACATCTTCCGACGATGCGGCATTGATGTCGTAGCTGTAAGGAGTGATTCAGGCATGATGGGCGGAACGATGGCCCACGAGTTCATGGCCCTGTCACCCGATGGCGAAGATACGATTCTCATGTGCCATGCCTGTGGATATAAGGCCAATCGTCAGATCGCAACCTTTCAAAAATCAAATCCCAATCCGGAAACGGCCCTACCGATAGAAGAAATCCATACCCCCGGAACAACCACCATAGATGAGCTATCGGCGTTCCTGAATATTTCTACCGAGAAAACAGCCAAAGCCGTATTCCTGGTAGCCACGATTGCAAATGAACACGGGCATCCCGAAGACCGGTTTGTATTTGCGGTGGTCAGAGGGGATATGGCACTTAATGAAACCAAAATCAGCAATGCCATCAAAGCACTCGCCCTTCGTTCGGCCACGACCGATGAAATCCATGCGATTGGCGCCGAACCAGGATTCGGATCCCCCATTGGCATTGACCGGGCTCGCGTATTACTGGTCGTAGATGATCTGATCCCGGACAGTCCGAATCTAGTGGCAGGCGCCAACAAGGTCGACTATCACCTGGGCCACGTTAACTATGGTCGGGACTATGAAGCGGATATCATAGCAGATATCACCGCTGCGGCCGATGGACATCCCTGTCCCGCCTGTGGCGGAAAAATGCGATCTGAACGAGGAATCGAAGTGGGTAACATCTTCAAATTAGGGACCAAATACAGCGAAGTGATGGACGCCACCTATCTGGATGAACAGAATACATCTCACCCTATGATTATGGGCTGCTACGGTATCGGTGTTGATCGGCTTCTGGCGACGGTCATTGAATTGCATCACGATGAGAACGGGATCTGTTGGCCACTCAGTGTCGCCCCGTTTCAGATCATGCTGGTGAGTCTGGCGGGGGGCAATCCAGAGGTCATGCGGGCAGCGGATACCATCTATGAGACATTAACCGAAGCCGGGCTGGATGTCTTGTACGACGATCGGGATGATCGGGCGGGTGTGAAATTTAACGATGCCGATCTGGTGGGGATACCAGTCCGGGTAACTGTTGGAGTTCGGGGGATTAAACAGGGAATTGTCGAATTGAAAGATCGGCGCACCGGACATATGGAAGATATTCCCCTGGGCGAAGGTCTTATCGATGACATCTTACAAGTACTGGATAAAGAGGGCCGCATCATTCTGGATGGCCTGAGAGAAGAAAACATGGCATTTTGAGGCTCTATTTCCTTGCGCCTATAGGCCTTACATCACTTCCACGCTGGGAAAAACCCTTTTCCTATGCCACAGGTTCTCTCCAGTTCTATACCACCTTGGGAGGGAATAACCGGGCAAGAAGATAGCGTACGCCGGCAGAGACGAACAGGGCTATACCAAGTATACGGATGGCAAGGGCATGGAGAAGGCCACGCTGATGCTTTTTGAAAAAACGATAGCAACAGGCATGTGAAGCTATAATCATGCGGGGACGAACCTTTTTTATACTACTACCTCCGTAATGCTTCATGACCGCATCCGGTATAAAAAAGATTTTCCAATCATGTTCTTTGATACGAAGGCACCAGTCTACGTCGTTAAAAAACATATCCAGATCTTCATCCCATCCACCTACTTCCTTCCAGATCGTACGTCGAACCATAAGACTTGAGCCGCGTGGCTGATCCACCTCACGCGTTGTCATATGATCGAAATCTCCCATGCGCCATTTTCCGAATTCAGTGTGTCTGGGAAACAGCCGACTGAGTCCCAGGAACTCCCAGGCGAAGATCCGCAGGGTAGGAAAGGTACGGCAAGAAGGTTGCAACCGGCCATCCGGATAAAGCAGCCTTGGACCGATAGCCCCCACTTCGGGGTGCGTATCCAGAAAGGCCGTCATGACATCCAGCGCATCACGCTGAACGATGGTATCCGAACAAAGCATCTGGACGTATTTGCCTTTGCCAGCTTGCAACCCTTGATTGTATGCCATCGAAACGCCCATATTACGGGCATTGACAATCAGACGAACTTGAGGAAAATGTGCGCGGATAAAATCCGTACTGCCGTCGGTCGAGGCGTTATCAACTACAATAACGTCGACATCCCGTCCATCAGTAGCCTCGTATACAGCCCCAAGGCATTCATCGAGGAATTCAACGCTGTTCCAGCTGACAATTACCACAGATAGATCAAGCACGATGGCTGGAGTTATTTCTTTAAATATAACTGGGTCAGGAAGTAACGACATGGTCTAGTATCCGTGCAAGTTGACCGGTTAATTGGAAACGGCTGAATGAACGCACGTCTTCATCACCAACTGGAAATTGGGGTAATTCGTCCGTCTCATATTGTTTTATCCAGTTCTCAAGCACCACAGCGATCTGATGAGGGTCATCCGGAGGGACGGATTGTCCACGGTTATACTGCTTGATCAAATCCGAGGCAGCACCCTCAGGTACGATAGCAAGAATGGGTTTACCCGAAGCCAGATATTCATAAATCTTTCCCGTAGGTACGCCCCGCACCAAGTGAGATTCCGAGGTAATAAACATAACCAGAGCATTTGCCGCAAGTATTTGTGAAACCGCTTCCTCATGCACAAGATACCCGAGATGGGAGACCAGATGTTGAATCTTATATTTCTGTATGAGCGTTTCTACATTTTGATCAAGATCTGCACCGACCAACCGAACTTCTAATTTGGAAGCCAGGGTAGGTTGTTGTGCCGTCATATGATGGAGCGCCTGAAATAAGGGTTCAGGACTACGGGCGGCATTCAAAGCACCACTATAGGTCAATACGAACTTCTCAGACACAGGCTGAGCCAAGGGAGCGGAGAAGTCTGCTGAATCATATCCATTGGGGATGACGGAGACCGGCGTCGCCCCCGATCGGGGATCTGTCAATCCATCAGCGATATCGTATGAAACGGTGGTTACATGGGTTGCAGAATGGATCACATGGCGTTGTAACCGATGTGCCATACGGCGATAGGGATCTGAAGGGGCCTGATCAAATTCGCCCCCTGCCCAGGCATCTCTGAAATCAACGATCCAGGGTAGTCCAGTGATTTGATGCAGCAGATAACCAGCAAGGTGACCGGAGACGGGTGGAGAAGTCGTCAGGATGGCATCAACCTGATACTTCCGGATTAAACGCAGGGCACGTAGTACGACGAATGGGACCCAGCCAATCTGATTATCTGGAAACAGGAACCAGCGGGCTAACGATCTGCCGGTGCTCTGGGTTCTGGTTGCTGTTTTTTTCTGCCTTCCGAGATGATGCGCCAATCGTAAGGGGTCCAGAGACCCTGAACGGGATACAACGGCATCATCAGGTAGCTCCTCAAGTAAAGAGGAATCTTGATTATAATAGGCTACATCCTTGACCGTAGCCACAATAGGACGCCATCCGAATTCTGGCAGGTATTTTGCAAATTTCAAAGGTCGCTGAACGCCACCTAAACCCATCGGTGGAAAATAATAAGCCAGGATAAGGACTGTGGGCATGGGGGGAATTGGGTATACAAATGGGTGTTTGGACATTGTAGGGGTGCAATATATTGCACCCCTACAGATGCCATTTTACAATTTTGCCCCGGTCAATGGATTTTAACCCCGGCATCCTGGGCAATTTTTCGGACATTATGGACAGCATTGGGGATTTTTTCTTCAGGCAGGTGTTCGACCAGCATATAGCCTTCCGGATGGTGCTGTTCCCACCGTTGCAGGGCGGTAGCTACATCAAGGACGCCAGCCCCGGGCACCTCTTCGTCGATGTGAAGCACCAGACCGGGAGACATTTTGATATCTTTAACATGCCCAACGGTTGAAATCGGTCCCATGATATCGAAAATATGATTCAGACGGTCGGTGCTGTTATAGACCTGTTCCAACGACTGGAAATGATTGACGTAGTCCATAACCACCCGCATCCGAACAGAGCCTACGGCCTCGATCACCTGTTGATTAATCTCAGGAGATCCCATAATCGTCAGGACATGGGTCTCCACGACGATAGTCATGCCTTCCTTCTCGGCTTTATCCGCAACACGCCGCAGCGTATCTACCAGAGTCTCCAAACGTTCCGTCTTATGGTTTTCAGGGGAAGGATTATACGAACCGGTTGGATTTAAGCTGCCGGTCCGGATCAGGACACATCCGGCCCGTAGTGCTACACCGACTTCAATCCCGCGGTGAATGGTGCGGAGAACATGCGCACGAGTGTCCTTATCGGGATCAAATAAACATTCGCTATAGCCGACGCCGAACTGCGCCAATTCCAGCCCTTTTTCATCGTACAGATTGTTAACACGCTCGTAATCTGCCTTTGTTAAATCGAACAACACATCACCGGGACCGTGATAACATACCGACGTAACGTCGAGTGCACAGGCGCGATCCAACTGCTCTGCCGTGATAGCCCGGGGGTCTCCAGGCGCGAATCCTACTAATCCAAGTCTCATATCTCTCCTTTTCTGTATACCTGTTTATTTACTGTGCTGGCGTTTTTTCTACTTCAGGAGGCGTAGGCAGGGGCATTCGCGGTAGTTTTTCATCCCGCATGGCCGTGTGGTAAACAAAAGTTGCGATAACTACGGAAGCCTGCTTCATATCCCCTTCGACAACATATTCGGAGACATCCATATTGGTATGGTGGGTGCGTGTGCCATATTCAATCGGGTCCTGGATAAACTGAAATCCCGGCAAACCGGCCCAATTAAAGGACAGGTGGTCCGTCCCACCCGTATTACGTGCTGAAAGGGTGGTAGCGCCTAAATATTCAAACGGTTTCATGTAGGCTTCAAAAATGGGTCGGACACCTTCATTGCCTTGCAGATAGATGCCACGGATTTTACCTGTACCGTTATCCAGATTGAAATAACCGGACAGTTTCTCATGTTCAGACTTTAGCTCCATGGTTTCCAGATCTGCAAAGTGTTTATTTACATACCCGATCGAACCAAGCAATCCCTGTTCTTCACCACTCCATAAAGCGATGCGAATCGTCCGTCTTGGCTGCACACCGAGTGCCTTAAGGATACGTACGGCTTCCATCATCACGGCGCTTCCAGCAGCATTGTCCGTTGCCCCGGTACCTGAGTGCCACGAGTCAAGGTGCCCCCCAAGCATGACAATTTCCTCTTTTAACTCAGGATCTGTACCAGGAATTTCGGCAATAACGTTATAGCCTCTGGTATCGTCTGTATGGAATCGGGTCTTCAAACTGAGAGATATCGAAACAGGAATATCCTGATCCATGAGCCGTAAAATACGACCGTAGTGTTCTTTGGCCATCACGAAGGCAGGATAGGTATCTTCCG
>Ga0114999_10003766_pt1 | contig 18799 bp, 19 predicted proteins | sample ArcticOcean_MG_C_3_FD_89820 | JGI IMG/M metagenome (GOLD analysis project Ga0114999, IMG submission 89820) | Marine microbial communities from western Arctic Ocean - ArcticOcean_MG_CB8_126 | ecosystem: Environmental > Aquatic > Marine > Oceanic | place: Arctic Ocean: Canada Basin | collected...
CGTCGAACCTGGCCTTTATGGAGATGACCTTCGATCCGGCCTTCGCCTCGAACAAAATTTCCTCGTCACCGAAACCGGCGTTGAGCGCCTCTCGCACTTTCCTTTAGATCTGTAACAACACAAATTTCAATTAAATGATTAACAACGTGCGTTTCACTCACTTGATCTGCTTTCGCAGAACAGGATATGCTACGCATAGCAGGACTTTCTTATTAAATACTCCTGTTGACACGAAGTGTCATCCTGCTGCCGAAGGCATCAAGCAAAGCGTTGTATAGACTTATAGTTCATTAATTCGCAACAAACAATGTCTCCACTCTTTCAAACTCATTTTATCAATGGAAGCGCCGGAGAAGGTCCAAACCTGCTCATCACAGCAGGCGTCCATGGCGATGAATACGAAGGCATGGTGGCCATCAGAGAACTTATTACCCACATCGATCCCACACTACTCAGGGGCCAGCTCACTCTAGTCCCAGTAGTCAATGAATCTGCCTTTGATCTGCGTGCGCGTGCCGTCGAAGATGGTCTCGACCTTGCACGAACTTGCCCCGGCCGTTCAGACGGTTCTCTGACCGAGCGTGTCGCCCACGAGCTAGCCTCCCTAATCAACAACGCCGACTACTACATCGATTTACACACCGGCGGAAGTATCATGCAGGTTGATCCACTGGTAGGTTATAACCTCGTTTCAGATCCGAAAATCCTGGATACCCAACGTCGCATGGCGCGCGCCTTCGGCCTACCCATTATCTGGGGCACATCGGCAGACCTAGATGGACGATCTCTTTCTGTCGCTCGCGACGTTGGTGTCCCAGCCATTTACACCGAATACCTTGGAGGTGGACCTTGCTCAGATGCAGGTGTCCAAGCCTACTACGAAGGTTGCCTCAATGTTATGGCTGAGCTGGAGATGATCGAAGCTCGCCCAAGCTCACCTCCGCCGGAGTTTAATGTCGAAGACTCACGACCCGCCTCCGGCCATATGCAGATCTGTCACCCGAGTCCCGCAGACGGCTATTTTGAAACATCCGTCAAACTCGGACAAACAGTTAATCAACGTCAAGTGATCGGTCATGTCCTCGACCCACTAGGACAATCACCACATCCAATCTTCGCCGAACACTCAGGCCGACTCATCGTCCTTAGAACCTCCCCCTCCGTAAAAGAAGGTGACAGTCTCGCTGTGATCCTCGAAACTTAAACCATATGAAAGTTGCCCTGATCACTGGAGCTGCTCGCGGCATAGGCGCAGCCACTGCTAAAGAATTCGCACAGGCTGGATACGCTCTCGCACTGCTCGACCTGGACGGCGACGAAGTACGCCGAACAGGAAAGAAACTTGAGGAAACCGGCGCAGAAGTCCTAACACTCGAAACCGATCTCTCCTCGCTGGAACAAATCGAAAAGGCCATCGCTCAAACAGCAGAACGCTGGGGACGCATCGACGCCCTTATCAACAATGCGGCCACACGTGAGCTAGAAACCATTCGCGAGATAACTCCCAAAAACTGGCAACGTGCGATCGACGTCAATCTAACGGCTCCAGCCTTTCTCACAAAATGGTGTGCGCCCTATATGAAAACCCATGGGGGCGTCATTATTAACATAACCTCCGTCGAAGCCCATATTCCTAAAGGAGTATGTCCCGTTTACGCTGCCACCAAAGCTGGACTACTGGGACTCACTTGGGAAATGGCCAATGCGTTGGCTGGGGACAACATTCGGGTTATCGCCCTTTCACCGGGTGCGATTGCCACCGATTTCGGTGCAGACTACAGCGATGGTAAAGACGACCAACCAGCAGACCCCACTCTCTCAAAGGATATGCGAGATTACTCAGAGACCGTCATTCCCATGCAACGGTGGGGCACAGTCGAAGAAGTCGCCCGTACGGTACGTTGGTTAGCAAGTGACGAAGCCTCTTACATTAACTCCACAGAGATTACGGTTGATGGCGGTCTACGCCATACCTGGATGACTCGCGAGATCAAGAACCGGATTCGTCCGGGAGAATTCGAGTAATTGCCATGTCCGAAGAAAGTGAAATAAATCATATTGAAGAACAGGTCATCAACCTTCTCGCCAAACAAATTATCTAAAAGAGAAGATAGGAATGGATACCTCTATTATCGACGATCTAGTCCTTTTTGGCGATGATGCCGACGAACTATTTTCAGCATTTGATGAAAGGTTTGGTATTGATTCACAACGAATAGATTTAGAAAGATTTTTCGGTCACGAGGGAATGTGGCCATGGGAAGTATTCTTTATGACCTTCTGGACCCTATGGGGATTCTTGCGACTACTTGTCGGTAAACCTTTCTCAAAGAAAAAAATCACGAAGATGATATGAAAGTCTCAGATCTGGTTGATGCAGTCCTAAAAAATGGAACAAGAAGTTCGAAGCAATCGGTACTCACAACTCCGGCGGCGGCGCTCCCGTTGTTTAAGATCCATATATTAGGGTGAGCATTTGGAAATACAGCGATCAACTGCCTTCTCCCCCGCCGGAGAAGTATCGACTAAGCCTTGGCGAAGGTGAGACGCCACTCATTGCCTCCCGTTCAATAGGCCCATCGCTTGGTCTTAAAAATCTCTATTTCAAATTAGAAACCGTAAATCCTTCAGGTTCATTTAAGGATCGATTTGCGGCAGTGGCTCTTTCACACCTGCTTGCCAGCGAAAATGAAAAACCTCTTTGCCTCGGCTCCTCCAGTGGAAATACAGGAGCAGCTCTGGCAGCTTATTCTGCCGCCGCTGGCATTCCTTGTATTCTTGCGATCGTCGACACTGCACCCCAGGCAAAGCTATCGCAAATGCTCGCCTATGGCGCAAAGCTCATTCGTATCCGCGGTTTCGGTACTAATCCGGAATGCACATCAGAGATTATTGAGAAACTGCAATCCTTATCTAGTGAGCTAGGCACGCTATGCCAAGTTAGCGCCTTTAAATTTGCTCCGCTTGCAATGGCGGGCGTCCAAACCATAGCCCTCGAACTCGCCGCTCAACTAACAAATGGCATCGATCATGTTTTCGCTCCCGCCGGTGGAGGTGGCCTGGTCCTAGCCGTAGCACGAGGCTTTACTTCTATTGGGCATCCAAGTGCGGTCCATTGTGTCCAACCCGAAGGAAATGATACTATCGCAACCGCCCTGCGTAATGGGGCCGACCAAGCCTGCTCCTGCGAATGCACGACTCAGATCAGTGGCCTCCAGGTAGCTAGCGTAATCGACGGCCATGAATCACTCATATCCTGTCGTGCCTCAGGCGGAACCGGCCACACCGTTGACGATGGCTCGGTATTCGAATTTCAGCGACGCCTTTCCGAAGAGGAAGGTATCTTTGCCGAACCTGCTGCAGCCGTTGCCCTGGCAGGAGCTGCTCAAGCTAACGCTTCGGGTGAATTAGATCCTGACTCCAAGATTGTCTGCCTCGTCACCGGCTCGGGTTTCAAAGATGCCTCCTCTATAGACCGCATCAACGCCGATCGTGAAGCTCCTCTAGTGGACAGTTTCACCGAATTCGAATCCATTGTTAGAAGTGAAATCTAAAAGAATTGGCATCGTAGGACTCCTCCAGGAATCCAATACGTTTATCGAAGGGAAAACTACCCTCGACCATTTCAAGGAGGATCTCTTTCTCATGGGTGAAGATATTCGCCGGAACATGGTCGATGCTCCTCACGAAGTCGGAGGATTCTTCGAAGGGCTCGCCACTGCCGGTTATGAAGCAGTACCCATCTTCTTGGCACGAGCGATTCCCTATGGTGTTATCGAATCCAGTGCCTTTGAATACCTAGTCGAACAGCTTCTCGTCGAACTAGAGAGAGCTGATCTTCTGGATGCCATCCTTGCTGCTCCACATGGAGCGACCGTTGCGGAAAATCATCCTGACGCGGACGGTTACTGGCTTGGTAAAGTCCGTAAAGTCGTCGGCCCCGACCTGCCCATCGTCGCTACCGTGGATCCCCATGCGAATTTGTCTCAGGCCATGATCGAAGCCACCCATGCGATTATTTCCTACGAAACGAATCCTCACCTGGATCAACGCGCTACTGGCCGTCGCGCTGCAGACCTTCTCACAAGAATCCTTCGTGACGAGATCCACCCGGTTCAGGTCGCTTCGTTTCCTCCCATGGCGATCAACATTCAATCCCAGGAAACTTCGACTACACCTCTCTCTGATTTCTACGAAAGTGCCAAGGAACTCAATGAAAATCACGGCACCCTTTCCCACTCTATTATCTTGGGCTTCCCTTACGCAGATGTTCCGGAAATGGGTTCAGCGATTCTTGTGGTTACAGACAACAATTCTGACCTCGCCACGGAAATCGCAAGTAAACTCGGCGACGCCCTATGGGAAGCACGCCACACATTCGAGCCCAATTTCGTTACGCCTCGCGATGCGATCGAAACCGCCCATGCGTCTGGGAAATTCCCTGCGGTACTCCTAGACATGGGCGACAACATCGGCGGTGGATCTCCGGCTGATAGTACTGTCCTGCTCGAGGAGCTACATAACAGCTGCGCATCCAATTCCTTCGCTTGCATCTGCGATCCCGAATCAACCACCGCTGCGATCCAAGCCGGCCCCCAGGCCGAGCTCGAGTTAACGGTCGGAGCGAAAAATGACCGCCTCCATGGCACGCCTTTCACAGCACGGTTCCGAGTGCTCTCGATCCACGATGGAAAATTCACGGAACCGGAAGCACGCCACGGTGGATTTACTCAATTTGATCAAGGCCCCACTGCCATTATTGAAACCCTAGATACAGATATCACTGTGATGCTCACCACACGGCGCATGCCTCCTTTCAGTCTCGCCCAACTCACTAGCTGCGGCCTCGACCCAAACAAGTTCTCAATCATTGTTGCCAAAGGAGTCATAGCTCCCCTGGCGGCCTATTGTCCTATCGCCAAATCATTCATCCACGTGGATACGCCAGGAGTCACCCGTGCCGACATGAAGAAGCTTTCTTACTCCCACCGTCGTAAGCCTATGTTTCCTTTCGAAAACACTTCACCAAGATAACTGCTCCTTCTTTTGCAAACCAGCCGAAGCAAAAGCAGGCATACAGTAGGAAGAATCCAAGCGTCTAAACAGAGCCAGTATACGTATCCAATCTTTTAATACACTTCGATCGATATTTGCAAAAGTGAAACTCGCTTCGAGAATTAGACTTGTGCTCCTGTTCTCGTCTGGTTAAATAAAGGCAAGGTGCTTTGATCAGCGAACCTTTTATAATCAATCATTAAAACTCTCGAAGGACAAATATCATGACTGACCTGAATAAAAGTCGCGTGGCTCTGCTGGCTGCTTCGATCTGCCTTATCACCTCCTCAGCTTGTTCTGGGCCCGATCATACAACGGGTGATTGGGTCGAGATGTCGGATAGGAAGTTTGCTGAGGCCTTCGCTGACGCGGCATTCTCCGACGACCTGAAGGATCGCGAGCTAGTTGCCTGGTTGCTTTTCGCCCGCGCGAATCAGTTAATCGAAGACAAGGGCGGCGTGTCCGAATCGGGTCAGGTGCCGCTCTGGATGTCTTGGGCCACCGACGCCGACACCTTTAAGGAAAATCCCACCTTCGAATTCACGCTGACAAACCGGGACGATCTACAGCCGGTGACAGACAAGAAAGTATTGGCTGGAGCGGTCTCGGTAGCCGATCCGGACGGGGCCAATGAGGAGGTGACCAGGAATGAAGTGGGCTATGACTACTTGGTTAACACCGCTAAGCTCAACACATACCAGGGCGTTTTGGATTATGTTAAAGCGGGCAATCAAGTGAACATGCCGGTGGGCTCAATCGAAATCAAAGCTTCCTGGATGCAGGTAACCGACAGAGGCGTTCCCAAAGGTGCGCTGACTTTCTATTTTAAGGGAGGAACCTACTGGTGGCAAGGAATGCACATCATGGCCAAGATGAAAGATCTACCTAAGGGTGACCGCGAGGACTTGTATTACTCTGAAGATCCCAGCTGATTTTGGACCACCTTCGAGTTCAACCAGAACCCTGGTGTTGCGCATGTGCGCGAAGAGCTGATCACCCAGCGAGCGCCACTGGACAATAGCGAAATTGAGTTGATCCTAAAACAAGCTGGCATCGATGGATTCGGTTTCGAGAGCTATGCGCCGAACAGCACTCAGATCCGATTTACCGTGAACGGCACAGGTAGCACACCGGTCATTTTGGGCCACACAGATATGGAGAACTTTGCTGGGGCTCCTAACGTTCCGCAACCTCGCTATTGGACCGGTTTCCAGGCTTCATGCCACGCCTGCCATGCAACGGCTTCGATCAATCCCAAGACTGGCGATTATTTTCCGTTTTCAGTGCCTACGGGAGCACTGACGCCTCAATACAACGTACAGAATCCCAAGAGTACGACTAAATACCTTGGACTAGACTACGTGCCACTCGACTTCATGTGGCCGATCGCGTTTCAGGCCCCGAAGCCAAAGAAAGACAAACCCGCCGAATAGATATGATTCCAAAAAGTCGAGGGCAGCTGATGGAGGTCAATCGCAGGAAATGAAATAACCATCTTGCACCCAAAACTTGGATACACGGCTGACATTCACTGAAAATACCTACCTTGGTGGCTACTCAGCTAGAGAGGTAGTTCCTATCAACCAAGAATGCCAGAAAATTTGAAAAAGATCAATCGGCCTAGGTTGCTGTTCTAAATCTTGCCAGTCGCTTCCAACTTTTTATGCAACATCTCCTGATAGGCTTCTCTCGAAGTGGTGTCAATTACCACTCCTGGTCCATAGTAAACAATGCCTATTGATTTGCGCGACCGTGTAATAGAATCATTGCCACTCGCCCAATGGACCGTTTGCGCATGATGAACCAGAAGATCGCCCGCTTCAGCAAACACGGCGACATCACCGGCACGATCATCATTATTTGGAAAATCGGTAATTCCCTGTGAGAAACCCAGCACTCCAGACACATTATGGTTACGCAACCCCAGCTTCTGTGAACCACGCGAATAGTGAAGACATCCATTTTCCTCATCCACTTTCTCCAGCGCCAACCACATGGTTATTCCTTCACAGGGCACAATCTTCCAATAGTGACCATCTTGATGCGGAGGCGTTGGTTGCCCCATCCTAGGTGGCTTGTTAAAATATTGAACGCCGTTTTCACCCACACCGTCACCAAGCAGCAATTCCGCCAGTTGCTTAAACTTTCCCTTCAACACCGCTTGATCAAAGTAAGCATCCCGCTCATTCATTCTCGGAATCTGCTTAAGCGTTTCAAGGCGTTCTTTATCTTCATAAAAAACTTCGGTTGGTTCCAGCTCAGGAACAACCTCTCGAATGTATCGATCAATGTTTGAGTTCATTTCCGCAACTTCATCGGCATCGAGAAATCCACGAATGACAACAAACCCATCCTCATCAAACAACTTTTTACACTGGGGATTTAATTCAATAGTTTTATTCATATGCTGGGGTAATAAACTTCATGATCTCACTTGATGATAGCGTGTTCAATTATCGCTCAATTTCGATTTTTAATTTCCTCCTTCTTTTACACACTAACCAAATCAAAAACAATTACTTAGCAGACCTATCACAAACACATTGAATTGACCGTGGACTCGAAGGGTCACTCTCGAAAACGCTAAACAACTCAGTCCGTCCCCCTAAGTCTCGTCCTGAGACCACTAATGGAGAGAAGTCCTAGGCTTCTCGAAATTTAGTGAGTCAACTTGTTCTGGCCATTTTAATAATTTTCCCAGCTTGCCATCCCTTCCTCGTCTCATGATTTTAATTACCGCATCTTGATCTTCAAGACGGATTTCATGGGCCACTCGCTCAGCATATTTGAATGACGTATCGAAATCGATAATCACAAGGATTCTAATCTCATTTACGTTTTTGCTTGAAACAATAGCCGTCCAAGGCCGGATAAATCCCATCGATCTCTGCTCTCCATTTAAAAGCACAGAATTTTCGGTTTCCTCCTCGAAGAGAATCAACTCTCCCGAACCTTCCATCTCTATTTTGCACATCCCATCTTTTTGCGAGATTGGATAGAACCACATTTTCCGGGTTCGACCACTTTCGATAAGTGAGCACAATTGTAACTGCCTTGAACCATCGATTTGTCGAAAAGAGAGTGTTACATCTTGGACTCCCAAAGAAAGCGAGTGCCAAGTCCTCAGGTTAACTCCGATTTCATTAAGGCATGGAAGCTCTAATTTTAGGTGCCTACCGGAATCATCTTCAATTTGCACCACATCAACTAAATCCAACTCGGCCTCCTTGTCAAAATAATCAGCAATAATTTCCTCGATACATTGTTCAGATAATTCGACTTCTTCGGAGTCAAGTAATTGCGATGTAACGAGAATCAAGAACCCCGCAATTAGGAGAAAAGTGAAAACTGCTGCCTTAGACTTCATACAGAACGCCGAGTGGGGGTGCGACTGTAAGCCGTTACCTCTCAAGTCTTGTTAGCTCTTTTCTTTTAAGGTTTCCGAATAGTTCATGCGTTCCATTCTCAACTCGTTGTTCCTTCAGAGAATCTTTATTAGTTTCGAGGTAAGTAATTAGACCTGATAACCCACCCGAAACTTCATCAACTACTGACTGCCTATTCCTTGCCGGGATAAATGAAACGTTCGAATAAATTTCTCCTAAGTCTGGGAAATTATCTTTTTCTTTCATTACTTGCTTAATGGTTTCTGACAATTTCTCAGGATTTCCAAAGGCTTAACCATTTATATTCGGACCGGCTAGCTGGAAGAAGGAATTCTGAGCATGTGTAAGTTCAAATTCCTTCGAGCCCATGCCCCCAGTTTTCGCCTGATCGAGTATCCCGCTGAAGACTTTTGATCGAAGTTGGGCTGTATAAAACCAATACACCGGCTCGTCTCTTTATTCCCTGTCATAAAGTCGAATTGCTCCAATGTAGAGTTCCTCTACTGATAGCATCGACCAATTCTCTTTCATATTGTGAATCGTGTTCAGAAACTCTTCCGACTCATCTGATGCTAGGCCCCTGCTATGCTCTCCAACTTTGATGACAGGACCCGTTGAATTGTAAAAAGGAGTAATGTAGATCTCTATTTTGGAAGGGTCCATTTCTGGAAGCTGCCCAATACAGAAATTGGTAAAAATGACTATTAGGGAAATGAGGGATAGGTATTTCATATACTAGCAAACGTCGAGCTCTCTAATCCAGAGGTAGTAAGTTAGATATGGAAATCACAAGAAGCGGGGAGGGCGCAAAGCCTGACTCAAAAACCCGCGAATCTGGATTTGGAGCAGCGTCTTGTTGGAGTGGGGTTAATTGATCTGAGGGGTTCATGGTCATTGGGGATAATAATTCAATTCATGATTAGAAATCTGGGACTAAACGCAAACCGGATATAACTGACCGATTTATTCTTATCTTTTCTTTCTTTAAACCACCGATGACACTGATAAACACAGATGATGGTCAATTCTTTAGAGTGTATCCATTTCTTGGATCAGAGTTTATCGGTGTTGATCAGTGGTTAATATTCTTTTCTCCAACTATTAGTAGTATTGAATATTTACATGAACTAACAACCTGAAATTATTTCCATAATCTGGCTGTAGTCCATTTTGATTATTAGGATTCTTAAGGAAAAGATGGAGGATAATACTTCTACTACTATTCCGGAAAATATTTGAGTAACTTCAAGTATCACTTAGTAAACATCTGGGAATGGATGGAGAAGATTAAGAGATCGGAATCGGGGTTAACCCGGAAAAGACAAAATGAGACCCCAAAGGGGTTCAACGCAAAACATCTACATCGCACATGAGTCCTTGGTCAAACCATCACCTCAGTCAGTCCCTTCCATTGATCTACTTCGCCGTGTATCCACCGTCCACCGGAAGATTGACGCCGGTGATGTAGGAGGAGGCATCGCTAAGAAGGAAAACGACTGCACCACCCAGGTCGTTGTCATCGGCCATCCGACCGAGCATGGTCATCTTATTGTAACGTTCGAGAAATTCGGAAGATTGGTTATTGAAAAACCCACCGGGCGATAGGCAATTGACCCGCACGCTGTTCGGACCGTAGATCGAAGCAAGATAGCGCGTCAGATTAATCATCCCGCCCTTGTGAAAATAGTAATCCGGTGGGGATGTCATATCCGTGCCTTCATACAAAAAGTTGTTCGGACCAATCATGCCCTGAATGGAGGAAATGTTTACGATACTTCCACCCTCCTGTTTTTGCATCTCATTACCCACCGCGCGGGATAAAAGGAAAAGGCCGGTTGCATTTACTTTCATCGACTCAACCCAGGCCTCGGCCGGGTCGTCTAGTTTCTGCATGGGACGTAGGACGGCATTGTTCACCAAACCATCGATTCGGCCGTGGACCGTCACAACTCGTTCCGTCAACGCGTCAATCGATGCCGGGTTGGCCAGATCCAGGTATTCGACTTCCACCTCATACCCTTTCGCACGTTCTTCGGAGGCCTGTTTTTCAAGGGCATCAGTATCGCGTGAGGCAATGATCAATCGAACCCCATGGCGCGCAAGGTAGCGGGTCAGTCCTGTTCCATAAAGTCCGGCACCGCCGGTGAGCAGGACAATTTTTTCGTTTAGAGAGAATTCGTTAGTCGACATAGTTTAATCTGTTATTCCCATATGCTTGATTCGGTGTTGGTGACTGAAGGGAAAGTTTTAAAATCCCTGAAATGGTTTGATCGAGCGTAAATTTTGCTTAGGTAAGCCCAAGGTGTAGGAGCTGATTCATTAGTTGAAAGTGTATATGTGGCGCACCGTTTCATAACTCAGATAACCCGATGCTTGCTTCTCGGAGTATCATCTCCCTGGATTTCCTTCTTGATTTCATCGATCAGCACAAAGCGGGATCCTTCCTCTCGGCTGCGAATACCGGCAATGATTATCGCCATCATGTCCACCGTTTCACTGAATGGGCAAGGCGTCGTTTTTGTACGAAATGCCGCGACAAGAGCTAGCAATTGACCTCGAAACGCGGTATACGTATCGGTCAATCGAATACTCTTGCTCGTCTTAGTTCCACAGATCTGGGCCGCCCCGAAACTCCCATAGGCATCGCTGCATACGGGAATAGTAATATGAATTCCTTCACAGGTCCGGATATAGGCGATATCGGCCTTGGGATTCTGACCCTGTTCAATCCGGATTCCTTCCACACCGTCACGAATAAGAGGATACAGGGCTTCGAGTGCATGTATCCCATACCGCTCCCAGCTGTTGCAGCTGAAACTGGAAACCCAGCGCACATCACCCATGTCTGGCATATTGCTCGATAGGCCCTTTAGCTCGGGCGCATAGCGCATCCCACTTGAGGATATGATTCGGGCACCAGCCTTTTCCCATTCGATGAACTGGCGCAAGTCCGGCACATTCGTAGCAAGGGGTTTATCAATAAACACTGGCAACCCAGCTTCCACAAAGGGACGAGCCCGCCGCACGTGATCCTCACCGTCATCGGTGGCAATGATGACAGCATCTACCAATCCAATGACCTCTACCGGCGTTTGAACAACATGTGGAATGAGCGACATGGCGGCGACCTTGGGAGCATCCTCAGTGTTGTCGGTCCAGACGTGAGTCACCCGGGCATCCGGAATACCCACTTCATTGATCGGCTGTTGCCCGAGATAATCCCGGATCGCGGCATAGGGGCACTCTTTCAACAACTCCGGATCAAATCCGTTAATGATCGCTGACCACGAATAGGGATGCCCGTTTCCGTCGATCATGCCAAGGATGGCCAATCGTAACATTGGATTCAGAGTTTCACCCATGCCCGTTCCTCCGAAGATTTATGCGCCGCTTGGATCACTCGGACAGCTCGGATGCCGTCTTCGATAGTAGCCATGTCCGTCTCCTTACCTTCCATCAAATCGAGAAAGGCGCGCGCTTGTTTTATAAAAGGAAAGTCTCGGTCCGACATGGGGGCGTCATGGTAGGTCCATAGTTTATCGCCTCGACCAAACCATCCCCAGCGCTGCCTGTGGGATTCCGCCTTGATACTTCCGTTTTCGAAGTTCGCCTGCAGCGTGACTTCCGTCGGTGCCTGCACAAGGTTGAAAGAGTAGTTTATGAGGGATCCGCCGTTCCTGCTCAAAATAGCGAGAGTATCTTCAACCTCAACATCCGGTAGTGCTTGATGAGTGCAATCGCACACAAGTTGGTCGGCTGGACCAAAGATCCACTCGACGAGGTTGGAGAAATGGGTCAACCCGTCATAGATGAGTCCCCCACCCGTTTTGCGATCCTTGAAATAGGTATCCTTGTAAGCCGGGCGATAGAATTGAAACGGTTGCCCTCCACTAAGGGTGGCCTGCAACAACCTTCCTGGTTCGATCTGGGATAACTGTGCTTTCATAGCAGAGAAACACGGAAAGAAATGGTATACGTAAGCCATCGCTGCGGCAACGCGGTGTTTGCCTATGGCCTCCAACAACTCTTCAGTCTGATCCAGATCCACCGAAAGTGGTTTTTCCATGAGCACATGGAGCCCGAATCTAACTAGACGCAACGCGATAGGAATATGCAGATGAGCCGGTGTCGCCACCACGGCAGCGGTGAAGTCTCCTTGATCAAGGGCAGTATCAAGATCAGCGAAACACGGAATGTCGTAGCGCTGAGAAATACTTTCGCGTAGTTGAAGATTGATATCACATCCCGTCACTTCAACACAGGAGTGATGACCAAAACACCGGACGTGCCTTTCACCGATGCTGCCACATCCGACAACGAGTATTTTGTGCGTAACCATCCAAGTATTAATTGCCATTCATTTTCCAGTGTCGCGATACAAATGTGACCCGGCTCATCTAAGTGACTTTGAGCGAACCCTCTGGAAAGCAGCGAACTGCCTAATCCAGCAAATCCCGCTGCCGTTATAAATTCACGTCGGTTCATTCGATATGGGTTTTAAAAGCCAGTTGAAGCAAATCAAAAACGATCCTGATTTATCCCTGACTCTGTGAAAAAATAGTAGCATCCACCAATGGCAATTTCTTGTTCTGTAAAGCTGAAAATCCGGATACGAGTCCTCAAGGGGAAGGCATCAAATTTCGCCAAACCATGTTTCGGTATTCGCCTATCGTGTCATACGCAGCAAGACCCAGCGGAATCGATCCTTCAATTTGGCCAGGACGCAAATTCAACTTCCGACCTTCGGTATTAATGTCAATGACACGCTCCCCGTCGATCCAACATTGGATATGTTCTCCAATCACGCGAACCTTACAGCGGTACCACTGTTCCTGGGTAAAGGACCTTTCCAGAGTCGTTTCGTTGTCGTCTGCTGAATGGTCATCGATATTGGAAATACCGACCACGGTACCTCCCCACCCTCCAACAATCCAAGTACTATATCGATCGCCTACTGGAAAGGTAAGACCTAGAAAAAAATCGCTGCCGTGCGTGTAGCGAGCCTCCAATTCAATTTCATAATTAGTTCGCGCTGGTGGGTCCCCCTTCCAAGTGACTCCGCTTAGATAAGATCCCCATCCAGTATTTAAGACGCCATCCCGTATGTCCAAGTCACCCTCGAAAGCGAAAGAGGCCGCCTCCCATCGCACCAGCTCATTCTCATCCAGCAGATTCAAAGAATCAACAACCACCACATCCTTAGCTATCAACTGACTGGATCCCACGTGAACCAAGCAGGATAAAAAAAGAAATATGAATGAACTAGGTCTCATGCCAATCACCTTCGCGTCTGACTACAAGATTCCATCCATTTCCTCCTGCCATGCAGCAAGTGTAGGAATGAGTGCCGTCACTTCTCCACCCCGAGGCATAAGTTGCGCACCTTGGTCTTTGCGTTGTTGAACAGCCTCTGGAGAACCCACCGGAAGCCCCCACGCTTTCCCGTGTTCTTTTGCGGCGGCCGCAACTTTCTCAATACACGTTTCCAGGTCGGGATAGTCTGGTGATTGCTTGAGACGAAAGCCCAGATCGCCTGATCCGACAAATAAGCCATCCACTCCTTCGATGCTGGCAATGGCATCTACATTATCGACCGCTTCAGGTGTTTCGATCTGCACGACCAAAAAGGTTTCGGCATTGGTGCGAGCTGGGTAGTCGTCGTCGAAAAGCATGTAGTCGTTATCCATACCAGCACCATCCAGGCCTCGATCTCCAATCGGTGGAAATTTGCAGGCATCGACCATGGCTTGTGCCTTTTCGGGTGTGGAGACATGGGGAACTAAAAACCCACTGGCGCCGTCCTCAAGGTAGCGATAGAGCTTGGACTTCTCAAGTGTCGATGGTCGCAGCATGCAGTCGATGTCGTATTTGTGAAAGAAGGCCATGAGGGCCTGCACTTCACGATCGTCCATGGCCCGATGCTCCAGATCAAGCCAGACACAATCGAAACCGTATTCGGCGGCATATTTAATATAACAAGGAATGTAATGACCGAGCGCACAAATGCGGACGGCTTCACCATTGCGGATACGGGCGAGTGTTTTGCTTTTTCTCATAATTGCTAGTTCGAATTTTGATTTGTTAGGATCGCGATTTTACGACATTTGAAAGTGATATATACTAAAGACGCTCACAAACTTCAGGTTTGTTTTTGACTTGTGAAAAACGATTGCTCGAATGTAGGAAGGGACCTTGGTCCCGATTTCTTGATTCCCACAAGGTATCGGGAGCAAGCTCCTCTCCTACACGGCTCGCTCGGCGATCGAGCCCTACCTTTTAGATTAAATTCAGGTGTATGATTCATTTAAGGCCCTGGAATATTACGAAGGGTGGAATTCTGTTATTCATAAAACCAGGAAACGGGTAATGAACGAAATTGAGTGGACCATTGTCGTTTGGAAGAATCGCCAATCCAATAGCTGAGCAACGCACGGTCACGTACAAATGTCAGGCTCGTGTAAGAATAGGTAAGAGTGGGATCAGATTCCAGAATCCGTTCGTTCACCCAAGTCTGACCATCGTCTTTAGAAATGGCGGCATTCAAGGGCGTGCGTTTCCCGCTATGCCCTGCTCCAGCTTGATAGTTATGATTCCAAATCAAAAGCAAATCCCCGGTTGAAGGAATGCGTCGCAGAGTCGCTGGAGCTTCGGGAGCGACTACACCCAAGTTGTCGGGTTCGGACCAGTTATCTCCACCATCCGAGGAATAACTCTTTGAAATAAATCCGAGTTGATTACGCATGATCATTAACACGCGTCCATCAGTGAGTTCAACAACCTCTGGCTCCATCGCCCCACGCTTGGGGAGATCGACAGCCTCTTTGCCTGCCCGCCAGCTTAGTCCGTTATCATCCGAGATGTAGCAGCGACTTGTAAAATGATTGACCTTGGAAACATCGGAAGTCGATGAAGCAGGTGCAAGCAAGCGACCGGTGGACAGTTGCGTAATTCGATCATTATTAACCACGTGATAGCCAGGGACGTCAGTAATGAGAATGGCCGGTCCAAAGCTCTGAGCTTCATCGGTCGAATATTTAACATACAAGTCGAGATCGCTGTGACTGTTTTTCTGAAGATAAAAAAGAGCGATACGATTGGGATGCTCAGAGGTCGGTAGACGGCGAAGCGTTACACTCATGCAATTCAGTCCTCCGGTGTTTTTTTGAAGGATGCGTTGCTTACCCCAAGTTCGTCCACCGTCACTGGAAGTACGGGCGACAATGTGCGCCTCAGCGAAATCGCTGCCGGAACCAAAGAACTCCGTCACCGCAAAAAGGAGAGAACCGTCCCGTAATTCAAGCACAGAGCCTTCCGTGTAGCGTGGGTTTACTTCTGTAGGAACGAAAACTAGTTTCGAAACATCCTCTCCCCTATCGTGAGGAGGATTAGCAGCAAGCACGAGCAAGGACTGGGCGGCACGGAGGCGAGCGTCCAGGTGAGGATCGTCGAGTAAACGAATAAGCCCGGGCTTAGTTTGGGTCGCTCGAGCATCACCTGCGAAAGTCGCACAATAGGTACGGAAACCAGGATCTTCGGAACTGAGATTACGCTCCAGTTGCTTAAGGCCCATTTTGTCGCCCAGAGCTGCGAGCGAATTCCCATGAAATACACGCTGAAGGTCGTCCTCAGAACTCTCGAGACGCTGTTGTATTCCTGGGATATCCTCTCTGGATCCGATGCGACCCAATACCCAGCCGACAATTCGTGCAATACCCGGTTCGGCCGATACCAATTGCTCCCGCAGAAATGCCATCGCTTCTGGATTGCCACAACGTCCCAGCCCAGCGGCAGCCATGACTTGCAATGTGATGTTGGGCGACTGGGTGAACGCATGGCGCAAGGCCGATCCGTCTCCAATCTCAACTACTTTATATAAACTCTCGGCAGCGTGGACATGCCCATGTGGATCGTCACTGGTGAGAATATCCAGCATCACCTGTTTGTATTCTCGTCGTCCGGCCCGAACTAATTCCCGGGCAAGACCACAACGGCGTTGATCGTCGTCTTCGCTTAGAAGTTTGGGTTCCAAAAAGGCTATAACTTCGTCACCATACCCGCCCAGCGTGAGTCCCTCCGCGGCGTGTGTGGATGGCCAGAAATCGTCTGACTTCAATCCTTCCCGAAGCACTTCCAAACATTTGGCCCGGTTTTCATCGGAGAGCTCAATAACCTCCGCGGCTCTAGACGCACACCCGCTATAATTAAAGACAACCAAGACTATCAGAAAGAAGTATGCAGAAGTACGATTATTCATACGACGGACCTATTGAGATTAGTTGAAAATAATTTGCAGGCCAAACAACCAACCACGATGCCAACGACTAATGCGGCAGGAGATATCAACTGGAAACTAACAGGATCCAGTCCTTGCTCATTCATTCCAAAGATAGGCCCCGAAAACGCGATCAGAACGGCAACGACGATACTGCAGGACACTCCAATCCACACGCCCTTTGCATTGGCGAAAGGAACAAAGAGAGCAAAGAAGAACAAAAGAAAAATAGGAACGGTGAGTAGATTTACTGTCTTGGTGGTCACTGCGGTAATATTAAAGGGCACGTGCTCCATCAGTGAACTTGCCAGAACTACCACTACGCCAATCGTCACAGCCAAAGAACGGGCAAACAAGAGCTGCTTTAATTCTGACTCGGGCTGTTTGCCGAAACGTTTCAGGAAGTCGGTCATCACGACTGCGGTGATGGAGTTGACGCCGGAGTCGATGCTGGACATCGCCGCAGCAAAAAGCCCGGCCACAACCAGACCGGAAACAATCGGAGGCAGGTGGAAAGCAATAAAATGCGGAAAAATCTTGTCGGCATTTTCATTGAGGGTCAGTCCGGCCGGAAGCAGTTGTGGGTCTGCTTGAAAGTATCCGAGCAGCGCGAACCCGGTGATACCAAGAGTGATACCGACGGTGGCACCAACCATCAATTGCATGCCAATTGCCTTGCGCGCTGTCTTCGCATCTTTCGTAGCCATAAAGCGCTGGATGGATACTTGATCACCACAAGAGGTGCAAACATACCAGATAAGCACAGAAACGATCGATCCAATCACGGTAACGCGCGTCGATGGATCTAAACTAAAGACAGGCTGTGAATCCCAGATATCAGATTGCCACTCCGTGGGGAACCATCCGAACCCACCCATCTTCACCGTAATAGTTCCAATAACAAGCAAAGCACCTCCGTAGAGCAAAAGAGTTTGCATTAGATCGGTAATGACTACCGCTCGTAGACCACCCAAGGACGTATAAGTAATGGCAAATGCTCCGGTAACAATGACGATCCATGGAATATAGCTCTCATCCACACTAATCATGATGGAAATCGCCTTGGCGGTGAGGTAGACGAGCAACGACATCCAGAATAATCGAAGCACAAGAAAGAGACTGGCACCAAAAAGACGAATACTTACCCCGAGCTTCAGTTCCAGTAACTCATAGGCACTGGTAACTTTCTGCTTCATGTAAACTGGAAGTAGAACAAAACCCACCACGAGAAAAACTATAGGATACGCCAGTATATTGCTCATATAAACCGGCCCCTTACCCAGTGACTCACCGGGTGAAGACAAATACGTAATGGTGCTCAAGAGTGTAGCGAACAGCGAAACCCCAATGAGCAAAGGGTTCATGTTCCCCGATCCTATAAAATATTCACTAGTGTCCTTTTGTTTTCGGCCGAACCACCAACCCAAGTAGAGCGTGGATAAGGCATAAATAACAACAATGATCCAATCGATAACCGCCAGTCCGCTTGCAGTTGCTGTATTCAAATTCGGATCGGCTTCCGAAGCCTGCGAAACCAATGGAAACAGAAACGCAAGTCCAAGAAATCGTAGGGACTTACTCAGTAAATGACTTGATGAAACAATCAATAGAATGGGGTTTGGAAGATCCTGGAGTAGAATTAGACAATACCTAACAGTATCGCCACTATTAAAACTTACAGAACAACAAGTTTTGCTGACAACCCTCAATCGTTTTATGGTATAACTAAAAGCATGAAGCGTTTAAACTGTATCTTACTCATATTACCCTTGCTACCCTTGAGCATCAAGGCAGCTGACCCCACATCCCCTATCCCTTCCACTCCTCAATTCAAAATTGAGGAGACTTTGATATCCTACCGAGGGATGGATGAACAGGACTACGTCGCTTTTCCCTCCATTGTTAAGTCAGGTAAGAATGAGATTCTGCTTTCCTACAAACGCGGAGAAGCACACCTCAGAGACCCAGGAGCTGTATTGGTGGTTGTGCGCTTAAATTTGAACAGCGGGCAAATTATTCAGGCTCCCATCCAGCTCGGCATCCCAAAAACAATTATGCAAATGGGAGAATGGGTTCGATTCCCTAA
>Ga0114999_10003767_pt1 | contig 18794 bp, 19 predicted proteins | sample ArcticOcean_MG_C_3_FD_89820 | JGI IMG/M metagenome (GOLD analysis project Ga0114999, IMG submission 89820) | Marine microbial communities from western Arctic Ocean - ArcticOcean_MG_CB8_126 | ecosystem: Environmental > Aquatic > Marine > Oceanic | place: Arctic Ocean: Canada Basin | collected...
GACCGGCTGAACGGCCTCGGCCGGCCGGGTCTTGCTCACCGCGAGGAGCCTGACGTCGTCGGCCGTGCGGCCGCTCCGAACGGCCGCGGCCGCGATCCGTGCCTGGACGCTTTGGATCCGATCTTCGATGTCGTCCATAAGGGCGGATGGTAGCACCCACCCGTTCGCTCGCCGTGCCGCAGCGGTGGGCGGATCACTTCTTGGGAATTAGGCATTTCGAGGCGTCAGAGGCGAAACTATTCCCTCGAATGAGCGTAGTTTTGAACGGACACTAGGAAACGGATGAGCGCCACAGACCAGGAGATCGTGGAAGCGGTTCTCGCAGGCGAGCAACATCGCTACGCCGAGCTGGTCAATGTCGGCGGTTCACTGAACCGATCGCCCGGAGCCCAGGTCGACGGCGAAGTGGTCAACGTTGGCGTGAGCGGGCTGGATTGGTTGCCCTTTGCGGGTGGCATGGGCGGCTGGGCGCTCGGCAGCGGGTGGGGGCTTTCGCCCTTCCACGTGGCTGCCCGTACGACACAATTGGTCTACTGGCTGCCTCTCGCGGTGCTGGTGGTCGCATTGGCCGGTGATCGCGTCTCGTCGGCCGCGCACTCCATCGCACGTGAGCCCCTCCGCTTCGGCGTAATCGGCTTTGTCGGATTCTTCGCGCTATGCCTGCTGTCGGTCTCCCTGGTCATTCTCGCGCTGCTAGTGATCGGGATTCCGTTCCTGCTGGCGCTGTTGCTGCTGTGGTGGCTCTCGTACATCTTCGGCATGGTCGCGGTGTTCCAGGTCATCGGGCAGAAACTCCTGCCGGTGTTCGGCAAACAGGACGCCTCGCAGATCGGGCTGGCGGTTGTTGGTGGGGTGGCGCTGAGCCTGCTGCACTACTTCCCGCTCATCGGTTCGCTCTTCTGGGTCCTGGCCGCGTGCATTGGGCTGGGCTCGGTGTTCGCCACGCGATTCGGCACGAACCGACCTTGGCTGGGTGGCGCAAAGCCAGCTCCGGCTGGGCCGGTGCCGGCGGTGCCGGCGGTGCCTGCGCCCGGCGCATAGCGCCGACGCTCTAGCTTCGCCGAGGAGCCGTTTCGGCGGCGACCTCGGCGGGTGGCCGCGGTGCTACGACGAAGCTGTGGAATTTGTCGAGCAGGGCGGTTCCTGCCGGTGCCCCGCGCGGCTTGCGCACCCGTCGAGCCTGCGTCCATCGAACTTCGACCTTGGCGGCGCTGCGCGCTTTGCTGAACCAAGCCGCAAGCGCCGCGGCCGCGACGAGGGCGTCCGGTGGCGGTTGCTCGAGACGCCGGGGGTTGCGCAGCACCACGTGGGATCCGGGACCTTCAGCGTGGAGCCACCAGTCGTGACGATCGGCCACCTTGTGGGTCAAACGATCGTTGTTGATGGCGTTGCGTCCGATCAGAATCTCGTATCCCTCTGAAGTGGTTACATGCAGGATGCCGCCACCGGGTACTGTGGTCTTCGGAGCCAGTTCGTTCAACAGGTGCCCGGTCCCGGCCTCGGCAATCCGCAGCCGTTCGAGCGGCAACTTCAGGCCGGCCTTGAGCGCAGCCTCGATGACCGACTCGATCTCGGCCGGAGTCCGCATCGCGCGGGTTGCCTGGGCGAGTTGATCGAAGTCCGCGGCCTGTGCCTCGCTCCGGGCCCGCGCCGCGCCCGCCCGTTCTGCCTGAGCTTCGATGCGCTGGGCGCGCCGGTAGAGTTTCTGGGCGTTGGCCGCGAGGTCTAGCGTGGGATCGACCTGGAGCTGCACGGGCGTGCCATCACCATAGACGTCGGCGACTCCGACGATACCGTCGACCACCAGGGCTCCCGGCGCGGCCAGGAGTAGGTCGGCGCGCCTACGCAGTGCGGCGCTACGGTCGGCCGCGTCGGCGGCTGGAAGTGCTGTCTGGCGTCGGCGCAGACGATCGAGCCGGTCGTCGATCGCGCGCTGGACCGCGCCCCGTACCTGGTGCCCGAGACGCAATAAGGCACGGAGGTCATAGAAATACGCGCACGCCTCCGCGATGCTTTCGAACGTCCGGGCGCACGCATGGCCGCGATGTTCGAGGGGGCAGGGGCTGAGCAGCAACTTAGACGCGCCGACGGGCTCACGCAGTTCATCGAGGGCCGCGGCAGAGTAAATGGTGGGCGGCCCATCGGTTTGGACGCGTTCAACTTCAGCGCCCGTGAGTTCGGAGAGTTCCCCGTCGCCGCGTCGCCAGCGGAAAATGATCTCCGCCACTGTGGATGGCGACATCGCGTGAACATTCTGCATCAGCTCGCGGCCGATCTGCCGGTCGTCGAGCGTCGCCATTCGAACCCAGTCACTCGCACTCAGATCGGCGACATCGCCGCGCGCCGCACGCTCGGGCGGAGAATAGACGTCGCCGACTTCGGGGCGTCCCTGGCGGGGATTCCAGATCGCTATGACGACATCGTTCGCGTCGAGAACGAAAGCTGTTGCGCGCCGCGGCACGAGTTCGGCGACGAGTGCGCCGCCGCCCTCCCAGTCGATCCGTACCACCCGGTCCTCGTTCACCAGGTCCAGCCCGGTGACACGACGGCCGCGTCCCCACTTCCGCGCGGCCATGGCGAACGCCGGCGGACGTTGGTCCGACTTCGGCCGCGTAGCTCGAGCGCAGATGTGCGGATCTTCCGGGTCGAGCGACAACCACAGATGGCGCCGGCGCGAGCTGGAGCCGAGCACGATGTCGTAGCGCGGTACGGCGTAGACGCGGTCGGTGCGGCTTCCCACAAGCTGCGGTTGCAGCTCAGCTAGCAACCGGCGGAGTAGGGCGAGATCCATAGCCTGACAGCCCTGTCAGTAGGGTCGAACAGAGACCCGCCGGAGTTCGGGGGCCGCTAGAAAAACTCGTCGCGGAGAGCGGCCGTGAGCTCCTGAACCTTGCGAGCGTACAGTCGCGGCACGCGGTCTTCCTCGGTCATGATCGTCTGCAAACGATTCGGGCCGACGTTGTATGCGGCCAGTGCCACATTGAGGTCGTCAAACCGGTGCAGCATCTTACGCAGGTAAAAACTGCCCATGAGGATATTGCTCTCGGGATCGGTCAGGAGTTGGCGGCCTCGCCATTCCATCTCGAGTTCCTGCGCAATCTGCGTCGCGGTGGTGGGCATCAGTTGCATCAAGCCCACGGCACCGACTTCGGACTCGGCGCTGGGGTTGAAGGAGCTCTCCGTAAACATCACCGCGAGGATCAGCTCGGGGCGGAGGTCGTATCGACCCGATGCTTGCAGGATCGTTGCCGCGATCTCGCGACGCACCTGGGGCGTGACCCGCATGCGGTGGCTATCGAGCACGTTGAGGACGGCCAGTTCGACCCGTGCCGCCTCGGCATCGGCTTCGAGCGCCGCGATCGTGCCAGTGTAAGTCTCGGATTCGTAAGCCAGTTCGGCCAGGTCCGCCGACTGCTTGTCCATTGCCTGCAGCAACAACAGGTTGATCCCCATCGAAGCGATCGCCACCCAGCGAAAGTTGCTACTCATGTCATTTCTCCTGGTCGCACGTAGAATCTGTGCGGTACGCACACTAACCCTGGAATTTGGGGGGCGGATCCTACGTTGCGGTTCCCCTGGTCCTCCGTTATGTGTTCTGACCGTCAGGGGGGAGTAGGAAAGATCGCGCGTTCCGGTCAGAACGGAGCCCGGCGCAGCCCACTGCCACCGGGTCGAGTTGTGATCTATCGGAAAGTCTAGAGGAGGTTCTTCCATGGTCAAGGCGAAATCGTTCTCGCTGTACGAATCGTATGCGTTTTGGTGACTAAAACTGTGTTGTGATACGCTAACGATGTCCTCAGTTGGCCGACAATGGGCGTTGGGGGCCGCGGGCATCAAGCACCGCGACTCGCTCTGATACCGATTTGACAGGCCACTCAAGCGCTCTGATAATCCGCCCAGGCGCGCGCTTGGACAGCTTCCTGTCGCCGCTCCTTAAGCCGTATTCAGTTCTCGCTCGATCTCTCAAGGAGACGTCGTATGTCCGTCCGCGTCGCGATCAATGGGTTTGGCCGCATCGGCCGCAATGTGCTGCGTGCCGCCAAGCGCGACAACGCTGATATCGACTTCGTCGCGATCAATGACCTCACCGATGCCGACACCCTGGCGCATCTGCTCCAGTACGACTCGGTGCACGGCCGGTACGACGGCACCGTCCGGGCCGAGGACGGGGTACTCCATGTAGACGACGATGCCATCCAGGTGTTGTCAGAGCGCGAGCCGGCCAACCTGCCGTGGGGCGATCTAGGCGTGGATGTGGTGATCGAAGCCACCGGGTTCTTCCGCCAGCGCGACCAGGCTAGCAAGCATCTGGCGGCCGGCGCCAAGAAGGTGATCATCTCTGCGCCCGCCGGAGAGCCGGACATCACGATTTGCCTCGGCGTGAATGAGGACAAGTACGACGGTGCGGAGCACAACATCATCTCGAATGCCTCGTGCACGACGAATTGCCTGGCTCCAGTGGCCAAGGTGCTCGAACGGACGTTCGGCATCGAGAAGGGCTGGATGACGACCATTCACGCCTACACGAATGGTCAGCGAATTCTCGATTTGCCACACAAGGATCTTCGCCGCGCGCGTGCGGCGGCCGTTTCGATGATTCCGACCACGACCGGCGCCGCCAAGGCGGTTGGATTGGTCCTACCCGAGGTTCAGGGCAAGCTCGATGGCTTTGCTATCCGCGTCCCCACGCCGGACGTCTCCATCGTTGATCTGGTAGCCAAGGTAGGACGGACCACCAGCCCCGACGAGGTGAACGCCAAGTTACGCGAAGCCGCGGCCGGCCCGATGGCAGGAATTCTCGCGGTCAGCGATGAGCCGCTTGTTTCCGTCGACTACATCGGCAACGCCCATTCTTCGACAGTCGATGCCGAGTTTACGAAAGTCGTCGAAGGTGATCTCGTGCAGATCATGTCCTGGTACGACAACGAGATGGGTTACTCGAGTCGGGTCAAGGATCTGTGCGAGTACGTAGGCGCTCGCCTCTAGTCGCCAGGTGATGGGAGACTCTGCCGGCGACGCTGAATCGAGGGCGCTCTCTGCGCGCGCACTAGCGCGCAAGCTGACTCTTGAGGACGTGCCGGTCGAGGGTAGGCGCGTGCTCGTGCGCGTCGACTTCAACGTCCCGGTGGCAGACGGCGTGGTGACCGATGACAATCGGATTACAGCGGCCCTGCCGACGATTCGGCACCTGATCGGCCGCGGCGCGCGCGTGGTCTTGATGTCCCATCGGGGTCGTCCGGGCGGCGCGCCGGACGCTCGGTTCAGCATGGCGCCGGTCGCCACGCGGTTGAGCGAGTTGCTCGGACAGTCGGTCGCCCTCGCGCCCGACTGCATCGGCTCTGACGTTCGCGAGCTCGTGCAGGAATTGGCTCAGGGTCAGATTCTGCTTCTCGAGAACCTGCGCTACCACGCCGGCGAAACCAGCAACGACCTCGGCTTCGCGGCAGAATTGGCGGAGCTCGCCGATGCGTATGTCAGCGATGCCTTCGGCGTCGCGCACCGGGCTCATGCGTCCGTAGTGGGAGTAGCAGGGATCGTGTCCGAGTCCGTGGCCGGGCAGTTGCTGCAGCGCGAGGTGGAGACTCTCAGCCGCGCCCTCGTCGAGCCGTCGAAGCCCTTCGTGCTGATCCTCGGTGGCGCCAAGGTTAGCGACAAGGTGGCGCTGATTAGCAACGTACTGCCAATCGTCGATCAGATCATCATCGGGGGGGCGATGGCGAACGCGTTCCTTGCGGCGCAAGGGCGTCCGATCGGAGCTTCACTAGCTCCAGCGGACGCCAACGACGCGGCCCGTGATCTCCTCGTGGAAGCGGCCGACGCCAACGTCGACCTTGTGTTGCCCACGGACCTGGTCGTTGCTCCGGCGATCGATCGGCCGCAGGACGCGCACGTCGTCGAGACGGTTGCCGACGACGAGATGGTGCTCGACATTGGCCCTGCAAGCGCCGCCCATTTCGCTGCCACGATCGCCGGCGCCCGGACCGTCGCCTGGAACGGCCCGATGGGAGTGTGCGAGACGCCCGGCTTCGACCAGGGTACGCGCGTCGTCGCTGCCGCGGTCGCTGCTCTCGGGTCCCATGCGTTCACCATTATCGGTGGCGGCGATACCGCTGCGGCCGCCGCCATGTTCGATATCGCAGATGCGGTGTCCCACGTTTCGACGGGGGGCGGTGCGTCGCTCGATTTGCTGTCCGGGGCGCTCCTGCCCGGTGTCGAGGCCCTTACTGATCGTGACCTGAACGGAGTTGACGAGGCATGAGTCGAATCCCGCTGATCGCTGGCAACTGGAAGATGCACAAGACCCTCTCGCCGACGCGGACTCTGCTCGCCGAACTGGCTCAGGCAGTCGACGGTGTTGAAGGCGTCGACGTGGCAGTGGCGCCGCCGTTCACCGCGCTCGCCACCGCCGTCGAATCTCTGCGCGGGAACGCTATTCGGGTAGGTGCGCAGAACATGCACGAGGAGGAAGAAGGCGCCTACACGGGCGAGATCTCTCCTGTCATGCTGACCGATGTGGCGGCTGACTTCGTCATTCTTGGCCATTCGGAGCGCCGTGCGCTGTTCGGCGAGGGCGACGAGCTCATTGGCCGTAAGGTGCGCGCTGCTCTCGCTCACGATCTCGTGCCCTACGTCTGTTGCGGGGAAACCCAGCAGGAGCGTGAGGCGGGTGACACCAGCACCGTCGTTGAGCGTCAGCTCCGCGCCGGCCTTGCCGGTGTTCCGAGCGGGCAGGCGCCGGGGATTGTGGTCGCTTACGAGCCGGTCTGGGCCATCGGCACAGGTCTGACGGCGAGTCCGGATCAGGCCCAGGACGTCCACGCCGGGATCCGCGCCCTGCTGGCGGACCTGTTTGATCAGGCGACGGCCGAGGCGATCCGGATCCAGTATGGCGGCAGCGTCAAGCCCGGCAACGCGGCAGAGTTGATGTCCCAGCCGGACATCGACGGCGCGCTGGTCGGCGGAGCCGCGCTCGATGCCGATTCGTTTGCCGGCATTGTTCATGCCGCCGCCACAGCCGGGTAGGCGGACTGGACCGGCCTACGGCTACCCAATGAGATAGCCACCGGCTAGGCTCGGTGTTACATTTAATCGTCTTCTCGCGGCCCCTAGCGCCATGGCGCAATTAGGCGGCTGCCGATTCCTTTGGTCGATCCTCCCAAGAGGAGTCCTGCATGATTTTTCTGTTGACTCTTCTACACGTAGCCGTGTGCCTGTTCTTGATCTTTGTCGTTTTGCTGCAATCAGCGCAGGCGGCTGATCTTGCTGGCGCCTTCGGTGGCGGCGGTAGTCAGACGGCGCTCGGAATGCGCGGGGCCACTACGCTCCTGCACAAGGCGACCACCGGCGCGGCCGTCCTGTTCATGCTGACGTCGTTGACGCTCGGGATGTTCGGGCGCGGAAGCTCCTCGCTTCTCGACGGCCTTGATGAGCCCGCGGCGACAACGCCTGCCGGAGAGACCGTGCCGAGCAGCGAGCTGCCGCCATTGCCCGCGGCGGACGAGGCAGAAACGGACGGCGCGGCCGACGGCGCAACGGAGCCGGATGGCGAGCAGTCGACCACCGATCCTGATGACGGCGGTGCGGACGCAGAACAGTAGCTGCTGTGCCGCGAGCCAGCCACGCAGAGTTGATCTAGCGACGCGGAGTTATCGAGCCGAGGTGGCGGAATTGGCAGACGCGCATGGTTGAGGGCCATGTGGGAGAAATCTCGTGCGAGTTCGAGTCTCGCTCTCGGCACTAAGGAAACCCGTTCTGACTTCGGTCAGAGCGGGTTTCCTGCATTCGGGAATGCGAACGAAATCTAGCGGACTGTCAGGTGCCATTCAGCGCCGATCCAAGGGCGCCAGATGCTCGCGGGCAACAGCTGAATGATCGCGTGTGCCATCGCCTTGTCATAGGCAGCGCGAAAGGCATCTTCGCGGCTTTGGCGCTTGAGTTCTTTCCACGCTCCGATGCGGCACGTGCGCCGAGTCTGATCGCGGACCTCAACGAGCACTTCCACGGCGCGCGGCCCCTCGCAGAACCCTCCACGCATGGGCATCACCTGGAGGTGCTCCAGGTCGCGAGCGCCGGCGTTGATTTCCTCGTGGAAAAACTCCACTTCGCGCAATCGTTTCTCGATCTCGCGCTCGGCCCAGATTTCGACCAGATCGGAGAGAGTAAGCCGCTCGAACGGACCCGCACCAAGACCCGCGGCGGTATTTCTGCCGTACGTCATGGCGACTCCTAGTGAGGCCTCGTTATGTGGCTGACGTTCGCCATCGTACGTGCGCGGTCACGGCCCGGTCAAGGTGCGCACTCCGTGCTAAAATGCGCCACCAAATGGCCGATCAAGTGTCTAGTCTGACCGCCTTCCTGGCCGGCATCGTCTCCTTCCTTTCGCCGTGCGTATTGCCCCTCGTTCCGGGGTACTTGTCTTACGTTTCGGGCGTTTCGATGGATGAGATGCGGGCCGAGGACAGGAAAATCGACGCGACCCGGGCGATTCTCGTAAATACGCTCTTCTTCGTGCTCGGCTTCACCATCGTCTTCGTGTCGATGGGCGCGGCAGCGACTGTTTTCGGCGGCTTCCTGATGGCGAACCTGCCCACATTGCAGCGCGTCGCGGGCGCGATCGTCATCATTTTCGGACTGCACATGACCGGCCTTCTGCCGATCAAGTGGCTCTACCAGCAGATGAAGTTCCAGGGGCCGGAGAACTCGCGTGGCCCGGTCGGAGCCCTGCTGCTCGGCCTAGCGTTCGCCGCCGGCTGGACTCCGTGCATCGGTCCGATCCTGGCGGGCATCCTCGCGCTCGGGGCCGGGCAGGACACCGTCTGGCAGGGGATGGGCCTACTCGCCATCTACTCGGCCGGTCTTGGCATCCCGTTCCTGCTGACCGGCCTGGCAACGCAGCGCTTCCTCAGCGTGTTCGAGGCTGTGAAGCGGCACATGCGCGTCGTCGAGATGGTGGGCGGCGTAATGCTGATTGCGATCGGCTTCATGATGCTGACGGATCAGTTCTACATCTTCCAGCGCTGGCTCTCGTTCCTGAACCGCTTCGCGATCTGATCCGCGATGTACGAGTTGTTCCCGAAGATTCTCGCCGCCCTGCGTAGCGGCAATCCCATCGCCCTGGCGATGGTCGTCAAGCAACGCGGCTCGTTGCCGATGGCCGGCGATGCCAAACTACTGGTGCGAGCCGACGGAACCATCGACGGAACGATCGGCGGCGGCTGTCTCGAGGCGGAGGTGTATGCCGTAGCGAGCCGACTGCTCCGCGAGGGCGGGGCGAGCGTTGAAGAGTTCCACCTCAACGAGGTCGAAGAGGGCACCGGCGGGCACGTCTGCGGCGGTACCGTGGTTGTCCTCACCTGCGCCTACCAGCCCGACGAAGCGACCGTCGATTTCTTCGAGCGCGCGACCACCCTGCAGGACGTGGCGACCGACCTGCGGTTCGTCACGAGACTCAACGCCGCCGCACCGGCAGCGGCGCTTGTGGCCGACGGCCAGGTGATCGCTGTTCTGGGCCTCCCCGAAGACATTCAACTGCCGGATGGTGGCCCCGGATTGGTGGCAGGCGCGTCGCATTCCTGGTTTGTAGAGACGGTTTGCGCCGCGCCACTGCTGATCGTGTTCGGCGCCGGGCACTGCGGTGCCGCGATCGGGGCAGCGGCTGCGGCCGCGGGCTACCGGGTGTGGATGCTCGAGGATCGACCGCCATTCCTTGAGCCCGAGCGCTTACCCTGGGCCGAGCGCTTACGCCGGGTCGATTTCGCGGCGCTTCCCGAGATGCCACTGGACGGCAACACCTCGTTGGCGATTGTGACGCGCGGGCACGAACACGACCTGCTGCTCCTCAGACAGCTCATGGACAAGCCCGTCGCGTACATCGGGATGATCGGCAGTCGGCGCAAGCGCGAGCTGTTCAAGAGCCTCCTGCGCGACGAGGGGCGGGATCTGGAAGTTTTCGATCGCGTCCGCTCACCCATGGGCCTGGACATCGGCGCCGAAACGCCGGCCGAGATCGCCGTGTCGGTAGTGGCGGAGCTGGTGGCGACCCGAAGGATGGCGCGCAAGCCGTCGGCCGTCCCGACGAGCGTACCCACCGAGGCCTGACGGTGGAGCGGCGGATAGCCGGTGTGGTACTCGCCGCCGGCGCGTCATCGAGGATGGGGCAGCCCAAGTCCCTGCTAACGATTGAAGGCTCCTCCTACCTGACGCGCATCATCGCCAATCTCGGCGTCGCCGGCGCCAGCCCCATCGTCGTAGTGCTCGGATGCGGCGCGGGCACAGTCCGAGCCCAGGTTGAACTCGACGCGGTGACGGTCGTAGAGAATGCGGAATGGGCAGCAGGCATGCTGGGCAGCATCCACGCTGCGATCCATGCGCTCCTGCCAAGACACGACGTCGAGGGCATGTTGCTGATCCCGGTGGATCAACCGCGGGTCGGGAGCGGCACGATGCGAGCGGTGCTCGACTCGCGTGCGACAGTTGCCGCGCTCATCGCGGTGCCGACCTACAACGGCGAACGCGGCCATCCGGTTCTGTTCGCCCGTGAGATCTGGCCCGCCCTGCTACGGGCCCCCGCCAATGAAGGTGCCCGGCACGTCGTTCGCGGCTGCGGAGATTCCGTGGCGCGGGTAGCGGTGGACGACCCCTGGATTCTCGTCGACGCCGACACGCCGGCGCAACACACCGCCATGGTGCAGGGTGTCCCGGAGAGCTCGCCCGACGACGGCTAGTGCTGCGTCGACTCCGGCGGCGCGGCGAAATCTATCCCGGTCTCGTTGCCGTCGCTCAGGCCCAGAAAGTCGCGCGCATGGGCCTCGAGAATCTCGTGGCTGCGCGAGTCACCCAGGTTCAAGGCAAGCTCGTTGATGATCTTGATCTGCATTTGCAGCCAGTCCTGCCAGCACACATTGCAGACGGACTCGCGAATCTCATCGCCTAGCGGGCTGCCGAACGGCACCGGTCCCGCGATCGCGGTGCCGGTGGTTACATCGGCGTCGGCGCGGCTCGCGCGGGGAGGGCAGGCACGGCAGTCGAAATCGTTGCTCATTCATGGCTCCGTAGGCAGCAGGTTACCCGGTGATGATCGCCGCGCCTGCGGCGCGGCGCAAGCTCATGAGCCCCCGGCGATCCTGACGCCCGCGCTGGCGCCAATCCGTGTCGCGCCCGCAGCAATCATGTCCGCGGCATCCTGGCGCGTCCCGATACCACCTGACGCTTTCACGCCCATCGAGCGGCCAACGGTCCGTCGCATCAATGCGACATCCTCCACGGTGGCGCCGCCGGGGCCGAAACCCGTCGAAGTCTTGACGAAAGCCGCGCCGGCGTCGCGCGCGAGACAGCAGGCGCGGCCTATCTCCTCGGGAGTTAGCAGCGCGGTCTCCAGGATGACCTTGGTAATAGCGCTATGACCACCGGCCTCGACAACGCCGCGGATGTCGTCGCGCACGAGGTCATCCATTCCTGACTTCAGCGCGCCGACATTGATGACCATATCGAGCTCGCTGGCGCCCTGGGCGACCGCGAGTTTGGCCTCGTTGAGCTTCGTCAGGCTGGCGTTCGCGCCAAGGGGAAAGCCGATAACAGTGCAAACCTTGACGTTGCTCCCGCCGAGCAGCTCGGCGACCAACGGGACATGGGACGGGTTTACACAAACGCTCGCGAAGCCGAACTCTACGGCCTCAGCGCATAGCTCACGTACCTGGACGGCCGTCGCCTCGGGCTTGAGCAACGTATGGTCGATTAGCGGCGTGATGGCGTCATCGAAGGGCGGCGAGCAGATAGCGAGGCCGACACGGTCGGCTCCGGCGTCCACAATGCGGGCTACGTCCTGCGGCGCGGCGCACGAACCTTCACGGAGACACCAGAAAGCGAGCTCTTCGATTTGGTGCCCGGAGAGCGATTCGCGGAGACCTGCAGCGAGGCGCGCGGCCAAGGCACGTTGTTCGTCATTGAGCGCAGTGGTGGTCGAACCCTCGCAAAGCTGAACACCGAGATCGCGTGCACGATCGTGCGCTTCCGGGGTAATCAGGGCACTGGGCGGGACGGTCAACTTGCCGCCAGCGGCGTCTTCGATCTCGCGCGCGGTGATGACGGCGCGGCCCCTTGACGTGGCACTCTCTCCCGATCCGGCAAGGTGCTGAACAGCATCGCAGACCAGCTTCTCGAGCTGCGCCGTGGTGAGCGGACCAGGATTGCTCATGCGCTAGCGACCCAGGTTGGGGATGCCGCCCAGGACCGCAAAGTCCGTCGTCGTGGTCACCGAGGTACCGGCGATGCGGTCCTCGATCGTTAGCTCGACCTCGTAGACGCCCGGCGGGTAAGCCGTCAAAGGCATGCCGAAAGAGAACGACTGCCGGGTGTAGGGCGAGGCGTGTGGGTACTGGGCCGGTATCTCGCGGGTAATGCCGTTGCCGCCCCGGATTCCGCCGCGAATGACAATGTCATTGAGGCTCGGGTCGGCTTCACTTTGGCCTCCAAACGTAAAAAGGAGCCAGCCTCTGCCTGCCTCGCAGGTGACCCCCCACACCGAGAGCGTCGAAGATGCCTCGGACCCGACTTGTGTGCTCTGACAACACCCATATCTCGTGGCTCTGGGGACGTAATTTGTCTGTAAATAGCCAAGTTACCCCAACTTGAAGAGGCCATCCTAGCCCAATGGGCCATGCAGTCAAGAGGTTCAGGGCCTTTCCTTGCCTGCTAACGCGATCTTTACGACGCTTTCGTAAATCCGCGCCTCCGGGGTCCCTTCAGGCGCCCGGATGGGGTCTCATCGGGACGGGAGTCCAACGGCTTCACGAACGCGCGCTGCCTGCGCTCTGGCTGCCGCAATAGTGGCCGTGACGTCGATGGTGCGGAACTCGCCATCGAGGAACAGGATTGCTCCCTCGACGATCGTCGCGCGGACGTTATCGCCGCGGGCCGCGTACACAAGGTGCGAGTAGGGATCGAAGCGCGGTACCAGGTTGGGGGCGTCACCGTCGAGGATCACAACGTCGGCGCGCTTGCCGATCTCGAGAGACCCGACGCGGTCGGCGATGCCCAGCGCTCGGGCGCCCTCAATGGTCGCCATCGCCAGAATCTGGAGCGCTGGCGTGGCGGTTGGATCGACCTGCACGTTCTTTTGCTGCAGGGGCGCCGTGAGCATGGCGCCGAACATGTCGAGGTCATTGTTGCTCGCAGGCCCGTCGGTCCCGAGTCCGGTCGCCACTCCCGCGGCGAACAGGTCACCCACACGCATGACGCCCGATGCCAGCTTGAGGTTGCTCTCCGGGTTGTGGACGACGCCCACGTCTTGAGCGGCAAGAATTTCGATGTCGTCGTCGGTTAGCCATACGGCGTGAGCGCCGATGACATCCGGTCCGAGGAATCCTATGTTCGCCAGGTGGGCAGTCGGGGTCAGGCCGAATCGCTCCTCTACTTGATCGACCTCGTCGCTTGTCTCGGCCAGGTGAATCAGGATCGGCATGCCGAATTCGCGCGCCAACTCCGCGGCGGCAAGCAGATTTTCTGGCGCCACCGTGTAGGGCGCGTGCGGCGCGATCGACGGCGTGACGCGCGGATGATCACGCCAGCGCTCCATCAGAGCGCGCGAGTAGGCCAGGCTGTCAGCCGGGGTGGGGGAGCCGGGCGCAGGCAAATCGATCAGGCTCTCGCCGACGATGGCCCGCATGCCGACCTCGTCGACCACTTCAGCGACGTCGTCGGCGAAGTAGTACATGTCGACGAAAGTAGTAGTGCCGCTGCGAATCATCTCGAGCGCCGCGAGACGGGTCCCGGCGCGGACGAAGTCCGGATCAACGACCTTGGCCTCGCCGGGGAAGATGTACTGCTCCAGCCAGTCCATGAGCGCGAGGTCGTCGGCGGCGCCCCGCATCAGAGTCATGGCGGCGTGCCCGTGCCCGTTGATGAGGCCGGGGATGACCAGGTCGTGCGAACCGGCCTCGACGACTTCGCTGGCGGTCCAGCCGGCTTCGATCTCGGCGCGGCTATCGATCGCCACGAGGGCGCCGTCGCGGATCGCCAGTCCGCCGTTCTCGATGACGCGCCGGCCATCGTCCATGGTTACGACGGTGCCGCCGAGAATGAGCAGGTCAGCCTGTTCGGTGGGTCTCCCGGCCCTCGCAGGTGCACTGCTGGTCTCCGCCGCGGGTGCACTACGGGTCTCCGCTGCGGGCGCGCATGCCGCGGCGAGCAGTAGAAAAGTCGATCCGATGACCAGGCGCGAAAGGTTGGGCGGCATGCTTACTCCTCGCCGGTAGCGGTCGCCAGGTCGTCGGGACCGAACGCTGCGGGTAGCAGTTGGGCGGCGCGCCATACCTCGACCCGGCCGTCGAGAGTCGCGAGTAGGACGGTGACGTCGCCGGCCAGGTCCCAGATCACTTGCCTGCAGGCTCCGCACGGAGGGGTGGGCCGGCCCTGGTGACCGGGGCCGGCCACTGCGAGGGCCGTGATATCGCTGGCACCGTCCGCTACCGCCGAGAACAACGCGACGCGCTCGGCGCACACGGTCAGGCCGTAGGAGGAGCTCTCTACGTTGCACCCGCGATGGAGGCGCAGATCGGCGTCGAGCGCCGCGGCGCCCACGGCGAATCCGGAGTATGGCGCGTGTGCGTTGCCGCGGGCTCGCACCGCGGCCTCCACCAGCTTGCGGTGCTCCGGCGCTAGTTCGCGGGCTGCTTGCAGCGGCGGCCGGTTGCCGCCTGCCGGGTGGTCAGCCCGCATCGGATTCGAGCTCGGTGGCGATAGCCGCGACTAGATCTCGTAGCAACCCGATCATGTCGTCGCGCACGCGGGCGCCAACCTTCATGACATCCGCATGATTCAACGGCGCCGCGGCGAGTCCGGCTGCGGGGTTGGTGATGCATGAGATGCCGGCCACGCGCATCCCCGCGTGATTTGCGGCGATGGTTTCCGGCACGGTGGACATGCCGACAGCGTCGGCGCCGAGCGCCGCGATCATCCGGACCTCCGCGCTCGTTTCGAATGAAGGCCCCAACATGCCGGCGTAGACGCCCTCATGCAAACTTATTCCCCGGCGGGCCGCGACCGCACGTGCGAGCTCGCGAAAGCGCGGGTCGTAAGGTTCGGTCATGTCGAAGAACCGCTTGCCGAATTGCTCGAGATTTGGCCCGGTACACGGATTGGACCCCTGCAGGTTCAGGTGATCGCTGATCAGCATCATGTCGCCAGGCCGGTAGCCGCGGTTGACGCCACCGGCGGCGTTCGTGAGGACCAGTGCCTCGCAGCCGAGGAGGGCCAGGACGCGTGTCGGGAATGCCACCTGCCACGGTGCATACCCCTCGTAAAGGTGGGCGCGACCCTGCATGACGGCAGTCAGCGCGCCGCTTCCTCGGCCAACAACGAGTTGACCCGTGTGTCCCTCTACGGTCGAGATCGGCCAGTCTGGAATTTCGCCATAGGGAATGACTACGGGGTCGTCAAGACCGTCGGCAACGGGGCCGAAGCCGGACCCGAGGACCAGTCCGATCTTCGGAATGGAATCGAGACGGGCGCGGATCGCTTCGGCGGCGTGCTCGAGGCGCGCGGCAAGATCTTGCGGAGGAGTTGTCATCGGCAGCGGAGCCCTTTCGCCTAGAGCCCGGACAGTAGTCCGGCAAGTGTGGCGGTGGAATATGAGGCCATCGTACCGCCGAGCATGGCCCAGGGGCCGATACGGGCCAGGTCCGATTTGCGCGAGGGAGCGAGTCCACCGATGCCGCCGATCTGGATCGCGATGGACGCGAAGTTCGCAAATCCGCACAGCGCGTACGAAGCGATGAGTTCGGAGCGTGGCGATAGCGCCCCGGCCTCGACCATCTCCACCATCCGGGTGAATCCGACGATCTCGGTCAGTACCAGCTTTGTCCCGAAGAGCTCGCCGACACTGGCGGCCTCTGCCCAGGGGACGCCCATGGTCCAGGCGAGCGGCGCCAGGACGGTGCCGATGATGCTCTCGAGTCGCATGGGCAACATCCCGGGGCCACGGATCACGAAGATCCCCCAGGCGGCGATCGCGACCACGCCCGCCATTGCGATACCGCGCATGGCGGTGGTTTGCGGCGGCTTCCAGAGCAACAGCCAGCCGATCAGAAGTGCCGCCACGGATCCGCTAAGGCGCAGCATGCCACTGGTATCGATAAAAGCCTGCCCGGCGATTCCTAGCATGCCGTTGATCAGGGCAATCAGGCCAAGGAATGCGATCAGCATGCCGCCGATGTTGAGCGCCAGCGTTACACCTTGCGAGGCGCCACGGGCCGCGGCATCGAGGACGTTCACATCTTCAGTTTCGATCTCGACCGCCACGTCTCCGGCCGTTTGGGACTCTTCGGTCTCGGGGAAGAGAAGTTTTGCGAAGATGAGCGACGCAGGCGCCGCCATGACGCTCGCCGACAGGAGGTAGTCGGCGCGGACGCCGATGCCGATGTAGAGGGCTAGAACGGCGCCGGAGACCGTTGCGAAGCCGCCTGTCATCAGGGCCATCAATTCGGAACGAGTCATCGAGGGAACATACGGCGCGATGATTATCGGGGCCTCGGTCTGACCCATGAAGACATTGGCGGCTGCGGCCAGGGACTCGGAGCCGGATACCCCCATGGTCTTGTGCATGCCGCGCGCCATCAGGAGCACCATCCGCTGCATCAGACCGATGAAGTAGAGAACCGAGAAGAACGACGCGATGAAGATCACGACTGGCAAGACCTGGAAGGCCAGCACGAAACCGCTCTGTTCAGCTGCGGCGAGCGGGCCGAAGACGAATTCGGAGCCGGCATCGGCAAAGTCCAGGAGCGCGGTGACTCCGTCTGCCAGGGTGGCGAAGAGGAGCTGCCCTGGCGTCGTCTTGATAACAATTACCGCAAAAATTAGCTGGAGGGCGAAGCCCCAGCCGAGTGTGCGTAGGTTTACGCGCGTTCGATCGCGCGACAGCAGGTACGCACTGCCGTAAAGCAGGGCGAGGCCGAGTATCCCGATCATGAAATGCGCTTGTGGATCAAAGGGGGTACCTCCGGCGGATCAGCGGTAATGGTCAGGGCAGCATGCACGAGGTGGCGCGCGTGGTCCACGTCGGCCCCGTCATGGTGATGCATTCGCGTCCACTCGTCGCCCACGTGGACGGCGTCGCCGAGACGCAGACTGACCATGAGGCCTGCCGTGGGATCGATAACGTCGTCGCGCGTACTGCGCCCGGCGCGCAGTGCGATCGCAGCCAGTCCGAGGGCGCGAGCGTCGATCGCGGCGACGTAGCCGTCGGCGGAGGCTTCGACGACCGTCTCCTCTGGGGCGCGCGGCAACTTGCCACGGTCGACGGCGGTGGCGTCGCCGCCTTGGGTCGCGACCATGGCGAGAAACTTCTCGCGCGCGGCCCCGCTATCAAGCAACTGCTCGAGTTGGCCGGCCGCGTCGTCGTCAAGCTCCGCCAGGCGCAACATCTCCGCCCCGAGCGCGAGCACTAACTCGCGTAGGTCTGCCGGACCACCGCCGGAAAGACACTCCAGCGATTCCTCGATCTCGAGCGAGTTGCCGATGGCTGCGCCCAGGGGTTGGCTCATGTCCGTGATCAGGGCAGAGCATGGCAGACCGGCCTCGGCGGCGACGCTGCGCAAGCGTGCCGCTAGCGCGCGCGCAACAGCGAGTTCCTCGAAGAATGCGCCAGATCCCGTCTTCACGTCGAGAACGAGTGCACGGGCGCCCTCCGCGATCTTCTTGCTCAGGATGCTGGCGGTGATCAATCCGGTGTCATCAACGGTCCCCGTCGCGTCACGCAGGGCGTAGAGCATGCGGTCAGCTGGGACGAGGGAGGAGGTCTGCGCTCCCATCGCGAACCCGTTCGCCGCAACGCCCGCCGCCAGTTCGTCTGCGCTCAGGTCGGCGCGCATGCCGGGAATCGATTCGAGCTTGTCGAGCGTACCGCCCGTGTGACCGAGACCGCGGCCCGAGATCATCGGCACGGTGCAACCCGCCGCGGCTGCCAGCGGCGCCAGAACCAAGCTGACTTTGTCGCCGACGCCTCCGGTGCTGTGCTTGTCGACGGGGACCCCGGCAGCGGCCGGCCACGAGTAGCGCTCGCCGCTGGCGACCATGGCCTGGGTCAGCGCTGCCGCTTCGCTGTTGTCGAGACCGCGCCAACGGACAGCCATCAGGAAAGCGGCCATCTGATAGTCCGGAATGACGCCGTCGACGTAGGCGCTGATCATCCAGTCAATCTGGGCGGACGACAGCGCCTGTCCAGTCTTCTTGGCTTCGATGAGGTCGAGGAAACGCATGCTGCTATCGCCGTCGAGGCTCCGTGGTAGGTGAATCAAGGGCTGCCGGCGGGTCAGTCTAGACGGCTGTTGCGCCTGAGCGAAGCGGAGGTCAGAGGCCCGTCGACCCTGTGCCGGCCAAAACAACCAGACCAACGGTGTTTGAGACGTTCCGAGGGCCTGTGCTAGCCTAAGCGTGAGCTCCCCTCGAATCCCCACTAGAGCAACGTGACGATGTTCTGTCGTTACCTCTCGGGCACACGTGAAGACTAGAATTCTCCTGGCCCTCGTTGTGGTATTCGCTGCGGCGAGCCGATTAGTCGCGGCGCCGCAGGATCTCGAAGTGCGCATTGTCGCGCCCGAGCACGATACCTACGTATCAGGCCAAGTCGTTATCCGCGCCGAGGTCACCCAGGTGGGCACGACCGCGATCGCGCGCCTGACCTTCAAGGTCGACGGCGCGGTTCTGGGCATCGTGGACGCCGCTCCGTGGGAGATCGCCTGGAATGCAGGCGAAGAGTTCGCCCAGCACGTTGTTGAGGTCGAGGCCGTAGACCTCAC
>Ga0114999_10003768_pt1 | contig 18788 bp, 17 predicted proteins | sample ArcticOcean_MG_C_3_FD_89820 | JGI IMG/M metagenome (GOLD analysis project Ga0114999, IMG submission 89820) | Marine microbial communities from western Arctic Ocean - ArcticOcean_MG_CB8_126 | ecosystem: Environmental > Aquatic > Marine > Oceanic | place: Arctic Ocean: Canada Basin | collected...
CCCCCGCTGAGGGCTCTGTCTCCGAGGGATGCCCCCCGCTGAGGGCTCTTCAAATATCGAGGGCTACGCTTCAAGTTCATCGAGCAGCTTATCCGCCCGATGATCGATGAGGTTCTGAAGGAGGCCTCCGACAACTCGCGCACCGAGACGCTTCGCTTCGTCGCCAGTTACATCGATGCTGAGCGCCATCGGCAGTAAATACGTGTTGAAGAGACAACCAAACCGGTAGTCCCACATGAGGTCCTCAAACCGTAGTTGGAGACGCCCTCCAGCTTCAGGTTGGCGTGATAGTGACTGGGCAGTTCTGCTTCGTGGCGTCGACGTAAATCTATAGGAAGCAAAGACAACAGATAGGCAACGTCATGCGCGCCTGGCGCGATGTGGCAACCATCCCAGTCGAATGCCAAAATTGGGTCATCAGGCGTGTCGTGATCGTAGAACATATTTTGAACATGAAAGTCCATATGCGCCAGGGTCAGATTGTTCGTTGGCCACCAATCGGTCAGCAAACGTCCAAAGTTTTGTGCGACGCGCCGCAGGGTCGGTATCGATTCCGCAGGTGCGAACTCGGCCCAGGGCGAATCAAGAAACTGACCGAGGGCGCTTTGTGTAAATCTCGCAAGGCTTGTCCAGGTCGGATGCCCCGGCCTCATCACCGCGTCAAAGCGGGCCAACTCATCCGATCGATTCCACCAATGCGCATGGAGTCGCGCTGCCGTCTTCACCATCGCTTGCAGTTGGTCGAGCCGCACCTGCGGGTCGTCCCTGATGAAGGAAAAGGTCGCCATTGACGAACAATCCTCCAGTACCAGGATCGCATCACCCGTCGAGTCGTCTACCTCAACGGCATGAACCTCGGGCGTGCGTACCGGCGTCTCAGGCGCGAGGAATTTGTAGAACACAGCTTCACGCCGAAAGGAACCCGCAGCGCGCGCAAGCGCTGCAGATTCCGGATGAAGCGGCGGCACTTTGATCATCGCACACGTTGGAATATCCGCTGTCGATGAGATCCTGAGGAAAGCAATCTCACTTCCGTAGCCCGGGTTCTGATCGGGGATGGTCAACTCGAATGCCGTTATTGAAGACGGATCAACGCCAAAGGCCGACGCGATCCAGGTAAGCGTCACGTCTTCGAGTTTCGTCGGGAACGCTATCTCTCCACTTGAGCAGGTAGGCGAACGAACGGTCGGGATGGCGCCCACCGAACTATCGTGCACGACTCCCGAATGACGCGGTGCAGATCCGGACATTTGCCCAATGAAGGCGATCTGCAAGCAGATGGGCGCCGCGCGATCATCCCCTTATCCAGCCGGCAAAGAGCGCCTGATCAACAGCAGAACTCGCCCCCGCGAAGATGCCGCCTGGGCAAGCGCAATCCAACAAAGCACGTCGTTGACCGCAGGACCAACCACCTTGTCGGCGGCTGGCCCTGCGAGGCCCTGACTAAAGCCTCTCGAATAGGTGTCTTACTGACGCCAAAATTGCTTTTGCACACTCCGCGGCTGCGATTTGAAGCCATTCACCCCGGGTCCCTGTTGCCCACCCTTGCCTGATGGAATGTCACCTTGCTTCCTCGGTGTCTGGTCCTCGGCAACCTTCACTGGCTTCTTCTTCTTGCTTCGGGCGAGCTTCTTTTTCACTTTTCTGGACGGTTTCATACTGTCTCCTCTCGTACAGTGGGGCGGCATCTGCACTAGTCATACTGGAAATGTGCCTGCCGCCTCAGTTGCGGATATTGTCAACGCCCTGGATTCAGTCGATGCGTGTTTCGCTGTTAAAAATCGGACCAAGTCAAAAACGAGGTCAGGGATCGACGGCATTCAACAACACTTCAACAACAAAGGGGGAGGGGGCGGGCGTCAGTGGCGCGACGGCTTCAGCTTGTCGATGAATCATCTCTATCGATCACCGACGCTAAAGCTCGATCGAATTCGCGTTCGCAAAATTGTGACGCTAAATTTCTGCGGGATTCCACATGACGATAATCCTCCGAATGGGCGTAAGGCGCTCCGAATGGGCGTAAGGCGTTGACGCGCTGGAACCAGCTTAGCCCGCACACCATTGACGTCAACCCCGCGCCTATGGCCGAATCTCATAGAACGAGTTGAACTGATCCCCCTCGTACTCAACGGTTCGAAATCGCGAGAAGCCGCCCTGCGCCGACATCTCACGTGCCTTCACTTCGTGAAATCCGAGGGTACCAAGACCCGCTCCACCTTCAACCGACAGACTGGCCGACATGCAGACCATGACCGAAAACGAGTACGCCATCTTGGCCATCGCGTTCTCCCGCAGGTTCTCCGCGAAGGTGGGCCGGCCGGTGATGTCAGCACACAACCACGTACCATCGGGCTTCAACGACTGCCTGATCGCATGGATCAGCTCGGCTGGATGGGTCGAATCATGGATCACATCGAAGGTGGTGACGAAATCCAGGCTGCCATCCATCGGCAACGGTTCAGTCGTCGGATCTGACAGGCTCACGTTAGGCACACCCGCCGCATCGATGTTGCCAGCAGCACGATTGAGTGCATGTTGTGAAATGTCGTACCCCACGAACTTGCTCGCAGGAAACGCTTTTGCCATGGCGATGGTCGACGTTGCGCCGCCGCAACCCACATCCGCGACCTGACCTCCGGCCTCAAGCTTGCTAACTATATCGTCAAGCTGCGGCAGCAGTTTTGGCACAAGATAGCTCGTTTGGAACTTTCGACTCATGCGCTCGATGCCACAGGCGCAGTTTTCGCCCTTGTCATCGAACGACTGGCCAATGCCGGTTTGGAAACAGCCAGGCAGTTGATCAATGGTCTCGAACATTGCCATCACGGACTGCAGCATGCCGCCAAGGTACGCCGGATGATCCCGCTCAGTGAGAACGACCTGGGCTTCCGGGGACAGTCGAAACTCGTCGCTGTCTTCGTCGTACTCGATCTGCCCGTTGCACGCCTGTTGATAGAGCCACTCACGCACCCATCGTTCTGACAGGCCCGCCGCCTCGGCGAGACCTGTGCTCGTCGCAGGACCGAGTTCTCGCATGCGCTCATACAGCCCGAGGCCATCTCCCACAAACATCAGGGCCGTGTTCAGGCTTCCAACCATGCCTCGCGTCATGTTCCGCGAATACGCTTCCAGCTTGTCTCTGTCGATCGGTGCTTCGGCTTCTGACATCACACATTCTCCATCGGATGAACCATGCAGTATTCGCCAGCATTGGGCCCCCGACAAGGTCGCCGTGATGGGTATGAAGCGCCTCGCAAATCCGCTGACGCCTCGTTATGTTAGCGTCTGCTCTGCACGAGAAAGTCATCTCAGGAAGTTGCCCATGAACGTTGTTCGCGTTTACACCGGATCCGACGACGCATCCCACTTCGAGGACGTTGACATCCCCCTCACCTCCAGCGGTGTTGGCGGCAGGTTATCCGCACTGGTCAGCGGCAGTGGCGTCATCTTTCGCGAGGTGGACGGCACATACGCGCTCGATTTTCACACGGCACCCCGACGTCAGTTTGTCGTCAACCTGACGGGCTCCGTCGATATCACTGTCGGTGACGGCAGTGTGCGCCAACTCGGACCGGGCGAAATTCTCCTCGCGGAGGATACGACCGGCCAGGGGCACAAGAGCCAGGCCGTCAATGGCGAGTCGCGCACCTGCCTCTTCATTCCGATCGACGCCAACGCCATTGTCGGCTGAGCCTGGAGCACGCATGACCACTCGCTCCGAGCGAAACGCACTACCCCTGATTGATCAGTGGCTGCGCTTCGCCTGCTGGTATCGCGAGATCCCTTCGCTCGCGGTCGGTATCAGGATCGGTGATCATACCTTCACGCGCGGTTATGGCCTTAAGGATCTTAAGACCCGCGATCCCGTAACAGCGCAAACGCTGTACCGAATTGCATCCCATTCGAAGCTCTTTACCGCTTGCGCCGTGATGAGGCTCTTTGATCAGGAACGTTTGCGCCTTGATGACCCCGTCAGCACTCACCTCGACTGGTTCAACTCCGCGAGCGATGCCAACATGAGGTCATTGACGCTGCGCGAACTGCTGTCGCACGCATCTGGACTCACCCGCGACGGCACGACCGGTCACTGGCTGAACGACACATTCCCCGACGTAGACAGCATCCGGTCGCAAGCCGCGAACGGCCTTTCTGTATTCGGGGCAGCAGAACACTGGAAGTACTCCAACATGGGCTTCGCGCTTCTCGGCTGCGTCGTCGAGGCCGTGGCCGGCCAGCCCTTCGAGGCGGCAGTCAGCGAACTCGTGCTCAAACCCATCGGGCTGCGCAATACGACGCCCGACTTTGACGACGCGTCCGGGCCCCTGCACGCGACCGGCTACGGCATACGCTACCCCGGCCAGCCGCGCGAGGTATTCAGGCACGTGCACGCGCGGGCGATGAACGCAGCCACCGGGTTCAGCAGCAACATCGACGACTTGCTTCGTTTCTACGAGCATCACAAGTTCGGCAACACGACCTTGCTGACCGACCGTTCCAAACGCGAGATGCAGAGGCTCCAGTTCGAAGACGGCGCAATTGCCTGGGGCCTCGGCTTCAGAATCGACAAATCGCTCACGGGCCAGACAGTGGGTCATGATGGCGCGTACCCCGGATTCATGACCAGTTCCATGCTTGATCAGGGCAACGACATCACCGTCGTCGTTCTCACGAGCGCAATGGACGGTCAGCCGCAGTACTTCCTGCAAGGCATCAGGAACCTCCTTGCTTATGCAGCGTCCCCTGTTACATCCGAGGCCGGTGGTCCCACAGAGACGTCGTCAGACGACGCCCGATTCATCGACTCGATAGCGGGCTACTTTGGAAGCCGCTGGGGCATCAGCATCGTCAATCAACTGGACGGCAAGCTGGTGATGTTCCCCACGAATGCACCCCTGCCAGGCGACGCCATCATGCGCTGGGATCACCTGGGTGATCACCACTTCAAGGCGGTCGATGGACCCAAAAACGGCGAGTTCGGCGAGACTTCGGAGATTGTTCGGGTGGGCGACGAGTGGCGCATTCGTTCCGGGATAGGCGAGCAGCGGCCGTTCCATATCCCGGTCGGACCGTGAGACGCCGCGCCGATGTCGAAATGACCATCACAAAGCCGTTGCCAGACCTGCATGGCGAGTCCCTGACCTTACGCCCGCTCGGCACGCAGGACGCCGCAGCCATGTACAACGCGCTCGCAGACCCGGAAGCGATGCGCCTGACCGGCACGCACGGTCACTTCACCGCAGCCGCTGTCCACAGTTTTTGCGCATCACTCGATGCTGAAGAAGATCGCGTGGACTACGCCGTCTACCTTCACGGCGCTGATCATTCCTCCGGTGAGATCGTGCTCAACGACATCGACGCTGACAACCGGAGCGCGAACTTTCGCACGGCGCTTTACGGTTCTTCCAACTTTGGCCGCGGCATCGGCAGCGAAGCCATCCCGCTCGTTCTCGCTTACGGCTTTGACGCTATCGGTCTGCACCGGATCGAACTCGAAGTGTTCGACTTCAATCTCCGCGCACGACATCTCTATCAGAAACTCGGCTTTGAGCAGGAGGGAATCAAGCGCGACGCCCTCTGCTGGCAGGGTGTTTTCCACGACGCCATCGTCATGTCGTTGCTGGCACCTGACTTTCGCAGGTAACCGCAAAGGCCGACGCAAAGCGGACGCACATCGGCACTTCTACGCGTGTTGGCCATGGACTCGCAGCATCTCACGGGTGCCGGAATACCGCGCTGTCGCGCAGGGAACCCACGGTACCTTGGCTTTAGTTCCATGAAAGGGTGCTGAAAAAGTGCTTTCCTGCACTTTTTCAGAGTCACGGGCCTCAGCCCGCTCGCGACAAATCAACGACTTAACAATGGCGATTTGTGGCCGATACTATTCATGGCTCACGAAGCGAACGCTAAATTCATGGCCCGCGAAGCGAACGTGAAATCCATGTATCGGTCTATCAGGCTGCTTTTTCAGCAGCCTGATAGACTCGTGCGACCAGCCAGAAGGACAGCCAGACATTGCCGACTTTTGCACCGCTTGAAGGCGTCCGGGTCCTCAGCTTCGAGCTCGCTTTTTCCCTGCCGGCCGGCACCCGTGCACTGCACGACCTTGGCGCCGACGTCGTCCGCGTGTCACCGCCAGAGCGCCGCCACGACCGCTACATCAGCGTCATCGACGGCGTCTTTCACGGCAAACGCAGCATGGGCATCGACCTTACCAATGACCGCGGTCGCACGCTCGCGCGCCGTCTCGCGCTTGCCGCTGATGTCGTCTGCAATAACTTTCGCCCCGCGGTGCTCGGCAAGTACGGCCTCGACGAGGCAACTCTGCGGCAAGAAAAGCCGGAGCTCATCTGCCTGCAGTTGTCTGGCTACGGAACGCCGGGCCCATGGTCAAACTATCCCGCTTTCGGCCCATCGACCGAGGCTGCCGGCGGCTTCAACCGCCTGATGTACGCCGAAGACGAGATACCGACGCGTCTCAATACCGGCGTCTTTTCAGATCAACTTGCGGGCCGTCATGCCGCACTGGCCATCGTTGCAGCGCTGCAGCGGCGACGTGAGACCGGGGCGGGCGCAGGCATAGATCTCTCCATGACGGCGTGCATCACGCATCTCCTCGGCGAGAACATGACCCGCGCCTCGATGCTAGCGGAGACGCCCGCCTTCACCGGTAACCGTGACGACCGGTTCGTACCGCAGGGGGTCTACCGAACAGCGGGCGATGATGAATGGATCGCTATCTCAGTAACCAGCGACGAAGCCTGGCGCGCACTCTGCACGCAACTCAATAATCCTCAACTCCACCCTCGACTCGACCCTGACGCCGACCGCGCAGCCCGCTTGCTGGTGCACGATGATATCGATCGCGCCATTAGCGAATGGACCGCCCCCCAGCACAAAGACGAGATCGCGATCAGCCTCCAGGCAATCGGAGTCGCGGCGGCGCCGGTACGAACCGTCGCGGATGCGGGTCTCGACCCACAGTTCGCCGCACGAGGAACGCTGCAAGCCGTCGTCCATGACGAGCCCAAAATGGGCTTCAACAGTCATCCGCATCCGGTCCTGCCATGGCATATCGACGGGTTTGACCGGCGGCAACTGACGGACTATCGACATACCGGTGCCGACAACCGGACCGCGCTTGCCGACTGGCTGGATGTGAGTTCGTCCGAATGCGATGCCCTGCTGGCCAGCAGCGCGTTACACGAGGAGGGCCCGATGAGCCTCGCGCCCCGGCCAGAAGGCCCACCCCGGGACCCGAATTTCGGGGACAAGCTTGGACTCCGGTAACTGACCGATGCGGGTACTCCAGCTATCGGCAAATACGTCAGCCGCCTACGCCGGCTTGTTGCTCCGTGAATGGGGTTTCGACGTCGATCATATCGACGTTGCGCAAGCCTTCCCCCACATCGATGAGACGCGCCAGGCAGCCCAGTCGGTCTTCATGGCCACAACCATAGAGGGCGCAGGCTGCGCCGTCGAACCGCACGACATCGACCTGCGCAACTACGATGCCATCATCGAGGACGTTGGCACAGACCTGCTGTCACAACTCGCTCTCGACTGGCATGCGCTGCACAAAACAGTACCACAGATACATCTTGTTAGTATTTCTGCGTTCGGAATGACGGGCCCCGCCAGCGGATGGCAGGCAACGGATCTCATCATTCAGGCGGCAGGCGGCGTCCTGCATGTGTCAGGCCATGAAGACGAAGCGCCTCGAAAGCTCCCGGGCGAGACCGCCGCGATGATTGCCGGCGTGCACGGCGCAACCGCCGTCCTGGCAGCGTTCTACGGCCAGCAAACAGCATCGGACAAGGGCACCAACGCGATCGCCGACAGCGACAAGCGCAACCTGCCAGAGGGTGTGCACATTGACATTTCCGCACAGGACACCCTGATGCATCACTGGTGCCGGCACGTCGCAGATTACGCGTACAGCGGCACACTCACCGAGCGCCAGTCGCGCGACCCGAGCGGTATCCACACCCGGCATACGGCGCGCGCCAACGATGGCTGGGTGTTTCTGCTTGCGCTCGGCCAGCCCTGGCAGGATGTCGCGGCGTTCCTCGGCTTGGGTGAGTTCCTGACGCCGGACGTGATGACACCCGCGGCCGAGCAGCCCTGGGAGGCAATGTGCGATGCCTATGACGCAGCGGTTGCATCCCGGTCGCGCTACGAATGGTTTGCCGACGCCGCAGATCTGGGCTGGACCTTTGCGCCAGTCGAGGACCCGTGGTCGGTTGCCAACGGCCCACAAACCAACGCTCGCAAGTCCATGCATGATCGCCACTTTGATGGCAAGCCGATCAAAGTACCGGGGCTCCCCGCACGCATTTGGTCGGACATCAGATCCGGCAGCAACTAGCCGCTTTCAAACGGGCTGCTAACGTCCAGCTCCGGCGCACCGATGACGACGATCCGGTTGCGTGCACGCGTCTCGCCCCAGCGCTGTTCTCGCGTCAGTTGCACGACCCCGTCAACGACATTGAGGTAATAGCAATGATCGGCGTCGCCAGCGATTAGCAGCACACCCTTGATTCGAAGCTTTTGATGACAGGGCGCTGCGAGCCAGGCATCCAGCGCGGAGCGTTCGATCGGCTTGTCGCTCTCGAACACGCAGGACATAAAGTGCGGGTGCCCCGAAGCTGTAAGGCCGAAACCCGGCGCCAGGTGCTCGTGCATGCCGACGCCAGTGGTCAACCAGTCGATGGGTTCATCGCGCTTGATTTGCTGTGCCGGACTGACCGAATGTAGCCAATCTGATACGGCTTTGTTCTCATCAGTTCCAGATTTATCTGTTTTCGCGAGGTAGAGGTGATCCGCCCAGCGCAACTGGCCGCTGATCTGCTGACCGACATACTTGTCCGTCACGAGCGCTCGAATCCGCCCAACATCGACGACATTTACAATTTGTCCGAGCCTGATGCCCGGCCAACTGCGGAGCATTCCGGCAAGGCGCGATGTGTCTGCGACACCACTTGCCTCAACCAGCACGTGGGTCAATCCGTCCACGCCGCGAAGTTGCTCAATTGCCGCAGGCAGATCGTCATTGATGGCACAGCAGGCGCAGCCATTGGCCAGGCGGCGGACATTGCCACCATCACGACTCAGGAATTCAGCATCGATGTTGATGTCGCCAAAGTCGTTGACGAGCACGCCGTATCGCGCGGATCCTGGCGCGGACCTTGCCTCCAAGAGCGCCCGCTTCAGGAGCGTCGTCTTGCCGCTGCCCAGATAACCGCCGATCAGCGTCGTCGGCAGTGCTGCGCCGTCATCACTGGCCAATGGGAAACACCGCCCCTTCAAAGACCGTGGCTTCAACCCTGATGTCACGCAAGCCGTCGATGCCAACCTCATAAGGATCTGCATCAAGCACCGCAAAGTCAGCCATCTTGCCCGCCCGGATGCTGCCGGTCCGATCCGCCACGCCGAGAATCCGCGCGGCGTTGATCGTGATCGCCCGCAACGCCGCATCCAGACTCACCCGCTCGTGTTCGCCCACCACCCGGCCTTCAGCGTTCTGCCGCGACGCCGCGACCCATGCGTTGTGCAGCGGCAGCGCGGGGGCCATGGGAAAGTCCGAGTGCAGTGTCCACAGCACATTCTGGTCCTCACAACTGCCCACACGCGCCATCTGACTCGAACGCTCCACGCCGATCCCGCGCCGACTGTAGGCCTCGCTCAACTCGTGCAGGTAATACACGTTCGCCGAAACCCGGGCACCCAGCGCTTTCATGCGGTGCACCTGCTCAGGCGTTGAAAAGCCAAAGTGCTCAATGGTGTAACCGTGATCGAAACGCGGACGCTCCCACTGGAGTTTGGCGAGCGTGTCGAGTGCGAGTTCGACACCAAGATCCCCGGTGCAGTGCACATGGATTTCATACCCTGCATTCCAGTAGGTGCGTGCGATAGCCTCGTATTGCTCTGGCACGAACAGCCACTCACCAACGTGGCCATCGACATAGCCCGGCGGCTGAAGCATCGCTAGTTGAGAGAAGAACGCACCGTCGGTGAACAACTTGACCTTGCGATTGAAGAAAAATCGATGGGTGCTGCGCGCCGCGAGCGCCTCAGCAGCAGCAAGCCCGGCTGCCGGGTTTTGGCCATCATCGAGTCTCAATGCATGAGGAACGCAGACCACCCTGAACGGCGTGTCATCCACATCAAGGTTGCGCTGGGCCGCATCCCATTCCCGGTCGACGCCAAAGAGTCCCACGGCCATGTCGCCGAGTGTGGTGTGTCCGCCGTAATGGGCTATCTGCCTCAAGCGCTGCAGTCCCTTGTCGATCCAGTCAGCCGACATGATGATGGGATTTAACTTGCTGATGGCGTAGCCGAGCCCCATCTCATAGAAGTGGCCCCGCCCAGCATCAATCTGATGGCGCCCGACAATCTCGTGCTCGATGATGCCGAGTTCCTGCATCATCGCCGTGTTCAGATAGACCTCGTGGAAAGATCGCTGCCAAATGACCGCGGGCCGGTCACCAAAGATCTCGTCCAGCAACTGCCGACTCATGTCACCGTGCCAGTGTGCGTGATATCCCCAACTGAAAAACGGTTTACCCGCCGGGGACTGCTGATGATGGCGTATCAGCTCAGCTCGATAACACTCCTGATCTGTGGTCGCTGGAACCTGCTCCCACGGAAACGACCAGGGCATCGCCGTGATGAACTGCATCGGCAACAACACTGCCGCCATCAACGGATGCAGGTGCGGGTCGATAAAACCCGGCATGATCACCTGGGCCGCAAAGTCATCCCGCACGCTCACCGTGTCAACCTCGCCCCAGATGGCCATCGCTTCCACATCGCCCACCTCAAGGATGACGCCATCGCGGACTGCGACGGCCGTCGCCACCGGCCACGACGGATTCATGGTCAGGATTCGGCGTGCTGTGAACACTTCGATCATGCGCGGAGCTCCGGTTTTTCGGAGTCAGACCATATCCCAATTCGGGAACACTGCAAATTTCCTGCCACTCCTGACATCCGCCCCTGACGTCCTCACACGCATGACATACTGCGACCAATAATGCTGATTACAGGACGCCATGAGACTCAAAGATAAGGTCGCGATCATCACCGGGGCCGGCGCCGGACTCGGTCGCGCGGATGCGCTCCGACTAGCCGAAGAGGGTGCCCGCCTTGTCCTCACAGACATTAACGCCGATGCCGGGCAGGCCGTTGCCGACGCGTGCGACGCTATTTTTGTCGAGCAGGATGTCGGTGACGAGGCGACCTGGCCGATGGTGATCGAAAAGGCGACCACCGCCTACGGCAAGATCAATGTGCTTGTTAACAACGCGGGTATCGCAATTGTCGCGCATGTGGAAAACACGACCACCGAGCAGTGGCGCAAGACCATGCGCGTACACCTTGATGGCACGTTTTTCGGCTGCCATTACGTAATCCCGGCCATGCGCGCGGCTGGTGGCGGGTCGATCATCAACATGTCATCCACCGCCGCGCTCGTTGGCATATCACCGTACTTCGCCTATTCCGCCGCAAAGGGCGGTATACGAGCGCTCAGCAAGTCGGTCGCCATGCACTGTCGCGAAAACAAGCTCAACATCCGTTGTAACTCTGTGCATCCCGGTAGTATCTCGACGCCGATGGTGCATCATGCGCTCGAGACGTTGTCCGGTTTCAAACTCATGGAGCAGGAGGACCCGGAAGCGTCCCGCAAGGCGATGGGGATTGGCGAACCGATGGACGTTGCGAACCTCGTTCTGTTCCTGGCATCCGATGAATCCAAACACATCAACGGCACGGAACTCGTTATCGACAACGGCGACACAGTCGCATCGGGGCGCGCATGAGCATCGTCGGCTTCGTTCACGTCAACATCAACTGCAGCGATTACGCGCGTTCCCTCACGTTCTACGAGCTGCTCGGATTCTGTGAGGTCATTCCAGTACCACCGACCAACACGCCGGAAGTTGCGGCAGCCGTCGGCATGCCGCCCTATCGGGTCAAGGGAGCACTGCTGGCGAACCCGGCTGTGCCGGTGATGATTGATCTGCTGCAGTGGGAACAACCGACGGATGCGTCCGCCCCTTACCCCCACCTTTACCATCTCGGCATCGCGCGCATTGCGCTCGTAAGCGACGACCTCGATGGTGACATGACCCGTCTGCAGCAGGCAGGTGTGGAGTTTCTGTCAGCGCCGGCCGCGGTGACCATGGGTGGCAACACCTCGCGATTCGTTTGCTTCGCCGACCCCGATGGAACGATCGTGGAGCTTGTGCAGTAGGCATGCGCGCAAGACTTGCAGGTTGCTGAAAAAGTGCTTTCCTGCACTTTTTCAGTGTCGCGGGCCACAGCCCGCTCGCGACAAATCAACGACTTAACAATAACAATTTGCAACCGATACTATTCATGGCTCGCGAAGCGAACGTGAAATCCATGTACCGCACTTCGCCCGAGCCCGCATCTGCGGCGCCTCACAGTTGCCGATTTCCCGACATCGGAGGATAGTGTCGCGAGATCTTCGAAGGACCCGGACATCCCATGAAAGCAGCAAAGATTGGCGGCATCGTCGTGCTCGTCTACGTCGCCCTGGTCGTCGCATTCGAGTCCTTGCTCGGCTACATGCAACCGGCAGGTCAGGGCACGCTAACGATTGTCACCATCGATCAGGACGGTAACGAAAATGCGCGGGTTCTGGCGGGTCTGACGAGTCGCGACCAGCTTTATGTGGCAGCCAATCACTGGCCGCGCGCCTGGTACAACGCAGCACGCGCCAATCCTAACGTCATGATCGTGCGCGATGAGGCGAAAAAGCTCTATCTTGCGGTACCCGTGACGGGTGAGGAGCACAATCAGGTACAAACGGACAATCCCACGGGCATAGGGTTCCGGATTCTGACTGGCTTTCCTCCCCGATACTTTGTTCGCCTCGACCCCCGCTAAGGCGATCGATTCAGATTGATTCCAAATAGGAACTAACCCATGGCGCTGACCCGCGAAGACCAACGTGCATGGCTTGATCTGGTCCAGGAAGAGACCGTGGACCCGGATCGCGTGATCGTGGACCCACATCATCACATGTGGCGATCCGTCGGCGGTGCCCTGCCGCCCTTTCTGCTGGAAGATCTGTGGGCCGATACCGACTCTGGCCACCATGTGACCCAGACCGTCTTCATGGAATGTGGGGCCGAGTACAGAGACGACGGCCCCGAGCATCTGAAGGCGATTGGTGAGACCGAGTTTGTGACGGCTGCAGCGAAGTCGAGCCGTGGCAGCGGCAAGGCCGTAATCTCGGGCATTGTGGGACACACGGACCTGCTGGCAGACCCAGGTCTGATTCGCGAGGCACTCGATGCCCACATCGATGCCAGCGACGGGCTGTTTCGGGGCATCAGACACGGCGGCGCCCATGACCCCGACCGCGTAATGCACTGGGGTGACGCTACCCCCCATCCGGACCTGTATGAGCGGAGCACGTTTAGAAGTGCCGTGCGACTCCTTGGTGAATTGGGTCACAGCTACGACACGTGGCACTATCACTTTCAGAACAAGGCATACCTCGAACTGGCACGATCGGCGCCGAACACGGTGATGGTGCTGGACCACTTCGGCTCACCCGTCGGCGTCGGGCCCTACGCAAGCCGCAGGGCAGAGATATTCACTGAATGGAAGGATGATATCCGGGCAATCGCCGGGTGCGAAAACGTCGTCGCCAAGATCGGCGGGCTCGCCATGCCGCCCAACGGCTTTGACTGGCATACCCGCGACACCCCCGCCACGTCCGATGAACTCGTGGCCGCGCAGCGCGACTACTACTTGCACGCAATCGACTGCTTCGGTCCTGATCGCTGCATGTTTGAGAGCAACTTTCCAGTCGATAAGATGTCGCTTTCATATCACACCTACTGGAACGCGATGAAAAAGATCGCGAGCGCTTTCACGGATGAAGAGCAGGACCAGATGTTCTCGGGAACCGCGAGCCGGGTCTATCGCCTGTAGTTCAAGGCAAAGACGCCGACTATTGAGACCGGGTGCGCCGCAAACGTCACAGAGACTGCCACGTCACCCCTTGTTAGCGACCCTGAGTGTTGCCCTCCGGCCACGTTCCACAGTCCCGAAGCCCGAGTCATAGTCCCGAATCACTCCCGAATCACAGTCCCGAACGTGCTAATCCAGTGGCCGCCCGCTTACGGTGATCTTCTCGTAGTCGGGCTCCGGCAGTTCCGGCGCTGCTTCGCCCGACTCCAGATAACGCATCATAAAGTCGAGGAACCAGTGCCAACCACCCAGCACCGAGTTGGCGAACTGCGCACGCGTGCGTGACCCGTCGAACCAGAGCACATCCGAGAACGTGAGCCGGCACCCGCCATGCGTCGCCTCGAGCTCAAATCGAATCGTGCCCAGCGCGAGCACGTGCGGGCGGATCAAAAGCGGACACGCTGCCGGTCACATGCGCGGGCCCTTCGCACTCACCTCCGAACCAGATGTTGAACTCGCCCCCCAGGTCGGCCTCAAAGCTGATACCCGGCGTCCAGATGGCCCGCTGATCCGCGTCGACGATTGCGTCCCATACCGCCTCGTCGGGTACGCGACGTCACGTTTGAAAATCACGTAGGTCCCCGACCGTCATTTCTTTCCTCAACGACGACGTTGGCCACATCCGGCACACTCGTTTCACTCATCTGATTCTCCTCAGACCCTTCACTGAACTAAAGCAAAATGCTGCCGTGAGTTCCTTGCGCGACAGCGCCGTAATCCGGGACCGCGAGATGCTCCGGCCTGTCATACCGATGTTCTCCAAACCCTGTCTTGTCTCGCCGCGCTTTTTACCGCGGAAGGTCAGGACTCGGTGTCGTCCAGATGTCGCTCGAATGCGAAGCGTATTCCCCGGAGTCGTGGCTCAACGCGTCACGAGTTCGAGGACCTCATCCAGATCCTAGGACCGCACATCCGGCATCCAGCAGCTGCACAGCGGACTGGTGACCGGTCGAGACCAGGCCGCACGATCGCATGCCGATCGAGTAGCGCTCGCCCTACCTGCGCCTTGCCATGCGCGAATCCGTCATCAAGGCCCCGGACCTCGTCGAAGCAGTCATCAAGACCAAAGCGTGCCACCAGCTGCAACAAGATCCGCTGTTCCGTTGACGACAACAAAAACTGGCGGCGATCCGGTGCGCGCAGACCTGTAAGGACAGATCGTACAGACGGGAACAAGCCACACTCACCCAACCGCGACTCAAACGCCGCACAGTACTTCAGGCTCAGGTCTTCAAAGTCATGCCGCGCGAAGTCGACACCCGCGCGTTCGTAAAACGTCTGCACCGGAAACTCAAAGAGGTGAAGGTAGTCGGCAAGCGACAAGGGCTGCACATCGTGTTCGATCAGCAACTCATTGGCGACGGACAACGCAAGCACACGGTCGTCCAACAGCGTGCCATTCCAATCCCAGATGATTGTCTGATATCGCATTGAACACCATTTCGAAATAAGCATTATTCCACTTTTGATGCCACGATAACGCCATAGAGACCACGCCAAAAGCATTGGGACATCCGGCCAGGCACGCGTACACGACCGATCCGCACTTGAGCGCGTATGAAAGGGCGAACCGCGGGCCGCAAGTTAGTTCCTGTGCCAGAACTCCGTTGTGGGGCCAGCACTGGCGTGCGGTGCAGGGATGCATCGCCATTTTCTGAAGGCCTCTTTATCTGTAAGAGAATGCGAGGTTGCTTGCAAACCGACTCCCAAGAATTGTCAGGATGACAATTCTTGGGACAGGAACAAGTGAGACCTACCAATTGACAATCGACAGCCATCAGATAGAGTCACCAGACTTGGCTGGTACGGTGCAGGATGTACCGCCATTTTCGACAAGAAGATGCGAGGTTGCCTGCAAACCGACTCCGCAGAATCAGCAGAATCACGCTATGGCGACACACGCCGCAGAACACGCGCAGCCGGACTGAATTTGCCCGATGGAGCTGACTGGAGCCCAGACGGACCAACTCAATGATCGCGGGATCGTTCGGCTGCCTGACTGCCTGCCAACGGAACTGGTCGACGCTGCGCGATCACGGCTCCTTTCGATCATGGCCACCCAGAATTGGTGGACCGGCAGCGGTTGGGACTTCGCTGACCTGCGCTCTGCGGACGGCGAACCCGCAGCAATCCGGCATAAGCTCGCCAGACAGGTGACCAAACGAGCGAAGGGCCTTCGCGAGTTGCAGGCTTTGGGCAACTGGCTGGCACCAATGATTCAGCGACTGTTGGGTGTGGACGAGATCAAGTTCCTGTCCGAACGCCCGGCCTTGCTGGTCACGCTGCCGGAGCAAGGCGAGTGGGCGATTCCGAACAAGATCTGGCATCTCGACATGCCGCGCCTGGCAAGCGGTCGACGGCCGGGTCTGCAACTTTTCACGTTCCTGGGTGACGTTGAGCCAGGTGGGGGCGGTACTCTCGTCTTGGCTGGCTCCCACCATCTGCTGAACGATGAAGGCTTCATTCGCTCCTCGAGCATCAAGCGGCGCCTGATCCACCGCCACTCATACTTTCGGGAACTGCTCGCCAGGTCGGCCACCAACGACGAAGTACGGCAGCGTTTTTTTGAACCGACGAAAGTCGACGGCGCTGAGTTGCAGGTGGTGGAACTGACCGGCGCTCCGGGCGATGTGTACATCACCGACCTACGGCTACTCCACACCCTCGCCCCCAATGTCCTTGCCAAACCTAGGTTGATGCTGACCCAGCGCTTTCTAACGACACAAGCATGGCGCGAGATCAGCAGCGCGTTCGCGACCAGACAACAACCGTAGCAGCCTTCTCAGAAGAGCCCTGCTAGCCTGATACAGGGATGAATGTCGCGCTCCCTCCCTGCACCCTGTAACGCCACACTCAAACGGACGGTCGCATGGGCAATGACCGCAGTCGCTCACCCGTCAGCGCAAACACAGCATTGGCGACCGCGGGTGCCACTGGCGGCACACCGGGTTCGCCCAGCCCGCCAACGGGCCCATCCGAGTCGACAAAGGACACCTGCACGTCAGGCGCATCTGCAAGTTTGACCATGGGGTAGTCGGGGAAACTCCGTTGGACCGGCACCCCGCCTTCCACGGTAATCTCCTGATAGAGCGCCGCTGACAGGCCGAAGATGACACCGCCCTCAATCTGCGCCGTGCCTTGATCCGGATGAACAAGCAAGCCGCAATCGACGGCTACCCACACATTGTGGACCCGGATTTGTCCCGCCTGCACCGACACCTCGGCCACCTCGGCGCAGATGCTGCCGAAACTCTCGACGATCGCGACACCCCGCGCGCGGCCCGATGGATCCAGTCCCTCCCAATCCGACATCTCGCCCACTCGATCCAGCACTTTCTGATGGCGCGGCTTGCTCGCCAGCAAATCACGCCGAAACGCCAACGCGTCACGACCGGCGGCGACTGCGAGTTCATCGACAAAGCTCTCCATGAAGAAGCCATGCTGGGAGTGGCCGACCGAACGCCATGATCCTTCCCGCAGCGGCCCGGGCGCACTGTGCGTCAGAATTTCCTGATGCGGCACGTCATAGATCGGCCAACCAGCCCCCATGTCGCCGCTGCCGGTGAAGCCACAGGTCCAGGCCGATGCGTGACCCGTCGCGTCAATGCCACCCCGGTAACGCGCCAGCATGGCGGGTCGGTAGAAGTCATGGCCCATATCTTCTTCGCGGCTCCAGATCATCTTGACCGGCGCCGGCGACATGGCCTTGCCGATGCGAGCCGCCTGTTGCAGATAATCGAACGCAAACGGCAGGCGCCGACCGAAACCACCGCCGAGTGGCATGTTGTGGAACGTCACCTGATTGGCATCGATGTCGAGTTCACTCGCGACAACGGCGCGCGCGTTCAACGGGTCCTGAACGCCGGCCCAGACTTCGACATCATCACCACGCACCTGAACAGTCGCCGCCATCGGCTCCATCGTTGCGTGCGCGAGATACGGCACCCAGTACTCTGCTTCGACGACCTCCGTCGCCGCCGCAATGGCCCCTTCGCCATCACCGACCTTGCGATCAACGCCGCCGCCCCCTGCGTCAAGGGTTGACCCGTGCTCGGCCAGGATCGACTCACTGCTGACCGCTTGGTGAGGATTGGAAAAGACCGGCGCCAACGACTTGAGGCCCTTGCTCGCAGCGTAGTAGCTGTCTGCGACGACAGCGACAGCCTCGGGCAAGGCGAGCACTTCGCGAACACCCTTAACTGCCAATGCCGGCTCTCGCGCGACGGATTCGAGAACGCCGCCCGGGGCTGGCGAAGCCGCGACCGTTGCGACCAGCATGTCTGGCAACGTCACGTCCACGCCGTAGGTTGCCTCGCCAGTCACTTTCCCCGGAAAATCGGGCCGCTGGGGTGACGTGCCGACAAGTTTGTAGTCAGACCGGTCCCGCAACTGCGGATGGATTGGCGGCTCAAGCGACGCAGCCGCGCTCGCGAACTGCCCGATTCCCGCCGACTTGCCACCCGGATGGCTGATCACGCCATCAGCCACGTCGCAGGTATGCGCCGCAACGCCCCATTCGGCAGCCGCCGCGTCCTGCAACATGCTGCGCGCCGCCGCCCCCGCGACCTGCATCCCATACTGGCCGGTAGCCCGGATGCTGGCACTGCCGCCGGTGACCTGTAGCGGAATGAGCCGACTGATCCGATGGGTCGTGTATTCAAGTGACCGCTGCAACCACGACGGCACGCTGCCCGCCTCGCCGAGAAAACCGGTAATGAAATGGCCGTTCGCATAGATCTCTTCAGCCGGCGCTTCCTTGATCCGCACCTGATCCCAACGCG
>Ga0114999_10003771_pt1 | contig 18782 bp, 11 predicted proteins | sample ArcticOcean_MG_C_3_FD_89820 | JGI IMG/M metagenome (GOLD analysis project Ga0114999, IMG submission 89820) | Marine microbial communities from western Arctic Ocean - ArcticOcean_MG_CB8_126 | ecosystem: Environmental > Aquatic > Marine > Oceanic | place: Arctic Ocean: Canada Basin | collected...
CTGAGCAAAGCCGCACCGCCGCCTTTTATCATATTTAAATCTGCATCAATTTCATCTGCTCCATCAATTGTGAGGTCAATGTACATTGTCTCAGAGAAATCAATCAAAGGGATACCTTCTTCTGCTGCCTGTTTTTTGGTAACATCTGAGGTAGGAATTCCTCTTATGGACAGACCGTCACGTACCCTTTCGCCAAGTTTTTTAACAGCAAAATCAGTAGTTGATCCTGTTCCAAGGCCGACTATCATTCCGTCTTTTACATATTCTACTGCAGCTTCAGCGGCACGCTGTTTTTCTGAAATCATACTATTACCATGGTTTCAGTTTTTTAATTAAATGTGAGGAAAGAACGCAAGTCTTGAAAAGACTCGGGGAAGCATGGTCGTCCGGAAGAATTGAGGATTGTTCCGGTTATTCTTGCGCTGATGATTAGCGTATCTTCTGGCAGGCTCCGGATTTCCTGCCTGAAAATGAACTTTAATTTGGAAAGAGAAGCTAACTCCAGCTTTACTACAAAGTCATTTCTACTTTGCAATGAATTGCGATATTCTATTTCAGCCTTCGTAATTACAGGGCTGTAACCGCGTTCAACCAAATCCTGGATACTAACGCCGTTTTTCTCCAAAAACAAGTGTCGAGTGTGTTCAAGATAGTTCTGATAAACTGCATTATTAATCACTCCAAAACGGTCCAGTTCATAGTCCCGTACCGTCATTTTATGTGTGAAGTGAAGAGTTTCTATGCCTGGAAGCATCCTGAACCCCGAACATGTATGCTAATAATTATGCTGCTTTCGGAACTGATTCTTCAAGAAGCACTTCTTCAGGTTTTTTATTCTCCTCTGCTTCCACCATTGCCTTTTGTATTGCAGCCCTTGCTGCTTCGTCAGCTGCACGGCGCATTTCTTCCGGATCAATCACGCCTTCTCCCAGTTCGTAATCAACACCACTGAAAGACTTAAAACCGGTTCCTGCAGGTATCAGCCGTCCTAGGATCACATTTTCTTTCAATCCCCGGAAAGTATCATGTTTCCCGCCGAGAGAAGCGTCTGTCAGCACCTTTGTTGTATCCTGAAAAGAAGCAGCAGAAATGAAAGAATCCGTACTCAAAGACGCTTTGGTAATACCAAGTAATTTTGGTTTTGAACGTATAGGACGACGTCCCTCTGCAACCAGATCACGATTGATATGATTCATTTCTGTACGTGCGATTTCCTGACCCACGAGCATACTTGAATCACCCGGATCTTCAACATATGCCTTACGCAACATTTGCCGTACAATCACTTCAATGTGTTTGTCATTGATGCCGACACCCTGTAGACGATAAACTTGTTGAACTTCATCCACCAGATATTTCTGCAGGGCTTTTGAACCTTTAACCGCAAGAATGTCGTGTGGATTTGGTGAACCGTCAATCAGTGGGTCACCGGCACGGACATATTCTCCCATATGAACTGTAATATGCCTTCCGCGAGGAATCAAATATTCTTTTGAATCACCTTTGCCATCTTCCGGACGAATGCGGATTCTCTGCTTTTTCTTTACATCAGTGTCAAACTCAACGATCCCGTCTATCTCAGTGATAGTAGCCTGATCTTTAGGAACACGTGCTTCAAAGAGTTCCGCGACCCTTGGAAGTCCACCAGTAATATCCTTGTTCCTTGCAAGTTCCCTTGGGATTTTCGCAAGGACGTCACCTGCATGAACCTCTAACCCATCTTCGACCACCAATTCAGATTTAATTGGTAATGCAAACTCTGTCGGAGTATTATTTTCACGAATGATAGTCTTTTTCTTGCTGTTTTGAATTGCTATTACAGGTCGTTGATCCAGACTTTGAGATTCATGAATTACTTTACGTGAAACTCCTGAAACTTCATCAACTTGCTCTTTGAAGGTTTCACCCTCAATGATATCCTGAAAATGAAGAATACCGGTTGCATCTGTTATTATTGGAATGGAGAAGGGATCCCATTCGGCAATCAAATCACCCTGCTCAACAAATTCACCTTCTTTTTTCAGCAGAGTTGTACCCATCGGTAAAGGACGTCTCTCACGCTCTCTTTCGTTTGCAAGGTCAACCAATTTATCAGTAGGAACCGTTTTGTCTCCTTCAACAATTACTGCTTCACCACGACGTCCGAGAATAACAAAATTTCCATCTCGGTTTTTTACTTCCTTCAGTTCACTGAAACGCAAAACGCCGCTGAAACTTGCTTCCCATTTGTTTTGTTCCGCCAGACGACTCGCTGTACCACCAATATGAAAGGTACGCATAGTGAGCTGAGTCCCAGGTTCGCCAATACTTTGAGCGGCAATTACTCCAACTGCTTCACCCAGATTGACTAAACCGCCATGGCATAAATCACGTCCATAACAAGCCCTACAAACTCCGATTTCCGTCATACATGTCAACGCAGAGCGGATGCGTACATTTTCAATTCTGGAGTCTTGGATTAAATCTCTTTCATATTCATTGATGAGTGTTCCTGCAGAAATCAAGATTTTGTTTTCCGCATCCGGATCTAAAACATCATCCAGTAAAACACGTCCTAAAATCCGGTCACCAAGCGGTTCAATGATTTCTCCGGATTCTATCAGAGCAGTCATTTCAATACCGTCCAGCGTACCGCAATCATCTTCCAGTACAACACAGTCCTGAGAGACATCAACCAGACGTCTGGTTAAATATCCCGAGTTTGCGGTTTTCAAAGCAGTATCAGCAAGACCTTTTCTGGCACCGTGAGTAGAAATGAAATATTCGAGAACGTTAAGTCCTTCACGGAAATTAGCGTGAATAGGAGTTTCAATAATTTCACCTGAAGGTTTGGCCATCAAACCACGCATTCCTGCCAACTGCTTCATCTGCTGGTTACTACCGCGAGCCCCGGAATCCGCCATCATGAAAATTGAGTTAACTTTATGAACGCCTTCTTCATCAATGATTTCATCAGAAAGACCAGCTGACATCTTTTCTGCAATTTTTTCTGTCGTCCTCGCCCATATATCAATCACCTGGTTGTAACGCTCACCGTCAGTGATTAAACCATCCTGATGCTGGATGTTGATTTTGTTGACATCTGTCTGTGCTTTTTTCAACAGACCAGCCTTTTCTTTTGGAATAACCATGTCATCCATGCCAATTGAGAAACCTGCTTTAGTAGCATAGGTATAACCTAAGTTTTTAAGATCATCGAGCATCTTTACAGTTTTAACACTACCTGCTTTTCGATAAGACTCATCAACCAGTTCCGCCATTTGTTTTTTCTTGAGATGCACATTTACTTTTTCAAAAGCAACTTCTTTTGGCACAACCATTGACAGTAAAATACGTCCAACAGTCGATTCTAAAATCGGTCTGCTCGTTTCTGCAATTGAGTTTTCGTCAGACTCGTTTAGCAAAACATCTGTTAAGCGAACTTTGATCCTTGCCTGAAGGTCTACACGTCCATGTTCAAAGGCAACTTGAACTTCTTCACGATTGGAGAATATTTTACCTTCTCCGAGAGCACCTTCACGCATTCTGGTCATCCAGTAAAGTCCAAGCACCATATCCTGAGTTGGAGTCATTACAGGCTTTCCATTTGCAGGAGAGAGCACATTATTCGTGGACATCATCAAAATTTTTGCTTCCAGCTGTGCTTCCACAGAAAGTGGGACATGAACTGCCATCTGGTCACCGTCAAAGTCAGCGTTGAATGCAGTACAGACTAATGGATGCAGTTGTATGGCTTTGCCTTCAATCAAAATAGGCTCAAAGGCCTGAATACCAAGACGGTGCAGGGTTGGGGCACGGTTCAGCATTATTGGATGTTCACGGACAACTTCTTCAAGAATTGCCCAGACTTCAGGTGGATTTTCCTCTAGAACTTTCTTTGCGTTCTTAATGGTGTGAATTTCCTGATAATCAATCAATTTATGAAAAATAAAAGGCTTAAAAAGTTCCAAAGCCATTTTTTTAGGCAACCCGCATTGATGAAGTTTTAATTCAGGTCCGACCACAATCACAGTACGTCCGGAATAATCAACACGTTTTCCAAGTAAATTTTGACGGAAACGCCCCTGTTTACCTTTGAGCATATCACTGATGGACTTGAGAGGCCGTTTATTGGAACCAACCATCGGACGACCACGACGACCGTTATCAAAAAGAGCATCTACCGATTCCTGCAGCATACGCTTTTCATTTTTTACAATAATTCCCGGTGCACGCAATTCTATTAGACGTTTGAGCCGGTTGTTTCTATGAATTACACGGCGGTACAGATCATTGAGGTCACTGGTCGCAAAACGTCCTCCTTCAAGTGGAACCAAAGGTCGCAGTTCTGGTGGCAGTACTGGCAGATTATCAATAATCATGGAGTCTACTGCATTTCCGGACTTCAGCAATTGGCTGACGACTTTTAACCTTTTTGCAATCTTTTTACGGCGAGTTTCAGAGTTGACATCACGCATTTCAACTTTCAGCTCTTTTTCAAGCCCTTCTAATTCAATTCTGCGTAAAAGTATCTGTACTGCTTCTGCACCCATTCCCAATTTTAAATCAGGATGATTCTCTTCTAATTCACGGTACTGGTCCTCTTCAACCAGTTCCAGAACATCCAGTTCGGAATCACCAGGTTCGAGCACAATGTATGCATCAAAATAAAGTACACGCTCCAAATCCCTTAACATCATATCCAGAATAGTTGCAATTCTGCTGGGCACGCCTTTAAGAAACCAGACGTGAGAAACCGGGCACGCCAGTTTGATATTTCCCATGCGGTCACGACGCACCTTGGATTCAATAACTTCCACACCACATTTTTCGCAGGTAATGCCCCTGTGTTTCATACGTTTGTATTTTCCGCAAATACACTCGTAATCATGCACAGGACCAAAAATTTTACCGCAAAACAAACCGTCACGTTCCGGCTTAAATGTTCGGTAATTGATTGTTTCTGAGGTGCGTACTTCCCCATAAGACCAAGATGTTACCTCATCGGAAGTAGCAATTTTTATCCGAACTGCGGAGTAATTTTTCGGATTTTCTGCAATTTCAAACAAATCTCTGAGCGCCATGTTTAGTTGCTGGTTGGTTGGTTATTGGTTTATATTAATATTTTATATTAGGCAGTAACTTCTTCCTCTATTTTTTCAGAAGGCTCTTCCGGAGTAGCGGCAGTGTCTGCTTGCTGAACAAGATTTTCGTCAATAACTTCTGTCGCCGTAAAATCTTCTATTTCATCCAAAATATCTTCATCTTCCTCTTCCTCTGCTTTTTGAAGCAATTCAATGTTCAGGCACAAACTTTTCAGTTCACTGATCAGCACCTTAAATGATTCCGGAAGACCTGTTTCCAATTTGTGACGACCTTTAACAATCGACTCATAAATCTTGTTACGGCCTAAGACATCGTCAGACTTAACTGTCAGCAATTCCTGTAGAGTATAAGCGGCACCGTAAGCTTCCAGAGCCCAGACCTCCATCTCACCAAATCGTTGACCACCGAATTGAGCTTTACCACCCAAAGGCTGTTGTGTGACCAAAGAATATGGACCAATGGAACGTGCATGAATTTTTTCATCAACGAGGTGGTGCAACTTCATAATGTACGCGTAACCGACAGTCACCTTCTGACTGAAACGTTCGCCTGTCATCCCGTCATAAAGCCAGACTTGTCCTGATTTTGATAATCCGGCCATTTCCGCCATCCGCTGAATATCTGTTTCTTTTGCTCCATCAAATACCGGAGTTGCCATATGAATTCCGGGTTTGTACTTTTGCACAAACTCCAAAAACGTTGGATCATCCATTGAGTCAAAATATTTTTGGGCAACCTCACATTCATAGACATTTTTCAGAAATTCCCGAATCTGGGTTGCAGGACTATTTTGCTGAAGAAATTCCTCAATCTTCTTGCCCAAGCCATTTGCTACACGTCCAAGATGTGTTTCCAGCACCTGCCCCACATTCATACGCGAAGGAACCCCAAGCGGATTAAGCACAAGATCAACAGGCGTGCCGTCATCCATATAAGGCATATTTTCTACAGGTTGAATGGTAGAAACCACACCTTTATTTCCGTGTCGTCCCGCCATTTTGTCACCAACCGAAAGTTTTCGTTTGATCGCAATATAAACTTTTATCATCCGGATTACGCCCGGTGGAAGATCGTCTCCCTTGGAAACTTTTTCACAACGATCCTGATAAACATTTTCCAGCAGGTACATTTGCTGGAGAGCATTGCGGACAAATGTTCCAACTTTGAGGTTGATTTTTTTATCTGTTACCTGAATCCCGTCAGTTGAATTTAAGGGGATTTGCTTCAGTATTTCGTCGGTTATTTTTGCACCTTTTGAGGCAAGCACTTCACCCTGCACGGACAGTACATCCGCAGCCAAAGGCTTTTTCTCTGCAACAGAAAGTATCCGATTCACAAGGTTGCTGCGAACGATACGTATTTCGTCATAATGATCGTTTTCATAACGTGCCAGCAGCTCCTGTTCAATTTGTCTGGTCCTCTCATCACGCTCAACACCTTCACGGTTGAAGACCACAACATCAGTCACCACTCCGTCAACACCTGTAGGCACACGTAAAGAAGTGTCACGTACATCTCCCGCTTTTTCTCCAAAAATTGCACGCAGCAGTTTTTCTTCCGGATTGAGTTGAGTTTCACCCTTCGGTGTTACTTTTCCGACCAGAATGTCTTTTGAACTAACACTTGTGCCAACCGTGATAATTCCGCTTTCATCAAGATTTTTGAGTGCTTCTTCACTGACATTCGGAATATCACGAGTGATCTCTTCTTTTCCTAATTTTGTATCACGGGCAACAGTATCAAGAACATCAATATGCACAGAAGTAAAAGTATCTTCATGCATTAAACGTTGAGAGACCAAAATAGAATCCTCAAAGTTGTAACCACGCCAAGGCATGAAAGCAATATTGATATTTTGTCCCAGTGCGATTTCACCGTTTTCTGTACATGATCCGTCCGCAATGACATCACCTTCCTTGACACGATCTCCTTTTTTAACAAGAGGCCGCTGATTGATACAGGTGTTCTGGTTTGAGCGTTGATATTTAATCAAGTGGTAAATATCAACGTTTGCAGGAACAATCGTATCTTCACTTGAAAGATCAACGTCTGCTTGAATTACTACACGTCCTGCATCAACATTATCGACAACGCCAGAACGGCTTGCGACCACACAACTTCCGGAATCCAGAGCAGCCTGATGTTCAATTCCGGTACCCACCAGCGGAGCTTTAGGTTTCACCAGAGGCACACCCTGACGCTGCATGTTGGAACCCATCAGGGCACGGTTAGCATCATCATGCTCAAGAAAAGGAATCATAGCTGCGGCAACAGAAACCAGCTGACGCGGTGAAATGTCAATGTAGTCAATATTTTCTTTTAATACCATGCTGAATTCACTACCTACACGTGAGGTAATGAAATCATTGATAAAGGCTTTTTTATTGTCAAGTTTCGCATTTGCCTGGGCAATACTGTATTTTTCTTCCTCGATTGCAGAAAGATATTCAACCTTGTCTGTAACAACCCCATTTTCAACTTTCAAATAAGGCGTTTCAATGAAACCAAATTCATTGACCCTACCATAAGTCGCAAGTGAGGCAATCAGTCCGATGTTCGGCCCTTCAGGCGTTTCAATGGGACAGATACGGCCGTAATGAGAAGAATGGACGTCACGAACATCAAAACCCGCACGTTCACGAGTTAAACCTCCAGGCCCAAGGGCACTCAAGCGGCGCTTGTGGGTGATTTCTGAAAGTGGATTGGTCTGATCCATAAATTGAGAAAGCTGGCTGCTACCAAAAAATTCGTGAATTGCACCCGCAACCGGTTTTGCGTTAACTATGTCATGCAGCATCATGGTTTCTGAATCTTGCAGGGACATGCGTTCCTTAATGGTACGCTCCATTCTTACCAGCCCTATCCGGAATTGAGTTTCCAAAAGTTCACCAACGCTCCTGACTCTCCTGTTGCCCAGATGGTCAATATCATCAATCATCCTGTTCGGGTGGCCTTCTTTTAGTTCGAGCAGATATTTAACTGTCTTCAAAATATCTACCTTCGTCAGTACGGTATTATCCAGCGGATCATCAAGTTCGAGTTTTTCATTTATCTTTAAGCGCCCGACCTTGGAAAGACTGTAGCGTTCTCTTTTGAAGAAGAAATTTTCCAGCATCAATTGCGCAGCCTCGAGAGTGGGAGGATCCCCCGGCTTCATTTTTTTATAAAGTTCTATCAGAGCCTGCTCCGATGAAGTCACTTTATCCAACTCTAAAGTATCACGCAGAGCGGAGCCCGTTTTTTGTGGACCGATGTGTAACAGTTCTACTTCTTTAACACTGTTTTCTACCAGAGTCGTCAACAGCTCAGTCGTTAAAGGCGTATTGCACGGCACCAATATTTCTTCACCGTCATCTTTGTAAATAGTTTTTGCGATGATACGGCCTTTTATTTCGTTGAGGGTCGCGTTTATACGGGTGATTTTTGCGGCTTCAAGTTTTTTTAACAAACGCTTATTAATCCGCTGTCCGGATTTTACCAAAACTTCACCGGATTTTGGATCAGTGATTGGTAGTTGCGGACGCTGATCCAGAATAATTTCTGGATCCATAACACGAAGATAACTCTGCGTTTCCAGATCCTCTCCTGCCTTAACTTCGCTTAAATCAAGCTTTTCAAACTGATAGAAATATTCCAGCAGTCGACCTTCAGAGTAACCTAAAGCTCTAAGCAGTACTGTCGCGTGAAATTTTCGGCGGCGGTCGATACGCACATAAAGGACATCTTTTTTGTCAAACTCAAAATCAAGCCATGAACCGCGCTGCGGAATAACGCGTGCGGAATAAAGTAGCTTACCGCTGGAGTGACTTTTACCCTTGTCATGTGTAAAAACAACACCTGGACTTTTGTGCATCTGACTCACGATCACACGCTCAGTTCCATTTATTATAAAAGAACCTGTTGGAGTCATTAACGGTAATTCACCTAAATATATGTCCTGCTCTTTAATATCACGAATGTGTTTCACATCGGACTCAGTATCTTTTTCCCAGACAATCAAACGCAGCGCTGCCCTTACAGGACAAGCGAAAGTAACCCCGCGCACCCTGCATTCCTCAACTGAATATTTTGGGTCACCCAAACGATAATGGACATATTCCAGAGTGGAGGAACCACTAAAATCAGAAACAGGAAATACTGAACGGAACACTGCTTCAAGACCTTTGTCCGCACGCTGATCTGGTGGAACGTCGCGCTGAAGAAAGCGTTCAAAAGAATCTAATTGAACTTTCAACAAGTGCGGAACTTTGATCGGAGCAACAAGTTTTCCGAAAGATCTACGAATACGATGACGATTTTCTAATGTTGAAGGCATATGAAATGACTAAGGTTAGGGTTGTTGTTGGTCTTATCTGTAGCAGAATAAATGAAAGCAGGCTCTCATTTAGAACTTATTTAGCTCAGAATGGTTTTGTCACACAATCCGGAGTTGTAAAAAAACAGCGTTGATCTGTTATTTTCTCCGGCGGCACTTTTCAAATTTTTTCCCGTCTAGCGGAAAATTCGCAATGTTGGTACTGAAAGACTTTACGCATAAGGATAATGGCCAAGGCTCATGTGGAGGGAGTTTTGATTAAATACGCCACTTTTAAAGGCATTTTCGAATCTAACCCCTTAATATATTTCTTTTTCTAAAGAAAAGCAAATATATTTTTAACTTTTTATAAAATAATGTTATATTTTGATTAAAACCTATGGAGTGCTTTGATCAAAGCAACAGGCATAAAAATTTCAAATCGCTATCATTTAGAAGTAATAACAGCGAATCGGCATAAATACGGGACTACTTTTGAAGTTTGAGGCAAACATGTAGAAGAGCGGTAACGCCGAAGCTTTGTTCAGCATTCCCACTCACTTAAAGCAACTCCCTGTTAATCATCACTCATGATGCCGAGGATACTCAACAGTGCAATAAACAGGTTCAGAACGTCGAGGTACAAGGCCAGCGTGGCGGAGACATGTTCGTCGGTGCCGTAGTAGCGCAAAATATTTGAGGTATCATAGAGTATGAAACCACTGAACAGTAACACACTTGCGCCAGACATCACGAAGTGCATCATTCCACTTTGTATAAAGAATATATTCAGTAATCCTCCTACGACGAGGACAATAAGTCCTGCCATTAAAAATCCAGACATAAAGCTGAAATCTTTTTTAGAAATGACTACATATAAACTCAAACTAACAAAAGTGATAGCTGTAAGGGCAAAAGCTTCTGCAGCAATAGTAGGTCCTACCCTCATTAACATCGGTCCCAATGTTAATCCCGAAACAGTTGTAAAGCTAAAAAGCGCAATGATATTTATGCCGGGCTTTCGAGCCGCAAAAGAAGCAAAAAATATAAGGCCAATTTGAAGTACGAAGAAAAGCATCATATTTGGTGCCACTAAAAGGAACAGTGGACCTGAACCCAAATAAGCTCCAACAGCAGCAGTTAGCATTGACAAGGCAAGCAGGCTGTATACTTTCTTAATAAAAACCAGTCTCTCTGTTGTTGGAACAGAAGCTGCGGCTGTAGCCCCGCGTGTAAGTGTTGATGTATTTCCGAACCTCATAATAATCTCCAAACTTTAGTTACTAATATTTGACAAGAAATATTGGAAATATTTCCCAATAATATAATTGACAATTTAGTATAAAAGAAAAAATAATATTTGTAAATCAAATTTTCACCTGCTTTTCGGCGGCTTTTCTCAAAAAAGTCAGGAAGACGTAAGTAATTCATAAAGCCGTTCGAATTCCTCCAGTGAAAAATAATCAATCTTGATCTGACCTTTGCCTTTACGAAATTTAATCTCCACACGTGTCCTCAGTCGGCGCTGCAATTTTTCTTCAAGATTTTGTAAATGTGTACTCTTTTCCGCTTCTGAAAGCTGATTGGAAGCTCCTGCCGGGGTTGAATTTTTATTCACCTGTTTTTGCGAACTGACTGCAAGAAAATCCAGCTTCAGCCGTACATGTCGTTCAGTTTCACGTACAGACCATGACCCCATTAAGAGGCGTTCTCTCATTTCTAACTGAAACGCGGTGCCGGGAAGAGCCAAGATAGTTCGAGCATGTCCCGCCGTAATACGGCCCGTTTCAAGATCATTTTTCAGGGGAGAGGGAAGCAGTAGCAAACGCATTTGATTGGCGATTGTGGAGCGGTCTTTACCGATTCTCTGGGCCAGATTTTCCTGAGTGTATCCATGACTTTGTAGGAGGTCTTGATAAGACTGTGCTTCTTCGATGACACTCAGATTTTCACGCTGAATATTTTCCAGCAATGCCACTTCCAGCAGTTCGTCATCACCCACTTTCCGTAAAATGACCGGGACCTGAGCTACTTCAAGTTGTTTTAAGGCCCTCCAGCGACGTTCCCCGGCAACCAGTTCATAACGATTGTCCAGACTCGGATGTTTGCGGACGATTAAAGGCTGCAGAACTCCCTGAACCTTTATTGACTGTGCTAGTTCCTGTAGTGATTTTTCCAGAAATTGTTTGCGGGGCTGTTGAGGATTTGGAACTATATGTTCCAAAGCAATATGAAGAAAAGTCTGGTCAGGAAGATCAAGTGGTTCGTGATCACTACTCATAACTAATTTGAGCAAGAATTTTGAGGTTTCTGCAGCCACAGAAAAAATTCTTCGTTGCCGCTTTTTTTACCTACAATTGAAGATTTTGTTTGTCCCAGCACGAGAAAACCCTGTTCCTGAGCGACAACTTTTAGCGTTTCAAGTACTTTTTCATGTACCGCTGAATCACTTACCTTGCCACGCTTACCCACATCATCAACACCAGCTTCAAACTGTGGTTTGACTAATGCGACAAGAGATCCTCCGGGTTTCAGAAACTCTAAAGCTTTTGGAAAAACCAACCTCAGTGAAATAAAAGAAACGTCGATAACAACAAGATCTACATATTCTCCAAGTTTTTCAAATTCAAGATAGCGGATATTTGTACGCTCGAGTGACTTTACCCGTGAATTCTGACGCAATTCCCAAGCGAGCTGCCCGTAACCGACATCGACGGCAAACACTTTTTCAGCTCCTCCAAGCAACAAACAATGAGTAAATCCTCCCGTTGAAGCGCCAATGTCCAGCGAGACAAGACCTTGAGGATCAACAGCAAAATATTCGAGCGCAGCCTTGAGTTTAACTCCTCCTCGACTCACATACGGCTGGTCTGTTCCCAGTACTTCCAAAAATGAGTCCGTACTAATCATACGTCCGGATTTTCCCGCAGGCTGTCCGTCTACCCTCACTTTCCCTGCCATTATAAACGCCTGTGCTTTTTCACGGGAAGGCGCGAGTTTTTGTTCTACAAGCAGTCGATCAAGACGTTGTTTCATTTGTTATTCTGACTCACCCTTTTTCAGTAAAAGTAAACACACCGTCCCAGCCTTTTTCCGGAGGAGACTCTAGGAACATCCCGCAGCGTTTAATATAAGTCTGGGAGGGACCATCCTCAGAATCAATGGTTAAGACTTTTTCAAATTGGGCAATTGCATCTTTGAAGTTTCTGTCCTGATAGAGTTTCAGACCTTTCATGTATTGCTCAATCACTCCGCTCATTTCACCGCTTGTTTCATTTTTACGTGCCAGCAGTTCATGAACCGGAACAGGTTCATTTTTACCAACCACCCTGATAATATCCAGTTGACGACTGTCAATGTCATCTTTTGCAAGTTCATACGTACTACCTGAAATCATACTGAAGGTTTTATAAAATTTATTCGCGCCTTCAAGTCTTGCAGCCAAATTGACAACATCACCCATCATGGTGTAATCCATACGTTCTGCTGAACCCATATTCCCCACAACTACAGGACCACTGTTCAAACCCATGCGTGTGAAGAGCAGAGGCCGACTTTGTTCACGCAGCATTTTACGCAGTTCCTCACCACGTTTCTGCATCTCTATAGTTGCGTGACAGGCGACAGTGGCGTGGTTTGGCAGATCTAAAGGTGCTCCCCAAAATGCAATGATCGCATCACCTTCAAATTTATCTATTGTACCTTGATGTGAAGAAATAATGTCACACATTGCAGTTAAATATTCATTGAGTAACTGCACCAATTCTTCCGGAGTCAAACCTTCGGAAATAGTTGAAAAACCTTGGATATCCGAAAAAAACGGGGTCATTTCACGTCTCTCTCCACCGAGCTCCAGCATCTCCGGATTTTCCACAATTTGATCAATAACAGTCGGCGAAAGATATTGTGAAAACGCGCCTTTGATAAATCCTTTCTGCTTACGTTCCATCATAAACAGGTAGAGGTTAATGTTACCTGTACTCAACACACAGGCAATCAGCGCATAACTCATTGAAAAAGCGACACCATAATAAACATAGCTAAAAACGCCAAATCCCGAATAGGCTACAATGATCAGCAGAAACAATAAGTTTTCATATTTTGGAATCAACGCAACTATTAGGAAACAGATAAATAGTATCAAAAGCACAAGCATTTCATTTTCTGAACTAGCTGGTCGGATCGGCGCATTTTTCATCAATGTCATGATTGTATTTGCGAGAAACTCAATCCCGTAAACCTCTCCAATCGGACTGGTAAAAATATCGTGTGAAACTTCCGATGTGTCTCCAACCAAAACAATTTTTCCGCTGATCATTTCCTGAAGATCCTCTGTTTCTTCATCCCATTCATCATCTGGGATATCCTCAAGTTCCAACAAAACTTCTGCCGCAGAAATTCCTGCAGGAGTATCTTTTGCTAAAAAAGTTGCCATCGGCGGAAGTGAAGGGAAATCTACCCACAAATCATTAAAAGGATCCAGAGGTACTACAATATCTCCAATTGTGAGTTGCCCATTTTCCAGTTGAGGCTCAACCCCTTTGTACATGGCGAGTGTTTTTATGGCAAAAGGCCAGATATTATGATCCTTTATCTCTTGCGGAAAAAAGCGCACGCGTGAAAGCTTGTTTCCGATCAAAGTGTGGTTGGTGTAACCGCTTTCGGCTGCTGCTTTTAAAGTTTCGGTCGGATAGTTGACCTCTTTGAATTTACCATCACCGCCGAATTCAAGCTGGGCGACAACAATAGTATTTCTGGTGTTTTTCATTGCTTCCGCCAGAAGTGGATCTTCATCATAACCGTTTGGAAAATCCATCAACATATCGAGCGCAATTACTTTTGCACCGAGCCTTTTTAAATTTGTAGTTAGTTTTGCAATATCAGCACGTTTAAGGGGCCAGCTTCCATACTCATCAAAGAATGTTTCCTCAGTATCTACAATCACAATTTCATCGTAGGGAAATTGGGTCTTCTCCGGTTCTAAAGTATTTAAGCGGACAATATGCCGGTTACCGAGCAGCCAATTTTCCAATGAGGAAAAAAGTTCCATCCGCTCTGCTGGAACCATCAATAGAAACAAAACAAGAGTGATCCACATGTCTGGACGTCGAATTAGCTTTAGCATGATTTTCTCTGACTTAAGGTTAAAAATATTTTGATTTTCTCTGACTATACTAAACTGTCTCCAAGGAAACCTAATTCATTGCAGTGTAATTAACAATACATTTTCTTAAAGACTTTAAACAAATGAGCATAACTCCGCTTGTGTAATTCGAAAAATTGTCGTATCTAAAACTAGCTCAAAAGTTTTAGTTGATCATCTGCATAGAAAAAAATCTGCGTTTACTAAGCAGAAAGTTCGAAGTTCTTTTGTTTACACAAGGCAACTGTGAGAAGCTGAACTATGCTTCTTATTCAGCATAAAGTCACAATCTAAGCTAAACAAGTAATGAAACGTTGGTTATTTTCCATCATGTTTTTATTTGCAACAGGCTTTAGTGTTTCAGGAGCCGAGTCCGGAATTATCTGGAAAAAAGTCTCTAATTCCGGAATCAACCTTTCCACAAGTTCAACAAAAACTTTGACCGAAATGCTGGATGCACTAATTCAACAGTTCGCACTGCATCCTGAAAAAATACAAATAGATCCGGCAATACAAAGTCTTCCGGAAGTAGATGAAGTTAAGGGTCATAATCCGGAAACAGTTTTAAAACTTTTGCTTTCACGTCACGATTTGAGCTTGATTAGCCGGAACGGTCGTCACCGAATTGTGTTACGTTCAGACGTTTGGCACTATCGACCTTTCAAAAAAATAATCAATTCGCCCGTTTTATTAGAAAAAATTCTGCGTGAATTAGCTCAAGCCGGACAAATTACTTTACATTTTAATGCAGAAAAAATAAAGCATCGCAAAGTAATACGCAATTTAGAATATAATTCTATTGAGGATGCGGTCTTCGATTTAGCGCGGCGTCAGAATGCACTTGCGGTGTATTATCCGGGACTGCATGTTTTAGCATGGACTCAGGATCCTCCATTGGTGACAAAGTCGCTCACCATACGTTTTGCCAGTCAAAAACAAGTCCGTGACTTTTTAGCTGAGATCAGAAAAGAGCTGAAGGAAATCCATCTTGTACATGACGCATATCCCGCTCCTAATTCATTGGTGTTAAGGGGTTCGGAAGAATCTGTCAATTTAACCGCGCAATTGATTGAGCAATGGGAAAACGGGCTCAGTGAAAATACATCTGCAAATCCGGAAGTGTTTACGATGGAGTCCGAAATTGAAGTTGAAGATCCTGAAACAGAAACTGTTCCGGATTCCAGAATTGTACGCCTGCAGATAAAGTACCTAAGTGTGGGTACGCAAATCGTGCAGAGTAATGGACAGTCCCTGACAATTCCCGGTGTCGAAGAAAGCTTGAGAAAAGCACTGCAACAAAGGCTTGAAGATGAAACTGAAATCCCAGCGATGCGTCCACAAATTGTTGCTGATTTACTCAGTAACTCACTCATTCTGGAGGGTAGTAAATCCCATGTGGAATGGATGGAAAAACTGTTGCAAATATGGGATCGACCTTTACCGCTGATCCGGATTGAGGCACATTTATTTGAAACCAGCGAAATACATTCACGACAGCTTGGCTTGGAGTTCCGTGCAAAAAGTGTCTCCGCAGACGGAACTGTAAGCGTCGCTGATCAAGGAGCTTTTTCTGCAGGTTTAGCTTTAGGTCCTGCTGCAGCATCGCAGGCATTGCGGGTAGATGCTGTTTTACGTTTGCTGCAAAGTGAAGGTAAAGGGCGCATGCTTTCACGGCCTGTGGTGGTAACACTGAATAATGTGGAAGCAGAAATGAATAGTGGTTCCGTTCTGCATATCAAAATCGTCAATGATAAAACGAGCCGCTTGCAAGAGTTGAAAACTGGCATTACACTCAGGGTGACTCCTCGTTTGATTGAGGACAGTGATAATCACACTAACGACAAAATTTGGCTTAAGATCTATGCGGAAACAAGTAACCCTACTGATGGCTCCAGCATTGACGGAATCCCGCCGATCAACACCCAGCGTGCGCAAACTCAGGTTTTTGTTAAAAATGGACAGGCTTTTCTGCTTGGAGGACTGATCAAAAGCAGTTCCGGTCAAAGTCAGTCTGGGTTGCCGTTTTTTAAAGATCTGCCTTTACTGGGACCTATCTTCAGGACAAGTGGTGCAAATAACAGCTTCGATCACGTGATGGTTTTTGTAACTCCGACTCGTGTATTTGCTGATACAAAACAGCAATTACCACTTTTTTCTGAAATGGAAAAAGTCAAAAAAACTATAGAATTAAAACCATGATTTTTTCAAACAAGTTTTTAAGACCTTTGCTTTTTGCAACCTCACAGGTTTTCAAAATTTTTGTTCTTTTACGCCTACTTGCCTACAGAAATGGCTGGTTAAAATCGAATCGTGTTAACACAGCTGTTATTTCTGTAGGTAACCTGACGGTTGGTGGAACAGGTAAAACACCGGTTGTTGATTTGTTGGTAAAGGAATTACAACGCTTGAAAAAACAACCTGCTGTTTTAAGTAGAGGGTATAAACGTAAAGACTCATCTTCTCAGCAGAGGCTGCGTTTTTGTGAAGACATTAGGATTGATCCTGCTTTTTTTGGAGATGAACCTTATTTACTGGCACAGCGGAATCCGGAGGTGCCCATCTACGTCGGCAGTTCACGGTTCATTACTGCAGGTTTAGCAGAAAAACAGGATCATCCTGACATCTTGCTCCTCGATGACGCATATCAGCATTTAGCAATTCACCGTGATCTTAATTTGCTTTTGATAGACGCAGAGCAGGGTTTAGGAAACCGGCATTTGCTTCCTTTTGGTGTGCTGCGTGAACCTGAAAATCAATGGAAACGTGCGGACGCGATTATTCTCACAAAAACAAATTTAGCAGCCTCAGATGCAGTTCTGAAAATGCTCAAAAGTGAACTGAAAGTCAGCTGTCCTGTTTTCAATTTCAAGTATGAGATACAGCGGCTCACCCGACTTGACGGCAAGGTTCAGTTAAACTTAAGTGAAATATTAAACAAGCGTCTGCTGCTCATATCTGGCATTGCTCAACCCAAAGGATTTGAGAGATTGCTGGAACAGCAAGGAGTTGAAATCATCGGTAAAATTGAATTTGCGGATCACCATGATTATTGTGCAGAAGATGTGCGGAAGATCCTGCAGCAACAGCAAATACTAAAACCGGAATACCTGCTGACTACAGAAAAAGACGCGGTCAAGCTGAGAAACTTTGCTGAACTCGAAGAGCAAATCTGGGTTTTAGAAATGGAAATGATTGCAGATAATTTGTGGAACGATTTTTTTACGGAATTTCTGCGTGTCAAATTTAAAACTATATAAAACGAAAAATAATTGACTCTTAAAGTAAGAAGACTTAATATACTAAGTCGCTGAATTTTCAATTTTTTAATGAGATGATAGTGAAAAAAACTCTGTTAAAAAATTTACATGTAATCAATCCATGTGCTGATCCTGCACTTGTTGAAAATGCTTATGTCGCAATTTCCGGAGAAACGATTGAAAGTGTAAGTTCAAGCGAACCTTCCGGCGAGTTTGACGTTGTCCACGATCTCTGTGGAAAAACCGCTCTGCCCGGTATGATCAATGCTCACCATCATTTATATTCTGCACTTGCGGTAGGGATGCCGCTTCCGAAAAATAATCCCTCCAATTTTAACGAAATCCTTCAGTAAGTTTGGTGGAAAATGGACCTCGCTCTTGATCGCGATTCTACCCAGGCTTGTTTCGAGGCGGGATTGCTGGACTCACTGAAAGCAGGAACGACAACAATCATTGACCATCACTGCAGTCCATCTTATATTGAAGGTTCACTCTCACTATTGGCGGAAACTTCAGAAAAGCTAGGTTTAAATATTAGTACTGCTTTTGAAATTTCTGACCGTAACGGTCACGAAAAAATTGAAGCAAGTCTGCAGGAAAATATTGATGCAATCAAGAAGTTTTCCGGAACTCCGCATGTTCATCCAATGCTTGGTTTACATGCTTCTTTTACGCTCTCAGATTCTTCATTAGCAAAATTCCGAGACAGTGTCGGCAAACTCGATTGCTGGGGAATTCACTCGCATGTTTCGGAAGACAAAGCAGATGAAGCAGATGCAGTGATCCTTGCTGATTGTGACCTGGAGCGCTGCAAAGAAATTCAGGAAAACATTTTTAATTTTGATCTTCATCGTCAACCTGAAGACTACGCCTTAATTACGGCGCCTAAAAAAGAATCGCACTGAATTCATTAAAATCCGCGCAACGGCATTTCCGGAGGGCGCCGAAGCCAGTTCTTCTCCGGATAATCTGCTGATCTTTCAATAAGATGCATTGTGTAAGC